>JGI24159J19872_10012917_pt1 | contig 10873 bp, 5 predicted proteins | sample Ectturendosymbi4_FD_19872 | JGI IMG/M metagenome (IMG submission 19872)
AAATGTAATCATCATTGTGGTATCATTTAAAATCCTGGATTTGTGCCCAATCGCTTTGTTTCAACAATTGTGAAACACCCGTAAACAAGTTGAAGGCGATGGAAACTTTTAAAAAACAAAGATGTCATAACCAACACGCTCGTTTTTTACAAAATAGTATTCATTTGGCAAAACTCGAGATCTCACAGCACAGGCAGTTCGGTTAGGGGCAGTTTCCTTGTGTTCATTTATTCTTTCGGCATTGTTTTTTTCCAATCATCAAAAACATTTCCGATTTTGAAGTTAACTTTTGTGAACATTACTGTTAGCTATGCAAGCTGCGCGAAAACTCTATTTTTTCTCTGTTATGATTAAACCAGTTGTACTTTACACAGCTTTTTCTACAAAATACCGCCGTTGTTTCCGCTGCATTTTATTCTCTTTCGAAAACTCAATGGCGTCCTCAACCCAAACGTTTTCAGTTGTATGCGGTTAATCTTGTGAACCAGGGGTCTTAAACTCAAATTGCTATGAGGGACAAATGAGGACTTACAGCAGGCTTGCACAACATGCGGGCCACATGGGGCCAGCGAGAACTTTGTCAATTGCAGAAAAAGTTGCAAAAGTTCGACGTCGGATAATTAACAACAGAACCAACTCTAGCCTCGCGGCAATCTTTTAAGGAATCTGCCTACTTTCATACTTCTGCGATGATTAGAACTTGCACATATATATTTTTCCACAGTTGCACGCTACAAACGACGCCTCAAGAATGCCGTCCCACAGGCATCCGTCCTGGTACCCCTTCTCTTCAACATCTACACCTCTGACCTGCCAAACACCGTCTCCAGAAAGCATGCATACGCTGGTGAGCTAGCAGTCATGCATGCTGACGGAGACTGGCAGGCAGTGGAAGTGGTGCTAAACAAAGACGTGGCAACTGTAGGTGAATGACTCCAGATCTGGAAGCTAAAGCTCAGAACTACAAAAACGGTGTCGGCAGTCGTCCTCCTTGACAACAAGGAAGCTAAACGCGAGCTAAATATCAACCACAACGATGAAACCCTGCGCTTCTGCTCCGATCCCAAATACCTCGGAGTAACGTTGGACAGGCCGCTCACGTATCGCCCACACCTAGAGTCACTTTGCAAAACGTTGACATCACGCGTTGCACACATGAGGGTGATTGCTGGCTCTGACTGAGCTGCTGGAGCAACAACGTTGCGAACAGCCACCCTAGTCCTGGTCCACTCAACAGCAGATTATTGCGCTCCTGTCTAGTGCCGCAGCGCTCACACCCGCCTCACTGACCCTACCATTAACGACGCCTTGCGAATTGAGACTGGATGCCTGCGTCCTACACCAGTGGACAACATTCCTGTCCTCGCAGGCGTCCAACCTGCTGAGCTTCGTCGCGAATAAGCCACTGTCTCTAGCACGCCCTGCCATGGTGCCTGGACATCTGCTCCACGGCTCACCTGTACATCGAGCGGGAATGCACGGCGTCTCAAATCGAGACACCCATATGTACCCGCCCCACAACACCTCCTCAGTTCAACTGACAACATACGTGCGGCGCTCTGGGCGGATCACCGATGGAATGTGGAGTTGTTGGACAACACCACGAATCACCGTACTTTCATCCCCGACACCAGCACCCACTCTCCTGGAATGGCCCTGCTAAGGACAGCGTGGGTCCGGCTTAACCGCCTCCGCACCGGTGTCGGACTTGCCCGCTCCTGCTTGCACAAATGAGATATGGCCTCTTCTGCGGCCTGTGAGTGTGGCGCAGAAGAACAAACCGTTAACCATGTCGTTCTCTTACGTCCAAACCATCGACCTCCCCGTGGACTGCACGGCATGACGGTTCTAGATGATGAGACAATTGAATGGCAACTCAACGCCTGCTCCGAGATCTAGTGCGGCCAAGCAGTGGATAGTAACAACTGGCTCAAACGACGAGGAAACCACAAAAATGGCGAAAGTAATTCGATCACTGTTTATTTCACAAGGAAACTAGTTTCGCGTTTTATGCGCCAAACGCGAAGCTAGTTTACCTGTGAAGTAAACTGTGATCGATTTACGGGTACTTTCGCTATTTTTGTGGCTTACAACTTCGGATAATTAAATGTCGTTTCAGAATTTCTTCCAAACTACAACGAAATAGATATTTGCGGCCTGCGGCAAATTTATGTTGGTCAATTTGGCCCTTCGAACTTTGTGGGTTGTGCAGGCCCGACTTATACAGTAACCGAGGGTCGCATATTGACGCTGAGGCAACCATGGCGGGGCCTAAACCTGACTAGAAACAGTTTTTACATCTTATTTCCTGCGAAAGGTATCGTGAATAATAGGCAAATCATTTCCAACCTCTCTACGTTCGTTAAAAGCAGGGGTCTCAAGCTCGCGGGCCGCATGTGGCCCGCGAGCTTTTAGGGAAAATTGAAATAATCAACACTTGAGTTTCTTAGTTTATTCACCAGTGTTTGAAAGTGCTCGGCAAGCGAGTGAACAATTTCTTTTAAACGAAAGTAGAGACCGCTATAAATGATTTGCCTATAACTCATGATAACTTTCGCAGGAAATGAGATGCAAAAGCTGTTTCTAGTAACGTTCAGGTACCGCCATTGTTGCATCAGGGTCATAATGCGGCCCTCGGATTTCGTTATAAATCCTCATTTGGCCCTCGGAGCAATTTGAGCTTGAGATCCCAGGCTATGCGCTCCATGGAGAGGTTGATGGATGGCACAAAAAAAGAACTTGTCCATTCGCTATCCGAGCACTTTTAAACACCGGTGAATAAACTAAATAACGTAAATGTTACTTATTTGAAAATTCTCAGAAAGTATCGCGGGCCGCACAAAACGCCCTCGCGGGCAGCGTGTTTGAGACCCCTGTTCTAAACATTGTTTTTCTTTCACTGAGATAATTCTTTCACTGAGACTTCAAAAATTATGCTGGATGGCACCTCACTGTTAGTAGATGAAAATAGAGATGTTATCCGTGAATTACGGGGTTGAGCTGATGTGTTGGTAAGAGCTTTCACAGCAGCTTTTATACTTCTTACTGCTTTTGGCATGATGAGAGTAAGTAGGCTTAACAAGATGACTACGGTGTGAGGATCATTTGCTGTATTTATAATGCGCATTATAAGGATTTCAGGAATTGCCATGCGTTTACGCACCACGAGTTCAAAACTGTTTGCTTGATTTTAATAGAAAAAAGCAGGCAAAATGGAATGATTATCGCATTTGTAGGTTCCGCAACNACCTTTCTTTTGACATCAGAAATAATAAAAGAAGTTATANAAAACCACTCTGAGCTTTCTGGATGCGCGAAATATTGCATTAAATTTGTTTCAAATCGACCTTAATAGNCCACGAAATTACCTACAATACTGTTCATGAAGAAATCACCTCCGCTTGGTTGCCCCTCTTTGTAAGGTCAGGGTGGGCAATGCCCTTACATGCCCCGCTTTCCAACGTACCTGGTTGTCATTGCGGTCAAAAAATACCATCTCTGCCTCAGCGAGCTCTGCTATTAAATTTCGCACTTTCAAATATCTCCTATTTTGATTAGATCACTATCCAGATTTAACATTTTTGGTCATAACTGCGTGACCCAAATAGTTTGGCAAAGTTTTTGATTATGAACTTGTATAGAGCTTCATTGTTTTGACACCACGCTCACTCAATAGCAGTGTTGCCAACTTCACAAAAAACAAATATACCAAATTGTCTTCCAGGATATGATAAACTAAGGAATAAGTACTAAACTATTTTCCATCCATAAAACACGCAAAAACCAAACAATAGCCACAACTCAAACTTTTCGTATTAACAACTCATGCAGCATATTTTATAGTTGAGACAGACTTTTTACTAGGAGGACCGAGTCAAAACAGGCAATGATTGTTGTACATTTTCGAGCCATTGGAAAGCAATGCTCCTTCATTCAATTGCTTACATGTAACATATTACACAAGTTATAATATGGTCGCGTTCTTTACTCTACCCACTTGAGAAGCTTGCACCTACAACTTTTCTTCTAGCGTCAACTCTGCTGCCACAAGAGGATCGAAATGAATTATAAATTACTGCAGAACGTGGATCAAACATAAAGAAAAGCAAAATTTGAAATGGTATCTTGGCACTACAAGTTTACTCTGGTTCAAGGGTTGATTCCAGCAAACGGGAGAACAAGCAGATCGGCAGAAAGAAACAAAACAGTCTACAGCTGAATAATCATGATCATTTCAAAAATATAATTTTCCCCAGTGGAGGTTGCAAATGAAGCAAACCAATCAAATGTGAACTTTCTGAAGCATGCTGTTGTATACTCAGTAACATCACCATAATATACAGTAAGAACATCAAAAACACCTTTTCACTCCGCAACCGCTCTAGTGAAGCTATATAACGAGCAATGACCTACAGCATGTTTTCTAGTATCTTATGTTCAAGGTGATAGCTAAGCAGAAAGAAATATGAATATTACTCAAGTATCTGCAATATATCTAGTTCATCATTATCGATTTGAGACATATCAGCAGTAAACCTCTCAAAATTTCTTTGGCCCTTTCCAAAGCTTTGCCACTGCCGTGTTTCATAGTTAGGCAGTGTCAAATAAATACAAGGCGAAAAATTTTCAAATATGTAATAAAACCGACTTCAATATCTTAGTGCAGTGAAGAGTGGCAGCAGTTCCAGTGTGCATACTTGTTTTTTGAAATGCATTGTTGCAACTTTCTGCTAAAGGAGAAGCTTTAGATTTTTCTGATATCAGTTAAAACTGGAAACTGCAAAATATTCCAGAAATATTCAAAACTTTTGTGTATGCAAAACAGAAAACATTCATACCAAAGACGCTTCAAAATATGCTAAACTCCTGATTTTTGCTATACAAATATGCCAGTTGACAACACTGCTTAAGAGATTATTTGAGGACGGTTTGTTCGCCAGGTTGATTGGGTAAAGCTTGTTACAATTCGTGTTACGCAGTCAAGGAGATCACACGTTTGTCTTCATGATCAACGGGCGAAGTATGCGGAGAACAACAACGTAGTGTTTATTCAGACGTTTAAGTTGTGCTATCATTGTTTTTCAGAAAAGGCATTTTTCTCCAGTCGTTTTTGTCACCTTCATGCACAATTCTCTTTAGCAGGAATGCTTAAGACCTAATCCTGCAAATACCTGAACCATAGGATCGAACAACAAAAATAAAAGTTGTCTGTCTGAAGGTTCTCTTTCTTCTACAGTGATTGGAATAATACTTCTCGGGTTTTACATTAACCATAATCCGGTTGCATAAGGCAATTTTCATCTGGTTTTACTTAAAAGAAAAGCCATTGCTTTGAATGTTATTTTACTTTTGACAACTTTTTGTCCAGTTAATGGTAGAGTCCTGTTTCACCACGTTAGTAGGTATGCTTTGAACATGGGCTTTGTACAAATAACGATCCAAATCTCATGAAGACAGATTTCATAGAGAGATTTCAAGCAGCAGATGTCGGTGCGGTGCTAGCACTGTGATTTGTGAAAAGCAAAAGTTATAATTGTTTTAACAACGTCTCTTTCCTTTCGAAATTGGATTACAAAATTGTGAAATGGTCTCGATTTTTGCTTACATTCTGAAAAATACCCGCGTATATTTTCAAAAACACCTGCTGCGGTTCAAATCGCTGGTAGACAAGCCATGCGTCAGTCTTGGATACTAACATGTTGTTTGTAGTGCTTCCATTGGGTTGGATATTTTAGGTAAATTCATTATCTTGGAAAAGTAGCTGCTGAAAAACTAATATCTGCAAGCTACTTAATGTCCACAAAATCATTAAAATCTTCTACGCCAAAAAACATTTTGTTCAAAATTAAGTAGCAGCTATGTCAGCATATGCACTAATCAGATCATTTTCGTTTATACTCGGTTTCTGTATTCCATTCGGAGTGTCACAGATGATCTGCGGTGCCCATTTCCGCTTACTTGCGCCGTGAGCCACGCGGCCGCTTTAACAGTGAATGCTGCACTGGTGGCGACTCACTGCGCGTAAACTGTTCTCTTGAACCCATCCTTCAAGGCCGAACACGAGGCTGGACCGGCCACGAGTACTCTGTTTCAAGTCTTTATTATGACCCGGCCGAACCCAATCTACCAGTTTTGGTAACGCGTGCTGAAACAATTAGGCCATTTAGCCGGTTTATTCACGTCTAATCAGATCAGCAAGCCTAAAATGAAATGATTTCATCTCACTGCAATACAAACTGAAAGTTTCCCTAAATCTTCAGCGAAACAATCTTCAACAGAATTTGTGGGTGCATTGTTCTCCAACCAACGATGGCACTTTATCTCATTTATTGCAAAACGTACTTACCAACAACCATATTTTTCGATCTTCTTCGTTCAAACTTTGCAAAAAGTTTGCTGTTGTAAATGACAATGCCGAACTTGCAGCAGTACTGGTGGTGGCGAAAGTAGTGGTGCTGGCGGGACGGGTTGTTTTGAAAACGGTTGTTGGGGTGGGGTTCTCTGCGACATCAAAATTTCAGTGTTTTTACTTCATCGGCTTCCATCTATAAGTTAGAAAACGTGTGTTTAGTTTACAAGTACATTTTGTACATTTAAACAGATGTGGTACGTTCCAAACACAGTAATTTACCTGATGCGGTAGTTTCCATCGTGGTCATGCTCGTTGTAGGTAAATCGAAAGTGGTAGTCTGCAAAACAATTGAATGTTTCTTAGTACAGCTTGAGGCCAGCATTGAAGACTCTATCAAGAACAAATTATAGCTTTTCTAGTCAGCAATGTTGTTCAAAGAGTTTTGAAGTTTCTTACTGCCATATAAAATTTGCGAACGCAAGTTATTTGCTGTTGGAACCAGGTTAATCTGAATATTTCTAGCAGAAGCCCAGAACTTGTCTGAGGTTTGCGAGGACAGCCATTCTATCTCAGAATTCGTGGTGCACGCCATTACCACATACTGTATGTGTACCTCTCGGGTATTCTGCGAAGTCAGTGAACTTTTATGTGTCTCAAGGTTTCANCGTTAAACTTCCTAGATCATGACCGGACGACGTGCTGTTGGTAGCACTCAGTTAGTGTTTAGCACTTATGGGACTAAGTCAATAGTAATAATTTGCACTGGAATATGTGGGGGTTAGAGACGGTAAACAAATAAACGTTATTTGAACATTATTAAGGTGAAGTTGGCAGGCCTAGGAAGGAAAGTTTATATGAATCGATCAACCAAGACACTGATGGTCATTTAGTCTAAGGATTTCTCTGCTGATTGCACTTGCGTTTATAGATAATATGAGAATCATGCAGACAATGGCGTACCTAGGGTTTCCCGCGCCCGGGGACGAATTCAGTTTGGGTGCCCCCATCCAGCCCGTTTGTGGCAGCATATATGCGAAGAATCAGCTGAGAGTGAAGGGATGTCGAAAGCTGACTCGGGCCCTGCGTACACTTATTTCTAGACCCGTCTGAAAACTTCATATGACGGTGACGTCACAGAATTGACGTTAGGACCTTTGAATCTTGGAAATCATTAGGCTAACTATCGTAGAGTTAAAAATCTAACCGTTTCACGTAAAACCATCTCCTTACACTGAAATTTCGATCACGATTCAACATTAAAACTGTTGCATTGCGACATTCCAAATTGCCTTGTTTGATTCGAATTGTAGCAACTTGCGAAAAAATATGCAAAAACTAGACAAAAAGCTCCCTGATCATCTGCAATGGGCACAAAAATCTTTTAATAACGCAGCATAGATTGGACCGAGTTGCTCCTTGTTTTCTAAAGCACGGTTTTCTCAGAGCCTTTTGAAGATTCCGAATGCAGCGTACCCACTTGTTCCCCTCTCTCGTCACGTCTAGTCACAATCACCACTGGTGTAAGCTGCAGGGGTTTGTGGAGCATGCACTTCCAGAATTTTGAGTTTTAGAACGTCATAAAGGACTGACTAAGGGCAAACTTACGAATACATAAAAGAGAAGGACAGACAGAAGAATGCATATGAAAAATTCAATTGATTTTGTGACATATGAAAAAAAAGCAATTGATTTTGACATATGAATTTTGACATATGAAAAAAAAGCAATTGATTTTGTGCAAAACTCCCAGACAAATAAAAAATTGCAAAATCCTAAAATATTTGTTTGGATACAATATCCTGAATAGTTAACAGAAAACAAAAGACATTGTGCGATGTAATGCTTGTAATTACTGTAATTATCCAACATCAAAAACAAAGTTTTTTTGCCTTCGCTGCACTTTTATCGAATATTTCGTCAAATTGTTTTAAATGTGTTACATGTATTAACCTGGGAAATATCTAAGGCCAGTGAAGCTCCGTGAGAAGTTCTAAGTCAGTAATTTTGTGACCTGAATTTTGACAATCATGTCCACGGAGGTGCTCAGATTTTAGGTCAACTAAATATAAAACAAGTGTTGCCCCGTGACTGAAACGTTCACAATTATAATAACAAATATACAGTACTCAACGCTGCTGCAGAGTTTCAATTAAAATTTTGCAAAAGCCATCAGCATTTATTTAAATATCCCACAATAAAAATCATCGTAACTACCTTCAGAACCACATCAAATCCATTTCAACATGAAGTTTGTCAAACCAACACAGCTCAAGAAGTTTCCTAAACGTCAGATCTGTTTTCGTAACAACATACTGGAGCTTTCATCGCTGCTTTGCATGCGCAGCAAGCCAGCAACATACTGCAAGGACTGTGAACAATGGATTACCGTCCCATTGTGATCAGTGGCGAAACTATGGAATGAGAGCCAAGCCGGAAAGTTCGCAACCCTGGCTATAGGAAAGCATTGTGACGCAGCCGTGAATCTAAACACATGCGGGCGCTGATTGCTGGAGACAGAAGCTCCACCTTTAAACGTTGAGTTTCGTGGATGCTTGCTTTGCGAACTTGGGTGATCTTGATGAGATTTCGCAACTGGGTAGCAACCGCTGGTATTCGAAATTTTGTAATTATTGCGTAACATTCTGACGTCAANTTGGCGCCCCCAAAACGCTGCGCCCGGGGGCAGATGCCCCCCTTGCTCCCCCATAGTTACGCCACTGCATGCAGAGTGACCAATCTGACATAACGAAAAACACGGATATTGCATGCGATGCGACAGATTATCCAAGGTACTGTAAGGCAACGCAACAAATTCGTAACCTTGAAGTTCAGCGACTTACTGCATAGACTACAAATCAATTTCCAACCACTTGTTGCTGAGCCCTCAGCAAATTCTGAAAGCCTTCGCCACTACTTTGGCTGTGAAGCATTTTTGAAAGAATTTTTAGTGCTTAGGCCTTACCCTTCAGCAAATACAAACGTTTAGTCTCAGTAGGTTGTTTGGTCAGCACATTCAGTTATACCAAAGAGGAAAGCTGTGGCTTTATGTTTAATTGTTTTAATATGCTTTACCTGGAGTGTGGTTGGCTGAGCTGTTGAAAAGTCAGGAAGACAGGTGGCATAATCCTCATCCAAAGTGTAATCCTCGTTACATAGACATCTGAATGGGTTTCCTGCGGTTTCGTTGCAAATTTGTTTGCAGTGCCCGCGGCCATCGACAACTGGATCGGCACATTCGTCGACTTCTGAATGTGGTGAATGGACAGTGAAAATCACAAAAAATATTATATCTTTAAGGAATCACACATTTGAAACAAAGGACGATCTGAACATTGAAAAATCTTTATAACTGTATTGCAGCGGTTCCCAACTGGGGGGTCCCAGACCCATTNGGGTCNAACACAAGGTTTTCGTGGATCCGAAATGCGATTTTCGAGTGTGAGAGTTTAGACATTATCAGGTATANTTTTTTCAAAAGAAACGAGATTTATGAAAGCTTGCAAGTGCTATTACTCAAAAGAATTTATCCAGCCTATTTACAGTGTTTCAATTAACGTTACGAATATAACAATTTAAATTGCTATTTCTGCTTCAAGCTGCCGTTACCACGCAGAAGATGGCTTGTGATGCGACTGTAAGCGCATTTTGACGTTTAACATTACTACTCATAACACATTGGCCTACTGACAGGACAACAGAAAATACGCCGTAGGTTACTGTTTAACTTTCATACCTCACTGCTCGTTAAAAACTAACATAGCGAATTTTGTTGCTACTTCTCTGAAATTATCCACTNGTACCTTGGCACACAATTACNCAGAGCCACGCACAAACCGTTAAAGGNTTTCAAAAGGTTCCGATACTTGTTTTTCACATGACGTAGAGAGGAAAACTCGCACAAATATATTGTTGCAAAGGGCACNAGAACAGACAGAGCTTTTGTACTCAGTTTCTGTTAACTTCTTTCGTTTGAGCGAGTTCTTTTATCCACTGCTAGNCCNCNTAGATATCGGGGCAGGTGTTGCGCAGCCATTCGGTTGTCTCATCGTCCAGAACCGTCAGGCCGTGTAGTCCGTGGGGGGTCGATGGATTGGACAGTGGAGGACGACATGATCGAAGGTTTGTTCTGCGCCAGACTCACAGGCCGCAGAGGAGGCCACACCCCATTTGTACAGGCAGGAGCGGAAACGTCCGACACCGGTGAGGAGGCGGTTTAGCCGGACCTAGGCTCTTCTTGGGAGGGTCATTCGGGGTATGTGTGTACCGGTGTCTGGAATTGAAGTGCGGAGTCTTGTGGGGTTGTCCGCCACTCCGCGTTCCATTGATGATCCGCCCACTGCGCCGCACATATGTTGTTGTAGTCAGAAAAACTGATTAGTTGTTGTGCGGCGGGTACAAATGGGTGTCTCGATCTGAAGCGTCGTGCAGTTGCACCGGATGGACGGGTGAGCGCTGAGTGGAGCAGGTGTCCAGGCTCCATGGCACGGCGTCCTAGAGATAGTGTGGCTCCTCTGCGACGAA
>JGI24159J19872_10012922_pt1 | contig 10870 bp, 6 predicted proteins | sample Ectturendosymbi4_FD_19872 | JGI IMG/M metagenome (IMG submission 19872)
CTTCATTCCAATTTGAATAATATACAACCGCTTCATTTAAAATTGCATACATTTAGAAACATTTGGGCAAATTCCAACAGCCTTGATCATATTTGGGCAATTAAAAGAGCTGCATTCAAACTTGGGTACAATTAGAACCGTCTGGGCAAGTTGGAAGAGTGTCATTCAGATTTGCATATACAGTACTATAAATATTTGAGCAAATTACAACAGCCCAAATCAAAATTGGACCAACTGAAACAACTTCATTAAAATTTGTGTAGAGTTAGAAGCATTTAAAAATTAGGAACATGGAGTGGTAACTCACCATTCAAAGTAACCCTAATTTTTGTAACCTCAAATTGTTGATGCTTTAAAATGTACAACTAAAATGTAGCTGTAGCTGCAAATTGTTTTGTGGTAGTAATGTAGGATAGCTATGACATGATACTGTGAAGTTTTCGTGTTTCAAACGTGTTTGATGTTGTGGGAGTTGCAAGTGCAAATCTGTTTCCATGAAGTATTAATGAATAGAATTAACTACGTAACTGCAGTTGTAATATGTTGCTTGGTGGTAATGCAACTGTGATTTTATATACTGTTTAGGTTTTCATATTTTCCGTTTATTTGAATTGCATATGTTGTATGCAACGAATTGCATACAACATATATGCATAAATTGCATATGTTGCATCCTGCCAAATTTTATTGTTTCGATTTAATGCTGTGAAGTGAAGTTTTCATGAACAGTAGCAACTGTACTATTTATTGCATTGCATAATTTACTTACGTTAGTGCTGTGCAGTGAAGCACTGCCATTTCGATAAGACGTTCTTGTTGAGGTTATAAGTCGTTTGTCATTGGAAATGTGCATTTGTACACATTCCTTAGTAGTTGATCATATTGGCTGCAGTATTTGTATGTATCAGTCCCATATTGCGATTTTTTATTAGCATGCTGTGCCGTGTTCAATGCACATAACTGTCTAAACTGGAGTGGATTTTTGGTTTTCATAATGGGGCTTTAGAAGCTGTAAACGTTTAAGTAATTTGTATTTTAAATACAACACATTGCAGTGAAGATTGCTCAGTGTGAAAGGTTAAGCTATGTGCTATGTATTAAATTGCCTTCTTTCCCTCTACTTACTTGAGACTTGACCTATTTGCAGCAATGTAATACTTCAGATTGTAACCCGATATTGATTGCCATTGCGGCCAACACAAATGCACACACATCTATGTACACATCTATGTCAAAGAAGAACAGATCTTAGCTATTAGGATGATTGCGTTGGAAGAATAAATTTAGAACAGGGGTGATGGACCTATTTGCTATCGCTGGTCACTTTGTCAGTTAACGCTGAGTAGGTGGGCCTCACAACTTTTTAGTCATATTGTACTATGAAACCTGTTAAAAACGAAAAAAATTTTTCATCAACAGAAACAAACAAGACTGCTGATCGCCTGAATGCTTCGCGGGCAGCACGAAATTTTTTGGCAGGCCGCATGTTCGTAACCTCTGGTTTAGAACGTATGTAAAAACGTGACAATGAAGATTCTGAACAACACTTTACATGCGTGGTGGCATGAACAGCAATTTCTGGGGGGATTTTACAGTATTGTAATTAGCTAACATTTTTCAACACACTAAATATTACCATTGTTCACATGTAGCTTTGCAGAATATTGATTGCTAGTTGAGGTTGTACGGCTTTGAACCCCGGTAATTTGTAGGCCTAATTAGACATGCAGAAACCTTGATTTGTTTACATTGGTACTATTTGGGAAAGCAAGATCAAATTTGGGCTAAATTTTTTTGCATCCCCAAAAATATGCACTCCCGTACACCTGTGGCCCTACCCATCATCCATTACAGCTCGAGCTGCCATTTGCTATGAAGCATTTTATCAGGTTGAATGTCTGAAAATCTCATATCAGATTGAATGTTTTTTAAGTAATGGATTTGCATAGAGCATTGGATTTGAATTACAAATCATGGACAGTTCCTATTCGAGAATAATTTTATACGAACAATACATTATCTAGTAACTCAGGCCAATATGAACAGTGCTGCCACTGGGGTCAGTCTCATTAACATCTGGTTGTTGCGTTTTTCAACGTCAGATAACATCAGATTTTCACGTCACAATTTTATATAATCAACATGCGTCTATTCCCAACGTTTAGCGCGATGAACTTCATTGCATTCGAAACAGTGCGAAGTGTCCCTATTAAATGGAGAAGTACCTGTGTTGCAAAACATACAATTTTATTCTCAACGCTGCGAAGGGAGTTTCTTCAGTTTGGAATGATAACCAAACACACATGAGGCTAAGAAATTAATGAAAGAAACTTAAAAGTTATGAATCAAGTTTCTTTTTAACATAAAAGGAGAGGCAATGTGTAAAACAAAAACAACAGCCCAGTCAACATCAAATTTGTCGCCAAAACATCAAACATCAGAACTTTCTCTCTAAACAGCTTTCTTGAGATTTTCTCATTTTTTATTACATATGCAACGTCACAGAGCAACGCCAAGAGCCAGCTAGAAAAAGAGCAAATGGATGTTTCAGTGACGCAAGCCTTGAACGATTGCATTCAATCAGTATATTCGTGACTTGGAAATCAGTTTGCTTGGCAAAGGTTTTATTATATGAACTGTCTCAGCGCCGGATTTAGATAGTGGGGGGCCCAGGCGTGGTGGGAGGCCCTATGTGCGGATGCAAAATGTTTAAGTAGGGGATGATCGATGAAGACACTAGTATTTTCACATATCATTAATATTTATGACATCATCTTGTAACGTCACGTTTATTAATTCATCTGTGATAAAACTTTATGATGCAACATGCTATTTAACAATAACTAGCCATTTGCAAAACCAGTCACTAGAAGCATCGCATCTTATTTTTTTAAATTTGCTTGAAAAATATTCTGAAAATTTTTTGGAAAAACTTTTTGGACGATCAAACGTTTTCATCCTCTCTAAGCGCCAGTCCTCGCTCAGCAACAAATTTTACGGACAGACACCAAACGTTGCAGGCAGAGGCGATTTTCGATATTGTTCGCATTGATTGACCTGACTGGCTAGTTCTGTATCAAATCTTCATAGTGATTAATTACATCTGCGACTAAATGTAATCGTGGCATCTATATGTTTCAATGAATGCTCATGACTCCTCAGGCGCTCAAGAGCTTGCTTTCAGTCGAAGTTTCCTTTTCTGAAAAGAAAATGCGCACATTTAGTCGTATCCGCGCACATCAGCCTACAAGTGAAACATTTACCACAAGTTTGTCAAGAAAAAAACAAAGCCAGCTTCTGTCAACTACTTCGCCATTGTGGTTCTGGCGACGAATAAGACTTGTGGTACATTTCCGTGACAAGTTTCTGTCTTTTCTCTGTTGTGGAACATCTTGTTCTAAAAATGACTTTTCATCACAATGTCAAAAAGAACCTGTTTCATGTTTCAATCAACATTCCCGCATTTTTCCGGTACACTGGCTGGCCAAAAGGCCTAGAGACCGATATCGTTGCCTCCAGTAGTAGCGTCAGCCATTTGATCTATCGTGTTTTTCGATGATACATCTTGACGTTCTTCTGGAACTGCACTGCTGTCCTCAACAAATGATGCTTCGGACTTCTCAATATTCTGAACTTGCTAGTGAAGCAACCAGAAATGATCGCAAATGTCTTAATATCTTAAAAAGAGTTCTCTCAGAGAATTTCCAAAAAGCGTTTCAGAACAACAGTTGCCTTGTGGATGGACATGAAGTATGAAAGTGAAGGCAAGCTGGGTACACTTGAAGCATCCTTGGCAAGCTGAATAAAGTGATAGCCACCTGGTTACGCTGTGAGCAATAAGTTTTTGGTACTCAATATCCACAAAGTCACAATAGTCTTTTCACACTCTTTTGCGAATTTGTAAATGCAACCACACGCAATTCACTCAACTTCAAAATCATTTAGTCCTTTTCTGAAAAAGGCATACTTCTGACGAATATCTTCATGTTTTAGCATCACCGACTAGCTATAATTACTACAAACTAGGCGACTACACTAAGCTATGTACAATACACTGATCATTGTATCACGGTTCATTAGCAAAGCTAGTACAGAACCTATAATGAAGTCAGAAGCCCGCTCTCTAGTGCCAATGTCATTGAGATATTGAAAAGAGGTTTACCACGGCTATATAACGATTGATGTGGAAAACGTTTCCACCTTTCCAGCCGAGAATTAACTCAACCAAACTACAGGTTAATTAGACAACTTGCAGGCCCTCCGTCATAAAGTAAGCTATGCCACCAGCTCGTATCTTGTTGCAGTTGAGTAAGAACAGCTTCTGCATGTTAATACAATACATCACACCAGTAGCGTAACTGACGGGGGGCAGAGGGGTGAATTTCCCCTTGGCAAGCTAAATTTAAAAACCGGTCTCCTACTGAACTTATATTTCGGTTAATTAGAATTCTTTTGTTTTTCAGTACGTTGTTGTTTTATGTGTTTTTCGGATTATTTTCCGGTGATTTAGGGTTATGGTTTTGCCATCCACATCCGGATTTGCCATCATTTGTCAATTTTTTTCTGAGTGTTGGGTAGTGGGTCCCGTACAGTGGCCAGTGGGCTTCTTTAATCTAAGTTTACTACCTTGGCGCAAAACTTTAGTTACGCCGCTGATAATAGCGATGCAAAATAAGAAATGTAAAAAGGAGGAAATTTTGACATTTTTGAATGTCCTCGAAGATTATTTCATTTCTCACGAAAAAAGTGGACATGCAGCCTATTCCAAAAGAGGACGTATGGTAGCCCTACTGAACAATCTTCTCATATACGACCTGTGCAAATCTAAGTAAGGCAGACCCAAAGTCTACCAGTGACGAGCAGAGACGAAAGCTAATGCGTTCTACGTAACTTGACCTTTCACTCGCTAAATTCAGATCCCTGACCGACTATAAGAAAAACAATAAGTGTAATAGTTGTTTCGTCACACTATCAAACAATATGCAGGTGAAATATTCCCGTCTGAATGACCGATAATTTAATAGCGTCTACAAACAAACTTTCCTTGCTAATAAAAATGACTACGTGGAACGCACATGTCGTAGCCTACATATAGCTAAACACACAAACATGGTGGGGGCCCCCTTTTGGTCGGGGGCTCTGGGCCCGGGCTTTTTGGCTCCCCCCCTAAATTCGGCGCTGAACTGTCTGCAAAACATTTGATGAGCCCGAGTGACGTTGTTGACCTGGAGTCGGCCCTGACACATATATAGGAAGGATAATCTATTACCAAAATAGATAGGCAATTTGAGTTGGTGCAAATTCAGCATCAGATATCAGTGAAACCTCATTTTTTGAAAACGATGACCTTCAGTTCGATCTTTTATTTACGCCAGCGCAGAGGCCTCAAAAATACTCTTCACAGGGCCCCCAATTTGCTTAGACCCACACTGTGGGTCTAGAACAATCTAGGTCTAGTTGGAAGTTCGGCGATGCCGTTTTGGCGACGGGACGTTAGGGCGATGGTGGTCGCAAATGCTTTATACGAAAAAAGTGTGTTTTTGAAATACAGTAGAATTGCCGTATAACGGCACTTCAAGGAACCGGAGAAAAAGCGTCGCTAATGGCGAATTGACCTTACTGTCGAACTATAATAAATCGTTCCCAAAATGACGTTTAAGTTGAAGGTCAGAACCTGGCAAGGGTTAAAAGCAGCCCGACACCAACTTGGGACACCAGGGGGCGAAGTGTTTTTTTGCGAGGATCCCAAGATTTTTAAACTATGTCCAATAGATTAAGTTGTGTCCAACACATTTTTCCAGGCGGCGAAAAATTTTTTTTCCAGAGTCGCCTCGTCCTCCCCCATAGTTACGGGCCTGGTTGAAAGTATTCTTTGAATAGGATTGCCGCTTGCTCTATCGTGTTTTCGCGATGACTCTCATAAGAAAAACACAAACAAAATTTTGAAATCACTGGCAGTTGTATTTACATGTAATACAGAGCATACAGTACTAAAGTACACTGCATTGGGTTCTTGCAAAACGGGCGCAAAGTTTCGCTTGTGCTGTTCTTGAGACTGCTTTATCTTGCGCATGTTTGAATTTTGTTAGAGAAATTTCCACTATGGGCTACTACTTTTACTCCACATTCTACTCACTGCTCTACCAAGTCTCGGTCAAATTGACTACAGTCCCAACAATCCCCCAAAACCCCTAGTAAAAACAGTATGTTACAGTAAAACATGTAACGATTTCCTTCAACTCCCTGATTTCATTGTTACGTCACACCCACGGCTCATCAATTCCCCGCCTAACTGCGTTACTTTTCGGTCATAAAAGGTATGTGTGGCGGTTTTACAACCATACCTAAACTTCAAAGTGTGAAGAAAACTTGCAAGTGTCGTTATACACGAAACAATATTCTGCGGGGACCGACTAAAATCGTTTCTGTGGTCGAAGTAACAATATAGCCGAAGTCGTTATAGCCAAACTCTAATACACGTAAAAGATGGGGATTCTGCCGCGACCGAAAAAAAGCGTCGATATAGTCGAACTGTCGTTACAACCGAAATTGTTACAGGCGAATTCTACTTACTTCAAAGATTAGATTACAAAGGATGTTTGCTTGCCCTAAAGCTAAACCTTAAGCGTAAAACTAGGCCCAAAATTTTTTGAAAAAGTATATAAGACGTGCTCCCATCAAAAGTGTCCTGTCTTATGGCCAAAATGTCCATCGCCGAAACGGCATCGTTGAATCGCCGTCGCCGAAACGGCATCGCCGAACTGTCCAATTCCGAGCACTGTACTCGAATCTTGAAATCTTTAATCTCTACTTTGTTTGAGGTGCCGCATCCATTCGTTAAGGCTAGACAGAAAGAAGCATCTATCTCCATTTATGGAAGTTAGTTTTTTTAATACTTCGCCACAAATGATATATTTATGGAATTTTTTTTGCTCAAACTACGATGAAGAAAGACAGAAATCATACGTGTTACAGCTTGGATTTTTAGAAGATTTAGCAACAGGCAAAATACAGACAATGGCAAATAAACGAGGTAGTTCTTTTTATATTACAGAAATGATAGGATTTAACATGTTTTCCCCGACGATCTCTTCAGCAGCGTTTAATGCAATACATGCTTCTTTGCTTCCTCCTCCCATGTTTGTACCATTTTTTTCTTTTTCTAATGGCACTCCAAAACGAAAGAAATCTCTGACTTTTTTGGGAAGTTTGGTGTTATCCACCAGTGGAACAAACAATTTTGGATCCATGGCTTCTGGTTTATTTGCTCCTGCATATATAAAAAATTTTCAAACGAACCAGTTATGCGAATTTCAATCTGTTTCAAGAAAAATTTATACATTATCTATAAAAACAAGCAGGAACACTGTGCTTCACAAATGATTTTATGAGTTGAAGACATATTTGCGTTGCCCAAACCCTTGTGACGATGGCTAAGGAAGGAATTAAAATCTGTTTTTTTTTTGTGATAATTTTGCGATAAAGCATTGCGCAAAGTAATATTCAAGGGAATGAATGGTAGTTTACAAACTAAAAACACTTGTAAAGAGGGTGTGTTTTGCCAACCACTTATCCAGTTTGTGAGCAGTGTTGGAATAAAGAAATTGGAAACGCTTCTCTAACTTTTGTACCGCAAATGCACATCACCACGTGACTGGCACATTACAATTGGCAACAGTTGGATTGCACTTAAAAACTGGGAAATTATTGAATTTTGATTTGCCTGTTCGTTTTGAAACAAAACATGTTCTTTCGGTGAGTTCGTGTGCCTGCTTGTTCCCTAGGATGAACGAGCAAAAAACGTTTGTGAAACTGTATGTACACTGCTTGCGTTGATAAAATGTAATTGTGATCGGGTAAACGTACGTGTGAACTTCTTGACAACGCGTAGTTAATTTTTGTCAAAGTATGCTTACCAGTAAGAAATGAAACTGGCACTGCCACGACAACTGCGACGAGGAAGGACAGCATTGAATAATACAGGTGAGAAACAGCAAATGAAGTGTCCTGGATCACGGGTCTTTGAAAAAACAAAGAAATTGGCAAAACTCGGGTCGCAACAAATGATTGCACCACAGCTATTTTACATTATAATTTTCTAACTTCACGTGCCTTCCTAAAATTTTACACAAGCGATGGAATATTTTAAAACATTTGGTGGTTAGCAAACCTAGAATGCACAGTTAGCCTCAACAGCAACCTTTGATTTTGCGATTCTTGCTAATTTTTCCATATTATGTTTTTGACATTGAAAAAAAATTCCTTGTCAAAAAACCAGGGGTTTGGTGGAACGCGTGGGAACGGCGTTCCCACACCATTTCTTGGCCTCACACCTTTTTGCACTAGTAACGTTACTTGAAAATTCAGAGTTTTTATTTCAGTTTCTATGTGTAGCGCCTGGAACAGCATAAACGAATAAATGACAAGTTATCTTATGTATAGCATAGTTGTGTAATTGCTGTTTGTGACATCGACAATGGTGTTTGCATACTCCCTGCTTCGTCTCATTGTTTGCATTTTTCGTAACTTTGCTATCTTCGTTTCAGATGAGTAATTAGTCTTATGTTTTCGGGACATTGCGTAGTAGATTACAGCTTGCCTGAGTGGATTGCAAAAACCAAAGGAGCTCGTTGCAGTCTTCCTGTTTATTCATGGGAACAGGGTTCCCACACCTCTTTATCCAGCACTCTACCTCTGCAAAAAGCATGTCAATTTGAAAATATTTGTTTTTTTGACTATGATGACATTGAAAAGCTTTTTGCAAGTTTGGTATGGTAGAGTTATTGTGATTTAAAGACGAAGTAGCATGTAGCGCAGGATGCTTAAAAACATTTTGTTATGCAAAGAAACCATGATATTGCAAGTGGAAAGTCTGCGCTGTCTTGAAAGATCAGCCAGAAGTTTTTAAAAAATTGGGAAAACGTTGATATTTGCAATTTATGCAGTGAAATAGTTAGCATATTTTTTAATAATCACATAATCTTCGTATATTACAAAAACTATAGTACAAAGGCCAGCCGAAAAAGTAGTCTTTCCCCATAAAGTGAAGTTTGCTGTAAATGTTTTTTCTCCAACGTGTGAAAGGCTGAACTTATTGTTTTTCCGTGATGAACCCGCTTCTACGACATATGGTGTATGAGCGTACGTTGTAGTTGCTAAAGACGAACTCCAGGTGGAATTAAATGTTGTTGACTCCATTAACATTGGATATGAAGTTTCGTTGCAGTTGTCTGTTGTGCTCGGAAGGAAGGCATACTTGTTAGAAGGCCTTCCATATATTAATCCACTTATGCCAATCCAGCCCATGAAACAAGTGCTGGTCAGTTGCCCAATGATTACACCCTGCAAAAGAATGGATTATTCAGTAACTTGAAAAAGCATCTTTTAGTTTTAGATGCGGATATTGTTTGCCTAATCTTGCTAGTTTTTCTGAAGGATGTTGCGGAGTTTGTTTGCTTTGTTTGCTAATTACATCTTAAACTTTTGGATAAGGGTTTGTGAATCACATAGAGCCACCTAGGGATAAATTTGCAATTAACTTTTGACATTGCTGGTTACTTGACGTTTCCCTCAAATATAGTTGTTTACCTTAGCGTTGCACCAAGGAATAAAAATGCCCATTGTGAAAACAGCCAGCATAGGTCCTCCAAGAGCTCCAGACACAATGTTTCCAAGTTGAACAGTCGTAGTGTCTAGATGCTCGATGCATAATGCATAAATCATTGAGAGCAGACCAAGAAAAGCAACTAGAGAAAGATATAAAAAAAACATTTATAACAAAAACGTGTTTAAATTCAGTGCATGTAGCACAGTCTGTAGTTGGCACGTTTAAGGCTTTAGCACACATTTTGTGTGAGTTTTTAGTGCATTTATGACTGAAACGTGATTATTAAGTCAAGGTTTTTTTCTAAGGAAAATGTTAGGTACCCGGTATGGGTCTGTAGGGACCCGTACTTCTCTGATTTTAGAGACCCGATAATAATTTTCTCTGATATCTAGGGACCCGATTTGAAATTCTAGGGACCCAAATCGGGTCCCTAAAACGCCCTAAAAAAACTTAATTAAGTATTGACGTTATCTTCCAGTTTGAGTAAAAACAGAGCGGGCGTGCCTTTTGTACTGCAGTTTGTATGCTTTCACTGCAACAGGCGCTAACTTCATTTTTCAATTCGGAATGATTGTACAACAGTCTTCCAACTCGCTAATGATAGGGTAATGAGCATGGTGTGTGTTTCAAGTTACAGTCCGCGTGTTTTCTCGAGCTCAGGATGCAAGGGCGACGCAACGTGGGTAGGTGGGGTTGGGGTCAACCCCCTCCGTGAGCTGATATTTTAAGAAAACTGTATTACCTGCGCAAAGAAGAATAATGGTTTTCGCATACTTTTTGCTTATTAATTTGTTGACTTAATGCAAATACCACGGAATGAATTTGTATGCAAATTCCAAGAAACATTAGAAATGGGCCAAAAAGTAAGAATTAGGTTTCGCTGGTAATCTGCGTTATCGTCTGCGTCCAGAAACCGTCTCACCACTTTTTGCAGACCTATCGTCCACTACGCATGTTTAAGATTGTGTTCCGCGATAGTTCACTTTAACTGAAACAATTGTCCCATTTGGCAACATTACTAATTTCTGTAGCATGATAGAACTGTTGCACGAGCTGAAAAACAGCAGTTGTCAATCATGAAGCATTCAGGCATTTAATAATGTCACAGCAGGAAAAAAGGAAAGCTAAAAGTTTGCTGGACTTCTATACATGAACAAAACATGAAAGTTTTCTTGAGTACTTTATGCGCATTCTCAATTCTTGTGTAGTTTTGCAAGATTCGATCTTGCAAACTGGGGTGTGCGCCAGCCAGTCCAGCTGCAC
>JGI24159J19872_10012924_pt1 | contig 10869 bp, 5 predicted proteins | sample Ectturendosymbi4_FD_19872 | JGI IMG/M metagenome (IMG submission 19872)
ACAAAGCAATCAATGCAGTAGGTTTGAACAACAATTGAATTTGAATTGATGGCTTAGACTAGTATGTGTCAATTACATGAGTTGCTGTATGCTGTGCTGCATGCATCTGCACTTGCTACTAATTTAATTATATTGGATTATATTATTAAGTGAAGAACTTGTTGACACTGATTGATGACAAAAAGTGACCGAACAAAGGAAGCAAGCTGTTCTACAGACAAAGTTAGTTTCTCATGATATAGTCAACAATAAGCCACAACCTGGCTGAGTGCTACTGTTACCTGACTCTGAGCAGCCCAACCATCCAACCACTGACCCAAGGCAAAGCAACAATACAGTAGGTTTGAACAACAATTTGTGGCTTATGTGTAAATTACAGGAAATCAGTCAATAAAGCCGTAAATGTCCAGAAGTTACGATATCGACCTTGCTGCACATTGTCACTTACACCAAGCTGTAATAATCCACCTGTCTAAGTAAACCAGCTTAAGTGCCATCAAGCACACACTCCCACTTCCCAAGATATCTGAGCAGCACCATCCTTCATCACAAGCGACGTGTCAATACTGAGAGCAATAAAGAGAATGGAATGAGCATCATGTCGCTTGACGCGCGAGGAGACAGGAGCGCCCAGCGAAGTGTGACGCTCAATCATGCGTGATTTGACGACGGACTGCCAGGCTGAATGAGACAGGTTTANAAATCATGCGCTCGAAAAAAATTNGATTTTCGATTGCCCCTCCNTNGGAGACACATCTGCACATTCTGATCAAGATGCCGGACAGGCGGTCATTTCATGAACACAGCACAATCGGCAGTTACATAAATTTATCGCAACATATTCACGTGTGTGGCNTTCAGACAAGCTCATTGCTTCAGTGNATGCTAGCTTTTATTGAATAATCACAAAACACCGAGATCTAACAGCAACAACCTGTTTTGTTGTGTGCTTCAATGGCAAGTCATGCGAGCAGAAAAATTTCAACAAGATGCAAATATGAGAAAATCCGCCACGTACACCGCAGTGGCATTGCCAGGCCGATATTTGGGGGAGTGCCAAAATGTTTGACTTTAGGCGAGCAACAGTATTTTTGTTTGGGACGCCGCTTCTTAAAGCACAAAGTGATTAGATATGCTAAAAACTTTGGGGGAAACGGCCCGCTAGCTACGCTTATAGTTTACCGGCCAACCCCTGCTACTTACGGTGAGTCGGGCTTCGCAGGCAATGATTTCAAAACTTGCAATTCTTGTCATTTAGCAAATGCTGTTTCGCGGTAAACCTTTCGTCCTGAATTGTTCGCATCCAGGATTCCGGATTCTCAGACGTTGTAATCATCCTTTCGCATCACCTACCCTCTTTTCAGCGTGTGTTCAATGCATTTGGACAAATTCCTCAACAGTGCATAAAATCCTTTATTGTCCCTCTTTTTCAACAACATGCGGATGATGGCATTAAGTAATGCTGGAAGTTGTAGACGTGTTTTTCTTGCAACTACCATCTCCAAGTTGTTTGGACATTACATTCAGTCCTACATCTCACCATTTGTGGCCACAACAGACAGGTTTCAAGCCACAACATGGCACTGACACGAGCATATATTTACTCAAGCAGACCGCGCACTATTTTGTAAGCAATACCACACTAGGGTTTGCAGCTATTTTAAAAAGGAATCTGAAAAATTTGATAAAAGCAGCTACAACCTACCGTGTACAAAATTAATTATGTGCAATGTACGTATACTCATAGTACGACTGCTGGTGAGTTATGGGTAAGCACCAGACCATGCAATCAAGTGTGACATCTGTCTTTCAAACCCGTTCACTGTAACCAACAGGATGGGACAGTTAAGGGTAAGTTCTGTGTCCGTATCTAATCGCTATCCACCTTAATTGAACTCTCAGCCATGTTCGGCTCAGCAAGAGTTCGGTGCAAGAAACATGTTTGTGAAGCACCGGATGTTTGCTGATGACGCATGTGTGTGTTGTCCTAACATCAGTGCTCTTGAATACATTCGGAATGTTTGTTGTGATTAATGATCACGCTGCTGTGCATGCAATCGTACTGTTTTGCATTAAAGACAGTCGATGTAGTTTTGCATCTACAAATGTAAACATCATGCTACACCAGTTGTCTACATGATTGGTGTAGGTGCTAAGTTGGCTGAACAAGGCAAATATCTTGGGGTATTAGTACATGCCTCGCTAAAGCATGGCGATGATATTCAAAGACAATACTCCCTTGTGCGTCAAACAAACCAGACAAACATCTTTGCTCAGTGCTCTACCGCACTTAAAAAAACTGTTTCTTTGCACTTATTGCATGTTAATATACGTCTGTAATTGTTGTTGGCGTCCCCAACTGTGATGTATGCACATTAGAGTCCTGCGCGGGTTGAAATATCTTGTTCGCTCCCCCCCACCCCACAGACGACCCCAACCAGCGCCCGCACGCATAACTCTGCGGGTTCCCGCGCAGGGCTCTAATGCGCACACAGTCTAATGTCAAGCGTCTCTCAGCTACGTGCAACAACGCATATCGTATTTTTCATTACATCACATGGAATGCAGTTACCGGTTTCATCAGAACACCAGACGCCTTGATGAGAAAAAATTTGCATGTCTAAGTTAAACAATGCTCCTCTGCATCCAACTTTTTTATCCGCTCACTTCAGTTGCCTGGTGCCTTCTACAAAAATCCACTTCACTCCCACTATGTAAGGTTTCTGTATGAGAATGACCTCATGCCGTAGTTACTGGTGCGTTGTTTCAGTTTTTATTTATCTTCAATATTGCCTGTGCGTGTATCACCCAACACCTGCCTTGCGATGTGTTGTGTACCAGCATTTTTGTATCCTTGTTTGTGTTCTTTGACTAAACCTTGTGATATGAAATAGACATGTCACATATGGACCATGTGGCTGCTGAGCCAAACAATTTAAAAATGATTTTTTTTAATTTCCTGGCTTGCAAAGCTTTTCATTCGTCCACCAACAAGCAGCTGACCTTCTGCCAAACTCACCTGATTGGTGTCATCAAAAAAAAGAAAACTCAAATTTAAAATTTTCATCGTCAACAGCGCGCCGACAAGCAAACTAACCAACCTTAAAATGGATTCGTTCAGTTTGTTCGTTGTGTGAGAATGCTCCTTCAGTTGAGCCTCTTGCTCGTTGGCGAGATCGGCCAGTTGCATTTGCAAATATTCCACACACTGGCGATGGAAACATAAAGTTTGACAGAAAGATACTTCGCGAAAGTTTAGGACAGAATAAACGCTAGCAACTTATGCCATCTCACACGTCACCTGCTGTATCATTCGACTTTGACACTCGGGCTGAAAATTATATTCAACGTAACTATGATTTGTTGCTGATGCGTAACCGTGAGTTGTCTTTCATGGCAAGGTAGGTGCAGAGAATCTTAGCAAAGGTTTCAACTAATCCAGAGCGCTAGGTCACGCTGCTTACCTGTTTTTCTCTCTCTTCTCTCTCGATCATGTTAAGCTGTGGACTGTGTAGATTGAGACTACCCAGCTCATCATCATCATATGAGTCTGAAACGCCATCACAAAATTAGAAAATTTAGCCATAAAGAATTTGACATAAATTTTTCAACGAAAAAATAAGACAAACGTAAAAATCATCCATAAAGACACTGATTTGCTCAATAAAATAGTTCTTTTACAGTGCTGTAAATTGTACGGCCAAACGTTAATGCACTGAACACTGGAATCCGCATCAAAAAGCATAATACAAACAGCTGTGTGTCATGTCGTACCTTGGTACTGGTTCTTCGGGTTCCTGACCAACTCCTTCCGTTCAACTTCAGCTTCTCTCAACTTCTCCTGCGTCTCAATCAACTCATCCTCCAGCTGAGTCTGGTGCTGAGGACGTATGCACACATTCACTTCAGGTTAAGCTCATGCGGGTTTCTACATATCATGAATAATGAATGCATGAGTTGCTTCAACTCTCTGCCACTGTTCACTCCATCGCTACTGATTTGAACTCCAAAAGTATCAACGTATTATCATCAACAGGACAGCAAAGCTGATGCCGGGCATTACGGTTCGCGACGTCTACGAAGCAGGATCCCAAACATTGTGAGAAGATAACTTTCGATTTGCGGCAATGGTAATGGCCGAGATATCATATTTTCACAGCTTTGCTCAACGATCGAAAAACATCATTAACTCCTTTTAATGAATCGCACACAACCGTTGAAGCTTGATCATCAAGTCGTCACAGACGCGGCAGTCGCAGATATCAAACATTGCAAGCTGGTAGTCATCGACAAGCTGCACACAAACCGCAGCAGCTGAATTAAAGAAGCTTTAAATGGACGCACAACATGCTTGCACGGCATCACACAGCGACTTGCACGGCATCACACAGCGACTTGCACGGCACCACACAGCGACTTGCACGGCATCACACAGCGACTTGCACGGCACCACACAGCGACTTGCACGGCACTACAGAGCGATGCAGGGTTGTAGTTGTTCTCTAAGTTTTCATGTAGCGGCGCACACAAGACATAGAACAACGCTCGAAACCTATTGTTTCGTCGCTCATGCCAGTTTCCTGCCAAACTTTGCAACATAAACACACAAGGGGGGGTTCAGGGGGGGCTGTGTTCCCCCTAATTATTTGGCTTTTGGGGCAAAAATATTTTCAAACATGAATTAAAGTTTTGTTGCAATGAAATTGCAATATTTTTTGTATTTTTTATCGTTAACTCTTTTCTGGTATTTATAAGGGTGAAAATAATCGTATGATATGTGCTTTTTTAATTATTTTGAGAAGCTAATTATAAACTTTAAAAAAAGCTTCATGGCGACGAACATACTTTTACGGTCGAAATGCAGCAGCAGCCCCCCACCAAGATTGGTTTGCTTTCCCACCCCCATGCTTCGCAACGTAGCCATGCATGTCCCGAGCGAACCATGCACCCTAACCACCACAAACACATGCTCTAGTGTTGCTATGCTGTTTTGCGCTGATATGTGGGAGGAAGATGCGAACAAAGAAAAGGTTCGGGGATTCGCAAATACTCCCCTTCGAACAAGAATCAACTGCAGCAGTCACGACGAGGTCACGTGTGCAAAGCCCGATAACGTCACACAGTGACGTAGAGTTTCGTGCAGTTAAAGCCGGTAGGTGTACATGACATAGCTGGGTTAGTGCGCAGAAGTTTCGTTTCACATTAAGCAGATTGCAGAGCGCTGACAAGCATTCCGATGCACGCAGCGGAAAATACGTGCAAGGCTGAGACTTTGTTGCTTAGAGCTCCAGCAGGAGATTGTACAAGGGAAGCACGCTGCTGGTTCGAACCCACGACCTTCAGCACCAGGCAGCAGGCAACACATGATGCCACACACATGTCCATGCAAGCTTACTTTACTTCACACCGGGTGTGTACCTCAAAGTAAGACAGTATCGCCGCGTGCAGCCCGTTCCCACCATCGCCCAGCGACCCGGGCGTGGAGCTGTGGGGCGATGACGACGATCGCGCGAAGCGGCTCAGTTCTCCGAGGATTATGGTCTCGAACTAAACCGACACACGTCAAACGAGGCACGTCATGCTGGGGGGGAGGATGTGAAATGAGCTTGGCGATCGCGACGCGCGATGCGGCGCAAATGGATAGAAGCGATGGAAAACTAACGCAAGAATTTTTGGAGCAATAACGAATTGTTTTTAATTAAGCCAATTAATTGCAAGACGTGACAACCGTATTGTTTCGTCACAATTGTGCAGAAGATTACTTTTCGTTACATACGCGATTGGTCGAAACTTTCAAAAGGTTTTATCGGAACTACAAACAAATTAGGTGCACAGTGACAACAACCGCCATTTTGAAACATCTTCACCACTGCTTTAATCAGTTTGTGATTGGCACAAATTTTTATAGAAACACGATGTTGCAAAAAGCAACGAATCACAAGTTGTGGCAAATGGTCGCCAACTGAATGCGGTGATTTACAAACCATGACCATATGTGGCCGCTACAAACCCACAGCAATATCACAACATGCACTAATGCTATAAAACCAATGTGAAACACTGCAGTGACCGTACAAGCTGCTGATAGCGTCATAGGGAGACGTTATCAGATTCCAAGTGAGCGGCATTTAAACAGAGTCATACAAAAAACTATAAAAATGCAGCTTTTTTATAGTATTCTTCCACAGTTTCAAACGCTATCTAGTTGTTTCCATCACTGTTGTCAGCCGCTCAAGCGAAAAACCACCAGCTAATCTACACTTGGCATGAGGCTGCGCATACACCCACTACCATCTACCCTTCCACCACTGCACACACCAACACTTGACCCCACCTCGGTCATTTCCCCCTCCAGCTCGTGCGCTCGCGCCAGGGCGTCGTCTCGCTCCTGCCGCAGCTCCTCATCTTTCGTTCCGGGGGTGCACTCCTCCCTCCACCGTCTGAAGTCCTCCTTACTCGCTTCCAATTCGATTTGCAGTTTCGAGTAGGCCGCCATGAACTGTGATGGACAGAAAAGCAAACCAAGCGATTTGAAAATAAACATCCTGGCAGAGATGTTTGCCTCTGTCAGCGACACAAGCGCGTAGACATATTGCGCAGGTGTGTGTTTCAGGGATGATAAAGAAAGCAAATATCTTTTCTTAACGGTTAATGTTTTTTAAATAAAAATCAAAAGCCAACGAACTGAAAGTGACAAAATATATCCCTCACCTCTTGCAGAAGTCTTTCTTTTTCCTGCAGATCCTCCAGTGCTTCTTTCAGCTTCTTCTTGTCATCCGATTCATCAGAAGCCTGTTGAAGATCAGCGTTTTGCGAACGCAGGTTGCTGAGAAGTTTTTCCTGATCCTCGAAGAGTTGTTTGGAGGCTTCCATCTCTTTTTGGTATTGATTGGAAAGTTCGCTTAAACGTTGTTCCAACGCGCGATTGGATTCCTGCAGGGAGGGCACTTGCATAGTTCGCTCGCTCAGAGAACGATCACTCTCTACGAGTCTCGCTTCAAGCGACAACCTCACAGTGTTCACCTTTTCCGAATCGTCGCGAACAGCGCGCAACTCGGTCACAGTGGCGTCCAGTTCTTTGCTTCTCTCATCCAGGTTTTGCTGGAGCTCGGAGATCTCCTGGAGCAAAACACTCTTCTCTTCCTCCAGCTTGGAAGAGAGCGATGCAAGCTCCTCGCATTTCTTAATGTAGGACTGACGTGACTCCGAAAGTTCAAGTGAAAGTTTCTCAACCTCGGTCTCATGATCAGACTGTAGTTGTTTCATTTCATTCTGTCCATTCACGAGAGCTTCCTCAAAGTCCTTTCGGCGTAAACACCATTCTTCCTCTTTTCTCCGCATCTCAACTTCGAAAGCTCGATATTTTTGACTAGATTCTTCAACATCTTGCTGTAGTTTCTGAAATGCGTCTTTCATCCGTTCTTTTTCTCTTTCATTCTCTTTGACTGNAGTTAAGAGCGAGTCCCGTTCTTTCTCCAGCTCTTNCTTATCGCGCTCGACATCCTCAATCTTCATCTTCGCATCACTGAGAGAACCTTCGACTCCTTTCAGCTTTTCCTCCACGACGTCGTTTCCCATCTTCAACTCCTTGTTCTGCAAAAGTAGTGTGCTTACTCGAGCGTAACAGCATTTTCAGAAAACCAGTTAATATTTTGCTGTGAGTCACGTGACTTGGAACCGTTGGCGTGTGACGGTCTGTATTGAACAGCAGTTGGCGTTCGTGTGGGAAACGGCCAGGGGGGGGAGCTACAAAATTCCATCTCTGGGTGTACATGTGGTATGTTTGCGCACGTTATATCTTATCGTTGATGGCGTTTCTAATGACAGCATTATTTAGCTGACAAATTGAAATCTGATCAAGAAACGCACTAATTTTAAATGTTCGAAAATAATAAGCATCAATTTAAGAATTCGGAAGCAGTTAAAATGCTTTGTGCTTTCTGAGTCATGCATGAGTAACCACACGTGTTTGTTCCGGTTCATCTGCACTTGCCGCCATTGTTCGACGATCTGCAGGTCAGAAAAACAATTTCAAAGGGTATCACAAGTAATTGAAAGCGCATTTTTCCGTCACTGATACGTAATCAAACATTATGGTCAGTAACTAAACGATCGTTATCTAAGTAGGTCCAAACAAGCTCCACCCAGATTTGCCAACGTAAAAACAAACAAACTTACCAATTCATTCAAACTTTCAATCATTTTCACTGAAATGTCCGCTTCCGTTGCCATGGTTTCGAGTTCAGCCGCTTGTTGCGCTTTTTCTGCCTCGCTGTTCGTCACGACGCGATCCATTTCTGACGTAACAGAGGCCAATTGTTGACGAAGCTCGCTGACCAGAGCAGCTTTCTCATTGGTTTGATTTTCCAAGCGATCCTTCTGTTCTTCCAGCGCTTCCAAGCGTGACGACAAATCAACCTTATCATCGACATCACGTTGCATGTCACACTTCACTTGCTCCAAATGACGCAACTGTGTCGTCACTTTCTCAAGCTCGCTCTCAGATGAGTCAAGGTCGCGTTGCAAGGCGGAAGTTTTACTTTGCTCACTCAGCAGTTCCGATTCCAAGGCAGTGGCCTTGCTGAGCAAGTCCACATTGTCTTTTCTCAAACTTTCAACGTCGGAATTCAAACCGGACACTTCACTTTCGTAACTTTTCAATTGTCCTTCGGCGACCGACAGAGAATTCACAGCTTCTCGCAGCTTCTGAGCCAGGGTTTCGCGTTCGGACGATTCGCGCGCGATGACCTCTTGTGTTGACAACATCACCGCTTTGATCTCCGCCTGGTGCCGCTCGTGAGCGTCGTTGATCTGCTGCTCCAAGTCGTTGCAGTGTTTCTCTGTCTCATCTAACTTTGAAGTCGTTGCTTCTCTTTCGCTTTCCAGCTGCTGAACCGCTTGATTTAAAGCGGCTGCTTGCTCGTCCGCATTTTTCAACTTCGACTTCAAATCTTCAATCGACGCCATGTTTTCTTGGAGGACCGTCTCCGATGTCCGATGGTTTTCGTCTAAAACAGATTGCAACTGATGCTTCTCTGATAAAGAGTCCTCGAGTGATTTTTTCAACTTTTTCACTTCCTCATCTGCTTCCAACAGTTTATCGCGGTACTCCTGAAGCAAAATATCCTTCTCTTCTTGGCTGGAACTCGCTTGTTTCTTAATTTCCAAAAGCATTTCATCAAAGTCTTTCTGCAGTTGATTCTTCTCTTCCGTCAGCTTCAAAACCTCATCGTTCTTCTTTTCTTTTTCATCCGATGCAACGGAGAGCTGCTGCGAAAGATCATCACGGCGTTGTTCCAAGGATAGACATTGCGACTTCTCCCGCTCCAGATCGTCTGCCATCCTTTCCAGGTCCTCCTGCAATTTCTTTCTCTCCTCATCTTTCTCTTCAAAACGGTGCTCCCATTGTTCTTGAGAGGAAAAGGCGGCATTTAACTTTGATGTCAAGAGGTCACACTCGCTTTGAAGATCGGTAAGTTGACTCTGAAGAGATGATTTTTCATGTTTCTCTGTTTCCATGGCAGCACTGAGGGCAGTGAGCTGATTGGATGCTTCAAGTGTCTTTTCTTTCATCGTGTTCACCTCTTCGAGGAGTTGATGATTGGATTGGACGAGATCTTCCCTTTGCTTCTCGGACTCTTGCAGTCGCTCCAAGGCTGTTGATGTTCTTTCTTCCATCTCACTTCTCGTTTCTTCCATGGAGGAAATCTTGTCCTGGAGATCTGCCGATTAAAAGCAATGTTAGCTTCGAGCAATTATTGATCGAGCATCGACTTGCGATCGTACCCCCAACAAGCAGAGCAGGGTCAACCCCAGCCCCCATATCAGCCCCAAACAAGAGCCAGCACTAGCAGAGACCCCCTCTTCGAGCTCAGGTCCAGTTGTGATGCAACATCCTCGACCGATCAAACGAATAAATCGTATGCGCTGGAGACGACAATGCTACAACAATGCTACGATTCCATTTGGCGCCAACTTAACAGCAGCCATCACCACTCTGCAATCACTAATCACATCTTTCAAAAATTCTGCGGTGACGTCGTAACTTCCAAATACCCCCAAACCTGACCAGAATCACTGCGGCACGCACTGACCTGGATGACGTCATCCTTCCGATGCACGTCATCATCGAGTTCCTGCAAACGGTTCTGGAGCATCTCGTTTTCGTCATTAAATGATGACGCCAATCTGAGACGATTCAGCTCCTGGCGACTATCCGTCAACTCCACGGTCTGATTTTCCAAGACCTTTTGAAGTTGTGAAAAAAACGTTGAGGCAGAAGAAAAAAAACAGATTTGGGTCAGCAATTATCAAAAATCTAGTGAGATAATGACAAAACGTAAACATACTGTGGACAGTTATTCTTCCAGTTCTACAAACCAGCTAAGAGTACCTGGCGTGTTCAGAATATTACTTCTCAATCGAAAACCAATCATCATAAATTGAAAAGCAACCCGGTACATAAGGAACCATTCAAAGCCGAACGATTTTGCGATCATTTCCTGACAAACCCCGATCACCATGGCAACCTCACCTTGGTTTGAGCGTTGATTTGATCAAGAACCGTCTGCATCCTGATTTCCATCGCTCTTTCCTTCTCCTCCTTCGTCGATTTCATTTCTGACAACTGCACTTCGAATTTTTTCACGATTGCTGAAAAATAAAATTGAGCAAGAAGAACGAAATATTGAAAAATATGTGAAAAAAAACATGCTGTAGTTTTGACTGATATAGTGTATGATGTAATGGCTCTCGCGGCAAATGAAACAAATAACCGTTTAATCTGCTTTCCACCGTTGATAACGTTTACGAGATTTAACTTACAAAAAAAACGTTATAATGCTAAGTCTGAAAGCAAGCCATGGACAT
>JGI24159J19872_10012926_pt1 | contig 10869 bp, 9 predicted proteins | sample Ectturendosymbi4_FD_19872 | JGI IMG/M metagenome (IMG submission 19872)
AAAAAAAACAGCAGTTTTCGGTTGCCTTACCAACGCCCTAGCTCCTCCGCCCATTGCGCTAGAGAGCTGTTCAGCGGCTAAAACGGATCGGACAGTCTAGTAGATTGCACTCGAAAAAAAATATTTTGGTTAGGGGGTGCGGATCTTTTGTGACTGACGTCATAAGTGAAGTAGTTTTAGGGTCATTTTGGCCGATTTAAACTAGTAAAAATATTTGACTTGTTAGATAATTAATCAATTTGTTTATTTTAGATCATAACTTTTGAACCGCAAACGTTAGAAAGTCGATCAAAGGCTCAAAAGACTCGGACTCGAGCCTAGTTTCTAATGAAAACTTGAGCAAAACACCTTGGTCTAGCGGTTGGGCCTTAGGCCTGGCAACACGAGCCAAAATGACCCCCAAAATACTTCACTTATGACGTCACTCACAAAAAATCCGCAACCCTAAACCCAAAAAATTTTTTTCAAGTGCAATCTACTAGACTGGCCAATCCGTTTGAACCCTTGAACAGCTCTCTAGCNCAATTGGCAGAGGAGCTAGGGCATTGGTAAGGCAACCGAAAACTGCTGTTTTTTAGGCCAAGATCAAAGTACGAATATATCGTACGCCGGTACGAATATATCGTACGTGTTAATGACATTTTGAGAATGGAGTTGATGGCTGAATGTCTGTGGAAGCAACCTGCGTTTTTAGTGCAGGAGAGTCACTGGAGCCCTAGCTTATCAACAAATTTACCACAGCAGCATTTTGTGTTTTGCAAAACTTTAGCACTAGTTAGGAGGTTAATTGCCTAGTTGCAATTTAAATGAAGATCCCACCAATTTTCAGAATTATAAGTCCTCGATTGTTTGTCTCATTTTGTTTTTTCATAAACATGCAATTACCTTTAATGCCTTTTGGTGTTTTTCTCATTTTACTATGTTTCTGTTAGCTTGGTAATTTGAGTAACAAAAGTCATGAATAAACCTTCCTATCTGCCTGATGTAATCAAGCATTTCTTTGTAAGCCAAATGTATGAAATTATGTGTATTGATCAAATTTAACTGTTGGTCATGAAAATTACCTGAAGAGAAACATTGGTTAATATTAACTCGCCCTTATTATGCATTATCACTGTCACAGCAGCTCATTACTTTGCCTTAATATCATTATTATCAGATATCAGTAGCATACATGTGATACCCTGCTTGCCTGCCATTCACATTTCATACACATCTTCCATAGTATGAGTGCAATTCATGATCCATGTTTTGTCTGTGGAAAAAATGAAAATAATCTAACAATATTATTGTTTTCCAAAAAAATTATGTTTTTAACTTTTTTGATATATCAAGTTACTAAAGCAGAAATGGTTATGCAGAAGTGCAGTTGGGCAAACTTGGACTGTGTTGGTGCAAATCGATTGTGGAAATTACATCATAGCCAAAATATTCTTAATCCTATTTCAAAGTATGCTCGGCAAAGGATTGTCTTTACTTTTGTAAGTATATTTGAGCTACAAACACGGCCATGAAAATCATCTGAAATATACTGAGTGATCTGCTATTGTTATGTTGGTCCACCTCAGTTTTCTTTTTAGGCCAACTTTTTCATGAATTAATCACAACTCAAATTTTATAGTAAAAAGGAAGGCAAATGATCTAAAAGTGATAATTAAATATCAATCGTATGATTTTTCCTTAGGATATGACAAGAAAGTGTTGAAAAAAACAAACAAGAAGTCACAAGTGGGAGATTATGCTCTTCAATAAATCTTGTTGTGCACATAACTATCAAAAATATAGGAAAAATCAATCTTACTGGGTAAATATGGGTTTACATTACTAGCAGTGAAAATGTGCATAAAGTGACCGAAGTCGAACATTTCAGCAAATTCTTATAAAGTTGTGGTTAAGGTTATATAGGCTTGTTTCAATTTACCCTTATCAGTTGTGGACCCACTAACATGACTGTTTTCACAACCCATTGTGTACTTCACTAGTCATTTGTGTCTACATGCCGTACTTATGTTTCACATAAAGTTGGAGTGACATGTTTTTATGTAGATGTGTATTTGCTCCGTATACCCTATGTGTAGAATTGCAAATGTGTTTTGTTCGCTTGTGGCTGATGTCTTATATATATATATTTTTTATTATGTTTGCAGACTACAGAACCATTCATTGCCATGAAGAAAACAACAAGTTTCAACTCAAAAAACAAGTATTCTATTACACAGGCTTCAGCCATGAATCGTGTTTGTCTTGTTATCAAATGGAAACCAGGATTTTACTTACTGTTGTCATGTGTACTGTTGTTGTGTGTGATAAAAATGTACTTGAATTCCATAGCCAGTGAAGTAGTCATGTCGGAAGTGGAATCTGATGGTTTTCAAAAAATTGTCAGTAATCATCATAAAATTTCAAAACCTACCTACTATGGAATTATGATAGATGCTGGAAGTACTGGATCACGAGTTCATGTTTATGAGTTTCATGAGAAATCTCATTCAGCTGCCCCATTTCTTGCCAAGGAAAGATTTGAACAGGTGAATAAAATTTTGAAAAGCTGCTGTTGAAACAATCACTTACATTTATCAACTTTTTTGTATGGCAACACCTGCAGTAACACACAGCTAGCACAAACTCTTGTTCATAATTTTTAATGTCTTTGAAACACTAACATTTTGTTTCAATGAAAGCTGTAATGGAGATCTTTTCAATGTGAACCATGAATTGTGACCTTTGGTATGTTGTCTGTACATTGGTGAGGTGCCTGAGCTGAACATACCTGATCCACTTAAATCCAGAGCTGTTTGTTGATAATTTGCAGATGAACTGTTTTGCTCATTCAGATTAAACCTGGTTTATCATCCTATGCCAGCAATCCATCTCAAGGAGCAGAAACTATAAAAGCTCTCCTAGACATTGCCAAAGAAACAGTACCTGAAAATCAGTAAGTTACTTCACTTGTCTGTATTTCCAATGAAGTAAGAATGCTGGCATCGTACTGAATTTATTGCCATGCATTGTTGTAAAATGTTGGTTGTTACATAGCTAACTATTTCTACGTTGTTATATAACTGCTAATGTGGGAGATATGCTTGAGAAAAATTTAAGTTAACACTGAAAAAATTTTGATAGTGTTTGCTAAAGACTGTGCCCTAGTAACTGAATCTTGGTTGCTTGCTATGTCTTTGCAACCGCTAGAAAAGTTGCTGTCATTATTGTTACATTGTCAGAGTTGTTGTCATGTTTTAAAGTGGTTATCACATGTAGAGATCGACCGATATGGTTTTTTTTCAGGACGATATCGATACTGATATATTGGCCACTTATGGACCAATAACCAATGCCGATAACTGATATTTCCAGAATTTTTAAATCTTGTTTTCTGATTCATTATCAAAATATAATGTATTCTATGCCTTACTTTTTTTCAAAAACTTCAAAAATCAGGATTGACTAGCTAAAATTTTTCAAATTGCAGCAATTTCAATATTGTGCTATGATTTTTAATTGGATTATTGATGATGCTTTTCTTTTGACTGCGACCGCCGACGCATACTCCATGTTTCATCTTGTCTGCTTATTTATGAAAACACACCTGTTAGCATTGCTGCAAGATAACTGTCTTGACTTGGTTTGTTGTGCTTTCTTGCGGAAGTTGTCTGCGTGCGTGAGGAATATAACAGCGTTTTGTCAACACCTATTGAGGCCAACAAAAGCCATTTTGGCCAATACCGATATCAGTAAAACCCAAATCAGCCCGATATGTCATCCAGGTCTAATCATGTGTGTTCTGGCAACCAATGTCAATGCTTAGCTTTGTTATTCAGACAGCAATGTTTCTCTGAAAACTGTATGTGAAATCAGATTCAGGCTTATCCACCATCTGGATGTTGTGTTGATGTTTTAAGTGACATTTAGGATGTCAGGCTTCTAGCAACTTATGTATATGGTTTTTGGTGATGTTGAACTCATCTAAGTATACTTCATAATCGAAAGCCAGAAAATGAGCTTAGTGCTGCTATAGAAATCACTTGCAACACAATTTTTTCTCTTAACATTAATGTTATGAAATTTGATTTAAAGTCTAAGTGCGGTGCAAAAAATTATTTACTCAAACTAGCACTGCATCTTTGGGTTTTTGTTTTCTATAGCAAAGCAGAGTACCACCAGTCAATGTCATTGCATAATGCATACCAGACATTGTGACGCGTTCGCAAGTACCTACTACACAACAATCATTCCATGACTGCAACTTCGTAACAGTTTTCTCCTGGCCTGTAGGGAGAACCAGTGTCCAGATCCCCATTGTTTTTGTCAGTTAATTTCAAAACATGTTTGAGCCTCTTGCTGAAAATTCCCTGTCAGCTGCATTGTTAAGACTATGTTGCTGTTTTTAGTATTCAGATGGACTACAGGTGCTGATGATCTGATCTCTTACCCTCTGCCTCTCAGGAATTTCTTTCTGGCTCCCAACTGCAGTGTAAATCAGCAATATTGGGGCTGGCCTGTGGTAACTCGACCTGTAAGCTACTTTATCTAACTGTGCCTCTTCAACAAAATTTCAAGCCACAGATGCAAATAGGTTGAATACCACAGGAAAACATTGCTTCACATGAGCAGCCCCTGAATTTTTGCTTAAGATGCCTGTGCAGTCATTTTATGAAACAGGCACTGTGGCACATTACTTGAGTGTGACGCTAAGGTGCTAAAAAATAAAAGCAAACATTTGGCTGTTATATGGAAGGTACTTGCTATGGACGGAAAAAAGAACTTGTCTGAAACGTGTTAATTGTGGAGCATCACATAAGAGATCACTGACTAAACATTTTGGCTTCACAATTTCACAGTTACGGCCTCAAAGCCGTTTGTAATCCACAGAGGATTTTTCCATATGAAACGAGTACAAAGCATTTTTTTAAGCCTTTTGAGATCGAAGTAAGCTCCACGGCTATCTGACATTTTTATCTTCAATTGCATGCTAAGCTAAAAGCGTACAATGGAGGTTTATGAACCACAAAGTGATATCTGACTGAAAAGAGAACAGTATATTTTTGATTAAGAAGAAATAAATCCCAGAAAAACAACTTGCTGTATTGTGACTTGTGCAAGCAATGGTTTCTAAACCTTATCGCTGACCAATGGCGTTGCGAGGCTAAGTGCCGCCCGGGGCCGACCATAAAAGTGCCACCCTTTCAACCTATTAAATTTACTTACAAGAATTTAAAATGAAAGTAGATCATGTTTCGTGCTTATTTAAATCACAATCACTTAGAACTTGCTTTTCATTGTCGATTATGATTCTTGCTTTTTTCTGCTTGTCGCCACCTTCCTCGTTATTACTTTTTCTATTTTTTTGCTTTTTTTATTTCTGCATATATGGACCCGACATGTTTCGTCAAACGTTCTTCCCTGTTGCTTTTTAGTCTCCGGTCGGCCCACCGCTTGGTTTTTTAAATAGTTTACTCATTCCAGGGATCAAACAAAAAATTCAGGGATGTGTTGGCGATGTTGCGATCGGAAACGCAGCAAGCAACAGAGTTCACATGCCGTGATCACTTTATTATTGCTTGTTCGCGCCACATATATGTGGTTTTGTTCTTCGCGCGCATCTCGTTCCCGGTGAATCACACAATCAACGCAACGCCAACGGAGAGGTTGCAACAGCGGCATACCTACTTTGCAGATGTAAACATTTAAGTTTGTTAATATTTCGTGTAGTTTCCCTGTCTTTAACTAAAAAAGTTAATACACTGCATGTAGCAGGCTATAATATTAATTTCATAGTATGATCTCTGTGATGAAAAGGTCATTTCATTGTTCACTTCACGTTTCAGTAGTGGTTTAATTCTCTTACTTAAAACGTTAACTCAGCACTTGCGCGAGTGCGAGGCCCTCTATAGGTGTGGGAACTCACTGTGAAAAAATACATCAAACACTGTATTTTTCGGACCGTAAGGCGCACTTAAAATCCTTTAATTTTCTCAAAAATCGAAAGTGCGCCTAATGTATGAATCTGGTTGTGCTTTCTCATCTTGAACCAATTTTATGTGCTAAACGGTGCTGTTTATTTAATTGCTAGTTACGATTTTTTGTAAACAGACCATCGTGTTGCGTCATACCAACAACAACTGCAATGAGCAACGTCCGAGAGTCGCTAGCACGTACTACTCTGCTGGGCTCCAGAACACATTGCCGCACACCAAATCAAACACGCGCACAACTTTATTATTCTATTCGTGTCTAGGGAATTAGGCATGTGCGACAAATTAAACTCCCTCGTATGCAACGACAGACTAAACTCCCAGTGACGACTCATTCACTCGGGGACTTCGGCACTTTTGGGAATTATTTTGAAAGAGTTGAATACAGTTTGACTTATCTAAGTTTTGCTTCATTTAATGCGCCTTATGTATGAAGAAAAAAACAGCTAGCATTGAATTTTTGATACTGTGCCTTATGGTTCCGAAAATATGGCATATGCTTAAAACTGGCTCTGGGTGAGAAACGCTGACTTGCAGCCTTCATCGTGACCTGCACACTTTGTCTAGCTATCGGGCTTTTTCAGGGGTGTAGTGGGGGAACGGCATCCCCACACCTTTTTGCCCTACATTGAAACATGGCTGCGATCTCACAGATGTGATAGTGGCACGCAGATTCGCACAGCTAGTCAAAAGTCTACAGTGAAACAGGAAAATCCAGCGTGGAAATTCTTGCAGGCGAATGCTCCCTTTATTCGAATTATTTGGTGTGGGAACGCCGTTACCACACCTCTTTTTTCAGCACTACACCCCTGGGCTTCTTCCAATTACACGTGCGTAGTGTCATTCCTTGCCTTCGTTCGTTACCAACAGAACCGTCCCCGGAAGCTGTTTAATAGGGAGGCTTTACGTTTGCGCAGGAGGACCTGACATTCTAAAATTTGACAAAAAATCCACTGATTTATAGTGTTTCATAGTTCAATTTTGGGGGTTTGGAAATTTGTTTGGTGGGGGCTAAGCCCACCAAAGCCTCCTGTGGCGACGGAGCTGGTTACCAACAGACATCTATTTCAAAAACTGTATTACCACACAATGCCAAATTACCAAAATGAGAGCAACACGTTTTCTAAGCTTTTCTTGTTGAAATGGCTTTTTCTATGACTGCAAATGTTACTACACCGTTGAACAATGCGGACTTCTATGAAACTCACATTGCCTACCGATTGGCTGTGATTCACTCTACTTACAGTTCAAACATACAATCTGAGCTCTAAGTTAGACCCGCAAACACGTCAACTGCGCTACCCGGTTGAAGAACGTCATTTTCCGACAGCATTACTTCATAAGAAAAAACAGCAGTTGCGTTGAAACTGAGCAATGTTACCTTTGCTGAGTTCTTCACTTTAGCCGCCAAAATTTAATGTTGATAACCCCACCTAATGACCAGGCTACAGCTTATGGCACTTATTGAAAATATCTCGCCTAACATTAAAAAATAATATAAGATGTGCCAAGCAATGTTTTTTTGTATTTATTGACGGCAAACCGCGGTAAGCCAACGCCTGAACTATGCTTCTTGCCGGGGCGGACCGGGCGATTGAGGTGAACATTCTTCCCAAAGAGCGCTACGGCCATTCATCCAGCGGCTGTGGATCGAACGGTCAACCTTCCGATTGAGAGGCAGACCAGCCATCGCCGCCCCAACGAGATTTTCGTCGCCAATGACTGGTTGTCAGTTGGTGTTATGATGTGCCGTTGGAGAGTTGTTAAGGAACCAACGATGGGAGAAGAAGGATTAAGCTATCCTTGACTATTCCCCGTGATTTCATGAAGGGTCACGAGGTGTTCAGAGTAGGGACAATACAAACCTCGAAATGCCAGTACCCGATCAGTAATGTTTGCTAATCTGCGGTTGAATGTCATCTCTTTCCTTTGTTCTAAGCTAAGGGCTTTCGACTGGGATGGGGGAAATGGCTTTGTCTGGTGAGGAAGGTGCAAGGCCTGCGGCGCAGTTGCTCCCCAAGTAAGTGTGTTTTAAAAAAAAACTGATTTCAAGACAAACGTTGGGGGTACTTTAACACATTGGATTTTATCCAGATTTTTCAGTAAACATTTCATCAATTTGNTCACTCCACTGNCAGATGTGTTTTAAGCTAGCCTACCAGTCTAGGGCTTCTAAACAAAAAACTGAAAAGAGTTAGANCGTTTAAAACTTTATTTAAAAGTAATAAAGAAGAGTTAGAAATTTTAAACTCCTTTCAAGATTTAATTTTTATCAAAAAAGNGCCGCCACCCAGAAAATGCCGCCCAGGGCCCCCCTTGCTACGCTTCTGTCGCTNACTCTATTTTCTTGATCTAATTTGGGTTTTTCTTAAATTCGAGTAGCAGTTCATTTTTGATAAAGATTCTTCANGCACCAACAAAGAAGGATTCCATACTACCAAGTAATATCGAGCTTCATTGTAAAAAANAACAACNAATGNACGCAATGAGGTAATCCTAAACCACTTAACTAACTGAATTCTTTGTTGTAAATAATACACACATTTTACCGGACCCTTAGAAACTTCGAATTTCATTCCCGAAGTACGCATCGTGCACAGATCACAGTTAAATGACATTCAGTATGTTAGCTCCTGATATATTTGTAGCCTTTGTAAATGATGGGGCTATCGCGCCCCCTGGATCCGCCCCTGATTTGAAGAGTGCAGATCTTCGCTAAAGTCCAGCTAACGTTTTAATCTTGAATGGTATTGAGAGATAGAAAGTAGGTTGTTTTATTTGAAGTATCACTGACTTTTGCTGATTTTGTGTCGTGCTGAGGTTTGTAATATTTTTCTCCATACTTTTACCACATAGCATAGTGATAAATTGTGGTTACTCTCATGTACAGCGGAAGATGGTAAACGTCAAGCAGCAAATTTTGTGGTTGTGCGCTGTTTTGCCAGTTCAATCACTGTTCCTTGGCGTGGATTTCTTACCTCGCAATATTCGTTAATAGTTTTAGTTCGAGACTATCGTTAGACTTGATCTACGAGATCTCACATCACGCTAAAGTGCAATTTGCAATACTGACAAACGTAGCAAATGTCTAAACTAAGTAAAATGGCACTTGGCACCGATTAAAACATCGGCAAATCAGGAACAGTGACCACCACCGCTTGCACATGCCATCGAAACTTTGGACTTTGGTTGCGCTTTCTGCTCTACTGACCAAGCGATTAAAACCAATGTGTTGCACGTTACAATACGTCATAGGTTTCAATTTATGTGCAAGGTGGTCTACGACTCCCGTTGCTCTAAAAGCAACTGCTGGACTTCGACTTCTTCCGGAGGAGCAAGCAAGCAATTTGTTGAATGCAGTTCGTGCAGTGCTTCGTCAGTATCCATTTAAACTCCCAAAATCTCCTGTTGAGATCATGGAAGGTTCAGATGAGGGCATTTACGGATGGATCAGTGTCAATTTTCTCCTCGAAAGATTGGGTGGTGACGACGGGGCGCAGTTTTCTGTTGGCTGTATTGACTTAGGAGGTTGGTTTGTGTAAATACGCGTCCGCTTCCATACAGGATGTTATAGTGCGATCTTTGTCCTTCTCGTTTATATCTTGCGTCACGCGAGGCTGTGTTGGTTGGGAAGGTGCCCCTCCACGTCGCAGAACAAAACGCTGCGTTAATTCTCCCCATCTCTACACGCTTAAATTGACGTCCTTTCGTGTTTTTAAGTTAAAATTTTCGATTTTTCAAATGTTCCTGACTGTGAAAGCGATTTGCCAACGTGGCCCTTTAGCGACGTACCGTGCAGTACAACGACTGCTAAGACTTCGTGCTGCCCGGTTAGCTGTTGCCGACTGGTGACCAAATCAGCAATGCAAGTAGATTGATTGCGCAGATGAGCTGCATACAAACACCTTTTGAAATCGTTGCTCTTTGCAGGTGGGTCGATGCAGATCACGTTCGCCCCTCATGAAATTAATACGACCAACAACCTCGACCAGACCTTCGTCAGCAAAGTTCCGGTGTTCAACAGTGTGGTGACATTGTACACTCACAGCTACCTGGGATTTGGGTTGATGAGCGCCCGAGAGGCCACCATGGGAGGTCCCGATGCCCAGCACACCGTCACAGTTTCAACTGCATGCATGCCCGCTAGCTTCAGCGGACACTGGGAGAACGGCCGGACCAAGTACGTTTTGGAGGGATTTGTGTTTGTGCAGAGTTGCGATATCGAGCAAGTTTACAAATCAAAAAGCTGCGTGTGTTTATAATCAAGTGTACAGTAGAAACTGTCTTTAAAGCTGTGTTTTTTAAAAGCAAGTGGACAAGAAATAGAAATAACCAAACAAGCTAGAACAAAACCCTTTTGTGGAATAATCTTGAGGCCTTATAGAAGAGATTGCAAAAGTATGTGATTTACATTTGAATAATTTTCAAATACGAACAAGCAGATGCTACTGCCGTGGGTTTCTGCAGCAAAGTACTATTGAAAACACCAGGCCTGAAAATCTAGGTCGGATGTCTGAATGAAAAATTTTGTTCTTGTGAAAAAAAAGTTACACCACAAAAAGTTCGTTGTTTAACTGTAGGAAATCAACAACAAAACTGCGGTGACCCTGTAAAATAAGCGATATTTTGCTGAGACAGAAACGATAAAAGTGTTCACTGTTTCGATAATCGTTTGCTGGTTCTGGTTTCGGTTCATCAACATGGATTGAGTCGGCAAAGGCAAGCCTTTAGTTGAGTCGTCGGGAATGTTAGTGTCTCCTGCTTGTAGCGATAATATTTAAAACTCTTCTTCAGAACCTGTATTTGTCCCTTCATCAGTCATTAATAGAGAAAAAAGAACTGTCCTATTTGGCGTTATTTTGTTTTCTTGTAGTGTCACGCGCGCGAGTGCATTTTT
>JGI24159J19872_10012927_pt1 | contig 10868 bp, 12 predicted proteins | sample Ectturendosymbi4_FD_19872 | JGI IMG/M metagenome (IMG submission 19872)
TTTTTTTTTTTTTTTTTTTTGAAAATCGAACCAAAGTCGATTACAATTGGTTTGTTAAGCACTCGGAAGAAGTATAAAAATCGGTTGTTTCGTACTTTGGCGTAAACTTGCGCTTTTTGAAAATTCTTTTGTCTAATTCGATTTTCACTTGAACTCCATCAGGTCAAGTATCACTTTTGCTTGCAGTCTACCGAATTCTGTCTGCATGGCTTGGAAAACCTCTGTTGTGTGAAATTGTTTAAACACCGCAAGGCGACAAAACTGCCCACCGAAAATCCGCCACGAGCTGCCTTAGTCATGAGCTGCCACACGTGTTGCAGGTGATGGCCGCGACGTCCATGAAAGGTCTGCTGCAGAAACTGATCGACAGTAACGGGCTGCTGGACAAGATCATGAAAGGCCTGAACGCGTACCTCGAAAAGAAGCGACTCTTCTTTTCCAGGTTCGTGCTGCACGAAGCCGCCGCGCGCTCTGGCACGAAAAGAGTTTGCATCCCACCAGTCTTGTCTTTTTTGAATGGAGTTACAGGCAAGAGTTGGACACGATATGCAGCAGGCCGACTGCAAGCGCCAGGACGACCAGCATTCAATTACTGCGCCGCAGACGCGCGTTTTCTCTGCACAGTTTTTTTTGCCGGTTATCTTTTCGAGCGATTTCATTTTTCATATTGTACGGAAAGCAAAGGATTTTTGACGGCGGAGTAAGTTTTCAACGCACACCACACACCTCAGCAGATTCTCAAACATCGCAGATTCTTCTTCTTGTCGAACGACGAAATGCTCGAAATCCTGTCCGAGACAAAGGACCCCACCCGAGTGCAGCCTCATCTCAAGAAGTGCTTCGAAGGCATCGCCAAGCTCGAGTTCCTCGAGAACCTCGACATCAAAGCGATGTTCAGTAGTGAGGGGGAGAAAGTTGAACTGGTCGAACTCATATCCACTTCAGCCGCTAGAGGCGCCGTCGAAAAATGGCTACTCCAGGTGTGACGCAGATTATGACGTTATTCTGCAAAAATATTTAAATTACTTTTTGTTGCTTTCTAATGAAAGTTAAGTTTTTTCACGGTTGAGGGACTCAGTACTAAGTAAAACTGACAGCGCAGCGTGGCTTTTAATAAATGAAATATTTTTCTTTGCATCCGCATCTATAATTTCCGACTGCGAAATTCTCTACTTACAACTGCTTTAAAAAAATAAATCTCAGGTAAACAGACGCTGCTCATATCGTCCAATGAGAGCTTCGCATTTGCGGCAGATCGCTTTCGTGTCACGCAACAAAAAATGATTTGGTTTTGTTTTGTGTGTCTAAGGTCTAGTTTATGGCTTTCCACAGCATTTTAAATTGTGGTTGGGTTGCATCTATTGAAGAACTAACTTGCTCGCACCACTGATAAGGTTTCGCAAATACCAAAGAGCTACCGCGGTCCGTCCGGTTTCTGACAACTAATGCCGGTAGTCTCTTGTCCTTAGAAGTTTTTCCTTATGGGGGAAACCCCAAATCAGGACTCGGTTTCTCAGCATGATCTGTTCTCAAAGTGCGTGTACTTTTCTACCGCGTCTGCCATTTGAGCCTTGTTAGGAATTCAAGGAAGTGGCTTCTGTTGGTGTGAAAACAGTGGAACATGTCTTGCATGCATTTGTGAAGAGGGTCGTGAACTGTAGAATATCTTGACGCGTCGATCGTTCGTGAATGTCGCAAACGTCGCCACCGTCTCAGTGATATCACTCGTGACGTATTTGCAGGTTGAGGAGTTCATGTTGAAGTCGGTGCGCGACGTCATTATCCGGTCCAACGAGGCCTATCCACTAGTGGAACGCCACGTGTGGGTCACCGAGTGGCCCGGCCAGGTGAGGAGGGGGGCGATTGGCCAAACCTTTCGGCGAAAGAAGCTGGATTTGATGTTCGTTCGTTTCTTTTTTCACTTTGCGAACTACGCCAAAACAAATCTACAGCGAGGCCTGGTCTGTTTATCCACATATAATGTTTGAACTTGGTCTGCTTGTTATTTTCATTGGCGTTATTTGCTGCTGAAACGTTTTTCTTTCGCGCAGATCGTTCTCTTCACCAGTCAGATGCACTGGACCTCCGAGGTTCACGAAGCTCTGCGGAGCAACGGATTGCAGGGACTCAAGAATTACGTCGACGTGTTGCGAGAGCAGGTGAATACATACAGTAGTTGCTGCTCCTGCCGAAGCAGAAGCTTGGAGTTAGTAACGTTTCTGGTATCCTTTGCAGTTGCCGCATTGTTTCCCTGCTGGGAGTTGAATCCTTCAGGGCGCAAGTGATGAAAATTGCGAATCGAGAACCTTTTCTTTACTTGTATTCATTGCACGGAAGCAAATCTTGCAACGCTTGCTTGCCTGTGCGTCCAATCTAGCTTGAGATAGTTTGAGGCCAAAGTTGAATGACGAAATAGAAACCTAACTGTAATTTCGCCTGCGAGCACAATTGCCTCCCCTGCACCATTCTTTCTACGGCGTCAAGTGGGTGCGAGGAAGTAACTTTTCAAGCGTCGCAGATGCGCACTGCCTGTGTTAATCGCTGTGTTCCCCCACAGTTGGGCCACATCGTCAACTTGGTCCGTGGCAAGCTGTCGAAGCAGACCCGCATCACCCTGGGCGCCCTGGTCACAATCGACGTGCACGCCCGTGACGTCATACAGGAAATGATCGAACAAGGTGACGTTTGCGCCGCGCACTGTAGCGCCGAAGTGTATCGTTGCGTATAAATCGGTAAACAAGTTGGCAGCACGGTTTCTTCTTAGGGGTAATCGTTGACGTCTTGCCAGAACATCGTTCCCGTGTTTATGGTTTGCGAGCGGAAGACGTTGTGCTCAGTGTCGCTAGCGGCTCAATTGTTACGGTTGGAATTGTTGCATCATGAAACGTTTTCATCGTTCGCTGGCATTCGCTTGTAACTGCAGCAAGTCATGTCTTGCGAAAATTCACAAGCAATAAACTTGCCCTTTTGTTTGACAACAAAGTCGAAGCTGCTTTTTCTGTGGGGGGAGTGTCGATCACAGTTGTGTAGGAAGCGGGGGTGCAGGGGATGCAAGAGCACCCCCAAAAGCTTTGATTTGTCGAAAATCCAGGAAAAATCCCTGAAAATCTGGTCAAAATCTCTGAAAATCCGGGCAAAATCCCTAAAAATCTGGTCAAAATCCCTGAAAATCCTGGCAAAAATGGCACCCAATGTTGTTTGATTTGAAAAAAGGCGCCCAACGTTTGCAGAAAAACTGATGAAGACGTTTTTTCGGAAGTCATACCAAAAAAGGTCTTCATGATCTTTGTGGGACAAAATTTGTAGGCAAAAGTCACATAAAACATTTTCGAGCACGTTTGGGAAAATTTAGGCAAAAATCCTTCGCACCCCCAAAAATTTGTTTGCTCCTACACCTATGGTCGATAAAACTTTCGTGCTTCTCTGTTAGGCGTGTCGGACGACAAAGACTTCAACTGGCTCGCTCAGCTGCGTTACTACTGGCAGAACGACCAAGCCCGTGCTCACATCATCAACGCTGACGTCAAATACGCGTACGAATACCTGGGCAACTCGCCAAGGTGAGTTTTGAACTTGTTTTTAAACACAGGATACGTCCTACGCAACAGTTGTTTGCTGCGTGCGAATTGTTATGCATAATTTTTATTTTCTTTCTCTCGTCCCTTTTTTGCTTCTGTCTATTCATACACGCGCCATCAGAGCCAAACAAAATTTCAACTTGGTCGCATGCGCTAAATTATTTGTGTCCCGCCATTTATTTCATCGCATCACGTTGCCAGGTTGCATTCTAGTAAATAAACAGAGTTATCTATTTATATACCCCGTTTTCTTTTTGTTTCTGGGCAAACCAAAGTTGCAGTGTAATCGTAACGACATCAGCCTAGCCGAGGGCCGGTCCACCCTCGACCTGTTCGTGCAACCCTCCACTGAACATGCTTTTCGTCATGCCTTTGCGTCATCAGGTTGGTCATCACGCCCCTTACAGATCGATGCTATCGCACACTCGTGGGCGCTTTCTACCTGAACCTGGGTGGCGCTCCCGAGGGTCCTGCGGGCACCGGAAAGACGGAAACGACGAAAGACTTGGCAAAAGCTTTGGCGGTCCAGGTAAGCACTGCAAGCACAGTTGACTTTACGCGCTGGTTCTGCACACTTCGATCGTCGTCCGCAATTTATTATTCTCTGACTTAGTTTGCAACGTTTATGGTCACGGGAGTTGGGAGTGTCCTTCATTATCTTTTGGTTAGAGTCATCCCAGACGTAGCTGTACTTCGTCACTCACATCGCGCATCGCCAAGAATGCATAAATACGGTAGAAACGATACATCACTGCTTCAGATATACAGTAGTGGATATAACTTTTGTTATAAATTGTCATAATAGGAGTTTATTGTATAAACATGAACTAGGTTATAAAACTCAGTGTTAGCAACAACAATAACTCAGTATACAACCGCGTTACCTGCATAGCGGGAAAAGCATCTAACAGTGGCTTGGCAAGGTTTCAACATATTTCACAAACGCTTTTGATCGAGCAATTGTTCAGAAACTTGTTTTTCACGTTTCAGTGCGTTGTGTTCAACTGTTCGGACGGCCTGGACTACCTTGCCATGGGCAAGTTTTTCAAAGGCCTGGCGTCTTCCGGAGCCTGGGCCTGCTTCGACGAGTTCAACAGAATCGAACTTGAAGTGCTGAGTGTGATCGCACAACAGGTAGAACTGCGCATGGCCGGGGGGGCGGGGGCAGGCGGCCCGTAGTGTTCATCGGTTGGTGCAAAAGAAACGCGCAATTTATCACAGGGACCGCTTTAACTCTGATTCATGGCAGACGCCCGCAATTATTGTTTTAAATCTCAACTGAAGACAAAACATGAAACGGACTGTCGGCGTTTCGGAGGCTGCGCATCTTCATCAGGGTAAAAAACAAGACTAGCTTGTCAAGCATTATAGCATTATATTTACACGACAAACCCGCTATTTTACATTTTAAACAATTTGTATAGCCAAGAAACAGGGTTTCTTTTCAGGTTTGACCCTGGTGACCACTAAGACAGTTTAAGAGACCGCAACAGTGCGCAACTATTTGATCTAAATCTCGAAATTGTCGCAAAGCGGGGTTTTATTATTTTTTAGTGGCAGTCGTAAAACGAGGTTATATAGTGTGTAAAGGCCGTAACGGTCTCTCAAAACACCTTGAAAATCACTGCTGGCCAATATGTTCCGAACACGTTGACATTTTCCTTCAGATGCTGTGCATTCAACGCGCCATCCAACAACATCTCGATGTCTTCATCTTCGAAGGAACCGAACTGAACCTGAAGCCGAACTGTTTCGTAGCGATCACAATGAACCCGGGATACGCCGGAAGGTCCGAGCTCCCCGACAACTTGAAGGTGCGCGTTTAAGGCGTGCAAATGATTCGTCTTGGTGTTACTGTGGAAATTCGTGACCTCCTGTGCGAACGATGCCGCCAGGTCCGATTTTCGCTTAAGTTTGTTCAGTTTTGTTTTAGCCCTGTGTTTTTCATTGCATAAAAATGATTTGCAACTGTCTTAGTTACAATTTGACAGTAATTTTATGTGCAGTCCTTTTGATCTCTGTGGGCTGCGTTTTCAAATGTGTTTTAACGTTGAGAACATTGCTTAGAAATAAATGTGTTGTCACAAGAGTTGTTCCAAATGTGCTCAGGCGCATATTTCACAAGCATGTTCAAGCATTGCGACGCACAAACGCATGTCGCCGTTTGTCATGTGACTGAACAACGACGCGAAACCGAATGATCGGTGGTTCGATTCCCAGCNCTGACCGTCAACTGCTTTGTAGCTCCACGTGCGTTTGCAGCCGTACTGCTGTCGCCAATTCCGACATTACCGCGTGTCGCCCAGGTGCTCTTCCGCACTGTCGCCATGATGGTGCCAGACTACGCCCTGATCGCCGAGATCTCGCTTTATTCGTGCGGCTTCTTGGACGCGCGCAACCTCTCGGTGAAGATCGTGATGACGTACCGTCTCTGTTCCGAGCAACTGTCGTCACAGTTCCACTACGACTACGGGATGCGCGCCGTCAAAGCGGTGCTGATCGCCGCCGGCAACTTGAAGCTCAAGTTCCCCGACGAAAACGAAGATATCCTGGTGAGCTTTTGCGCGAATCGTCGGGCGACTCGATACTTTGGCAACGTCAGGGATCGGCAACTTACGGCACGCGTGCTACACCTGGCACTCCAAGCAGTTTTCAGTGGCACGCAGAAGCTCTATGTTTTACATATCAGTTATGTTATGATTCACACAGAAGATACATTGACCCTGACATGTATAAAAAGTGTATGTTATTGGCACGCTGAATGATTTGAAATCTTGCGTCGACGCACAGTTAGCACAAGGTTACCGGACTCCTGCGTTCACTACAATCATTCTTCCGACATGACAACTTTCCTTCGTCCGTTCGATGTTTGCAGAAGTGTGAAGAGCTTGTTTGGCCGCTTTTTTACTTAAAATCATTCAACATTTTCCAGCAGCTTTCATTTTACGAACTAGAGCGCGCCGATTAGATACACGTATTCGTTTTTAATAGAACCTGGATTCAAACTTTCCTTATTGGTGACAACAACAATGCCATTTGCAATCAAATTTTTGAGGTTTCATTGGTGAGTTTACATAAACGCCACCTGCAACTGGCATTTGCCATCGACATTTTTATAAATATTAAACCTTCGCATCGAAAACATTTGCCTTTTCTAGGTCTCGGCCATGAAATTTCAATCTTATTTAGGACATTTGGTGTTCATAAGTTTGGGAACAAACGTTTGATTTTCAAGGATTTCGGAACAAAAACCAATACTCTGCCACTAGAAATACCTCGGATATTTATATCTCAGCTGCACCGTTTTTTTCTTATTTCGCAGAAATCGATTTATGTCTTAACCTTAACACAGAGGGCAACAGTGATGATGCAGTAAAGCACGCCTGTTTAAATTTTTCCTGATCAAGCGATCAAACTCGTTAAGTTTGAAAACGTTGCCGAGCGAACGGTATTCATCCCTCTCCCAGCTTCTCCGCTCCATCCAAGACGTCAATCTTCCAAAGTTCCTTTCACACGACGTGCCTCTCTTCCGGGGAATCACCTCAGATCTCTTCCCCGGCGTGACCCTCCCCGAGGCAGACTACGAGCTGTTCCTGGCCGCCGCCCGCGAGTCGTGCGAGAAGCACGTCGTGCAACCGACGCCCGTCTTCCTCGAGAAGATCATACAGACTTACGAGATGATGATCGTCCGACACGGGTCAGTGCGTTTCGCTGTTCTGCTGGCAACCTGTACTTTTTGCTGGTAATCTGTATGTTTTGCTGGCAATCTGGTAAATTTGCTTGAAATCTGTAAATTTTTCTGGTAATCTGCAAATTTTATGCAAATCTAAGACGATTTTAGTCGCGTTAAAAAATTTGCGTGTCGTTTCTTCCTTTATATACTGGCCTCTCTGCGAAAACAAAAAGCACGTTACTTGCATCAGTTAGAAGCAGGTTGCGTCGCTTCAAATGCACCTGACAAGATCAACTGAAGCTGAAACGGACGATGCGAAGTTCAGATTTATCAAATATAACCGAAATTTTTTATCTGGAAAATAAATTTTTGTTTTGAAATTATGCACTCTGATTATGCTAAAAAGTGATAACTGTGTTTTTCCTCGTTGTACTAAGTTCGAATAAAGTTCACCTGTCCATGGTTTCTTGAAAAATCTGCCGGTAGCTAGACGTTGCAGTTCTAAAAAATCGTGTAGAAAGTTCCACGTTGATTTGTTCTGCTGCTCAGTTGCTGCGAAAAGACTGAACGAGCCGCCCATGGCAGAGGAAGACAACGACAAAAAACATTCGCTGCTGCTTACCTTGTTTCGAAGAACTTATTGCGTGCTTGAAACGCCCCGATCGCTACCCCTACATTTTTGTATTGTAAATCATTTTTCTACGACGCAAAAAAGTCTTTCATGCAAAACATTGACGATTTTGCGCTACATGTACGTCACAGTTTCATGCTGGTCGGCGACCCCTTCGCGGGAAAGACCAAGTGCCTGCACGTGCTCGCCGACACCCTGACCTTGATGAACGAGAGAGGTCAGAACGAAGAAGAAAAAGTGGTTTTCAAAACCATTAATCCGAAAGCAGTCACGATGGGTCAGCTTTTCGGCGAATTCGATCCGGTTTCTCACGAGGTGGGGAGTTTGTTCGTGATTGCCAGTTTTTTTGCGACTTTAAAAGCATGAATTTTGTCAGCGGTTTGAACTCGCCTTGAGAGAGTGACCGAAATGATGCCTACAAGTAGAGCTTTTTTGCACTATCGTTGCAAAGTTGCCAACTGATTTGTGCTTTGTCGACCTTGTTAGCGGAAATTAGTTGGTAAACGCAGCTATCTACGCTTGCATTTTTCCTTAATTTCGAACTGCTGGCAGTTGTACACTAAATTATCCGAAGCGCTGATTTTCCGAACGCGCTTTTCAAATTATTTTTGACGTCACAATCACGCTCGTCTCTAAACGAAAGCGTATCGACTGAGCTGAAATTTTCAGACTAAATGAGTATTATGCATATGCAATGTGATTTGCATTCGCAAAGCTCTTGCACGCAGGGCGCGAAACCATCGCAATGCCTGAAAACTTTTTAGCGGCTTATAAACAACACGTCTTTATTGCGTCACAGTGGACCGACGGCAACGTGGCAAACACCTTCCGCGAGTTCTCCAGCACGGACACCCCGGACCGGAAGTGGGTGCTTTTCGACGGTCCCATCGACACCCTCTGGATCGAGAGCATGAACACAGTCTTGGACGACAACAAAAAACTCTGCTTGATGTCGGGAGAGATCATCCAAATGTCTCCCCCGATGAGCCTGATCTTTGAGACGCAGGACTTATCGCAGGCGTCGGTAGGGCAGTCGTGTGTTGTTGCTTTGTTCAAAGCATGGGCGTCGGAAGGATTTTTTCCAAGGGGCCAGTGGTAGATTTTTCTAGGGGTGGCCGAAAGGAATTTTCACAGGGGTGCCAACAGTTGTGAAATTTCATTTTACCAACTCGAAACTGAGAGAAAAACATTTTTCTACTAAAAAGTTAATAGAAGATCAAATGTCAAATAGGGGAGCCAAGGCCTCCTGCCCCCTTCGACGTCCATGGTTCAATGTCAACCTGTCTGAACATAAAAACTGCAGCGAATAAAGCTGGCGTCAACTACACAATTCAGAGGATGAGCAAATCGATTGTTGTTGAATAAGAGTGATCTTTTCTGATACTGATGAAAACGACACTTCTGAGTTTACCTACTGAGTGAGTGAAATTTTGTAGACTACGAGAACACAACTATTATTGTTCTTGAACTGTGAGGCCATTTATCGTCGGTCTTGCATTTTCGCAACGCTGGACCTTCGTGACGGAACGTGCAAACAGCAAATTTATGAATAGCGCTTTTAAATCAGCTGCTCCACCGCGACTTGTTTGACGGCCATTCACCGTTTGACCCATCAACCAACACGCTGTCAATTTTCCAGCCTGCAACTGTCAGCCGGTGCGGGATGATCTACCTCGAGCCTTCCTCCCTCGGATGGCGACCCATGTTCCAGTCCTGGCTGTCCACGCTGCCCCCGGTTCTGAAAAACGACCACGGAAAAGTAATCGAGGCCCTGTTCGAGACTATGTTGGAGCCTTGTCTCCGTTTCGTCCACAAGACTTGCAAAGAAGTAAGAACTTCCAGCTCCTATTGTCTGCTGCAGGATACGATAGTTTGCGACTTGCGAGTATTTTTTTCATGTTCAGATTGCGCTTTTTGCGAATGGTGGACTAATTATATCCATTTCGACTTATTTTTACACTCCAACGTATGCATTTTTCAATGCAGCTTGTTCTTGTTTTTACTTTTCTTCATATTTTTTACTTGAACTGTAAAAAACTTGGAGGATTAGCGTTCTATTCTGCTTAAATCAACTCTCTTAACCGTCCATGGCTAGGTTTGGTTTGAGACGCGTGTTGCGTTCAGAGGAACGGTTCCAGAAACACGCATCTCATGAAAACTCATCACGCATCTCGTTAAAACTCACGATATTATAATCTCGTGAAAATTCACGATATTGTAATCTCGTGAAAACTTGCCACGCATCTCGTGGAAACTCATGATAACATAATCTCGTGAAAACACATCACGCATCCCGTGAAAATTCATCTTGTGAAAAGTAATGATTGAATGACGCTGCAGGCCGAGAGACACATCGCAACGCATTCGTTTTCAAATTCGCTTTAATCGTAACGGACATAACCGCGTCACTGTATTTCCGGTGCGGCCGGAAATAATTTCAGTGACGCCAATCACTTTTTCATTTGCGCTGTGGCAATCGCGCGGCCTTTTCGCAGCGACTGATCATCGCTGTGCCTTTTTTCTCAGTTGATACAAACTCAACCGGCGAACCTGACTCGAAGCTTGATGTACCTCTTCGAGATGCTCATGCATGACGTGGCCAGTGACGATCACGCCGCTGACAACAAGAACATCAGGATCTATCTCATGGTAAAGAAAGCGAAGCTGCTTGTCAAGCATTTGCAGTTAGAACATATGTGTCCAAGGTGACGTTGCGTGAGCGCCACAAACAGCAGATTGATCACCCACTACTAGTTGTTGACGGCTATAGGTTTGCGGACTGTTACTGAAAACCTAGTTGTGCTGTCAGGAAATTTGCAAGTTGCGTTCACCAACGAAATGATAACACCGCAAGTTTTACTGCGCTCTAGTAGATTATGCCGTAGAACTTGGCGACGAACGATTGACACGTCGCTTACTTCCAGCCGTGATCCTTCATGAACGCCTTCTGAGCATTGAACTGTAAAGCCCCGAGCGACGCTGTAAA
>JGI24159J19872_10012929_pt1 | contig 10868 bp, 8 predicted proteins | sample Ectturendosymbi4_FD_19872 | JGI IMG/M metagenome (IMG submission 19872)
CAATCACATTAGGCCTACGTAAAAAGTCCGGCCCTCGACATATTTTTTATTAGCTTGTGTGGCCCTAGGACAAAAAAGTTTGGAGACCCCTGATCTAAAGTAATAAAAATATTTGACAAATTAGGTAATTAATTAATTTGTTTATTTTAGATCATAATTTTAGAACCAGAAATGCTAAAAAGTTGATCAAAGCTCAAAAGACTTGGACTCGAGTCTAANTTCCAATGAAAACTTCAGAAAAATACTTTGGCCTAACGGTGGGGCTCTAGGCGAGGCAACATGANTCAGAATGACCCAAAAACTACTTCACTTATGATGTCACTCACAAAAGATCTGCAACCCCCAACGAAAAAATTTTCTTCGAGTGCAGACCTGAAGACACCTGATGCATTTGAGCACTTGACACAGCTCTCTAGCGCAATTGGCAGAGGAGCTATGGCATTGGTAAGGCAACCGAAAACTGCTGGTTTTTGGCTGAAATCCAGGTTCGATATAGTCATAGACCAGCCGCCAATGTGTTAAGTGTAATGTAGCATACATTTTTTCAGTTTCATTCCACCTAAACAAGCAAGTGACTTTGCACAAGACACAATAGAATTCTAGAATTTAATAATGAATTTGTGAACCTAGCTTGAATAACAATGATATAATGAAAAATAGTGAATATTAAGACCTCTGTATTACACAAAATTTGTAGGTTTTGCACAAACTTTGTCAAATGTTTTTTTCTATGAAAACGTTTAGAACCATTCATGAATTTTGCACGGTAAACTTGCCATATCATAATGAATATGTGAATATTTTTTCAATGCAAATTTTCACTGTGGTCATGGATAACCGAGGCAACAAAGGTACCCCACTTTCAGTTTTTTCATTTTGTGCCATTTTGGCCCAAGATATCTCACAAACCTTTTGATATTTTGCAATAAAATTTTCTAAGGTCAAAGATAATTGTATCAACAACAATTCTTTCAAATATGAGCGAAAACCATCAAGAATTAAAACCGGGACGAGGTTTGAAAATTTTCGAAAATTTGTAGCAAGAGCTAGAAACAGTCAACTTTGGGTGTCCATGACCTTCGACCTTGGAAAGTCACAATGTAGATAATGTCATTTTTTCAATATTTGGTAAAGTTACTAGCATTCCTGAAATATTGGGGTTGTTCAGTAATGTAGTTTGGCAGTAATAAGGCTTTAAACATGGCCAAATATAAACAATTTTCTCCCCCGTGGCTACACACCCCCAACTAAAAAGCTTAATAATCATGCCATTTCTTGACAGATTTCATTCAATTTTGCAGATGTTCAGCATGTGGGGTAATGACAATTTGAGTAAAATTTCAGGAAAAGAGGGTGCCCTGACCACTTCCTGAGAATGGACATGGAATGGCCCTACTTCCAACACTGTTTTTTTTGCATTAGTTCTGATATGAATTGGCACAACACAACTTCCAAGTTACGCTTTGTTCCAATGATGGTTCATGAAGAATATTAGAGGCAGTTGTGTTTTGTTTTTTTGTTGGTATGGAATGGTATATGCCAATTGTTAATAATAAGGCCTGTACTGATTCGTACCAATCTCTAAACTAAGTGTATAGGACTATAGGATAAGTGTTTGATTGAACTGTTGAGAATGTTGTGGGATTCATTCTTAAACAAGCTCTCAGTATGGTAGAACTTTCAGAATGCATGTCTAGAAAATTCAACTTCGTATGCAGTGCAAAAAGAGGTGACAGAATTAATTGTATCAGATTTAAGTCTGGTCATTGTGTTCACATTTTTATGCAGTAAATCAAATCTGCACTACTTTCAAATTACCACAAAAAAACCTTTGCACTAAGGAACATCACTAGTATGGTAGCAGTAAAAAACAGAATATCTAATGCTGAACTAAAACTTAAGACAGAACATGCAGTGCAACTAAACTCAGAACATGCAGTGAAAATTTAGAGCAGCATAATGAGAACATTGCAGTCACAGACAGTAGCTATCGCACATCCGTTGTTCTAATAGCAACCATTCAAATTAAATTTGAAAAGCATCACGAGACAGTAATCTCCAAAATGCAGGTCTACACTCTAGGTTCTCAGCATGCGAAGTCAATTCCAATAAAACTAAACTGCAACCAATGCAAAAGAACAAGCTGTCTCACTGTAGGAAAAATCCTTAATGTTTATGGTTGTGTAAATGTTGCTAAACAAAAAATCATCAAGATCTCTTAAGTGGGATTGTGGTTATTCAACGAACATGATCATTGATCAATTAACAATTTGTCAACATGGCCTTGAGCAAGACAGCAGTTTTGTGCTTGGTGGTATAATATTTAAGTGAAGCAACTTGATCTGAATATTCCTGTCAATTTTTTGAAATATTGTACTTGAAAAACAGAATAGTGATCAATTCTGAAGTTTTGCGTGTAATCCATGAGATAACAAAAAATATTTTGATCTTTGTGTCGTGAATTGCGTTGCCTTGGAATTGCAAGGTTGAGGTATTATCAAACCATGATTCTGTGGCGCAGAAGAAAACGTATGGTTAATTCAGCCCAAGAATCAAAATCCACAGTCCCATCTTTAGCGCCAAAGAAAGATTTCATGTCAGTCTTACGAAAACGTTGGCTTGATTTTGATATACTACCCCACGTAGAACTTGTTTCTGGTGCAACAGTCTTGGTAGCGCCGGTTATATGTTGAAATCAAGGATTGGAAAGTGGTTTAGTGAGAATCTACTCTAAACGAATTTAAAAAAAACAACGTCGTTAGCGTCTATTTGCAAATGTAAGCATTTAATTTATGAATATTTTAAAAAATTTGCAGTATCTACAAGAAAAACAGACTTAAACATGTTTGTACTGTGTATTGCAGGGTGTTGGCGAATCTGAACCAAATCCATATTTCTATCAAAATCTGGCAGAAGCTGAATTTTCCGTATGCTTGTTCATGTACATGAGGTTAATCGGATATCCTGCGGAGGAAATAACTATCCTTACCACTTACAATGGACAAAAACATTTAATTCGAGATGTGATTCGCCAGCGATGTGGCAATAATCCGCTAATCGGGTGGCCGAACAAAGTGACAACTGTTGACCGATTTCAGGGACAGCAGAACAACTACATCATTCTTTCCCTTGTTCGTACCAAACACGTTGGACACATAAGGTTTGTAGTTTCTACAGCTATTCGTATGATCTTACAGATTCACATTAACGGTAAGCTCGGCACCCAAATTTTCTGTAGGTTGAGGTTACCGCGCTTGATAGCACATGGATATTTAGGAAAATATTCAGATACAGTAGTTGAGTTTTATTCAATATATACCGAAATCAGGTTCTTTCAACGAATGTTTTTCAAATTTTGATCCTAATTTTTCGTCGTAGGAATGGGGAATCCAAAGCAAAAACATTCTCTTAAATATTTGGTTCGTCTTTCTCTGAGCGCATTTATTTCAAGGCTATTAAACTACAATCCATGTCTCAGTCACAAAGCTTGGCAAAGATGACAAATACAAGTTTGTCAGTGTTCGCAGGTTAAACTAGTGTGCTCAAATCTAGATTCTTGCTTCCTGATGGAGTTTTTCAAAATTTAGGACCGCTAACTAATTAGATTGCGTAGTCATTTGCCCATGGCTCTGTCGAACGAGCAGTTGTGGCAAATTAGATCAGACTTGTCTGTTTTAGCATACAAATCCGTTGGTTATACCGTACGGTTACGGTTACTGTAGTAATACCAGCGTTTTTCGTGGTTGCTGGCCAGTGTAACTACTCTTCCATATACGGCCGCTACTGCAGTGTGCGTCAATCAGGTTGGTCGATTATCCGCTGTAAGTGAATGGTGTTGTCAGTTACCTACTTTACACTGCACTGTTATCGGATTCGCGTTGGATTGGGAATCCCACAAATCACTCAAGCACGACCGTGAGTGTCTGACCGAGCTGCTTGAGCGCGTATTTTTTCAACCATATCCGATTCAGCAAATCCTACTAGCAGAGGTAGGTTGGTAATCCGATAATAAGGGATGCGAGCGAAAAGATGTTGGGTGGGTTGTATTAAGTCTTGTGCAACCTTTTCTGTACTTGTTGGTTGCGAAAACCATTACCGTGGAACAGATTAGCCTATTCAAGCTAATCTGTAGCAAAAACGACGGATCAATTTATTTAATAGTTTTATCTGTAGTCTAACCATAGGTAGTTAAGGAAACATTCAGCAAAATTGAATCGGTTCAGCAAACTGAAAGATTATTCGATAGGTTACAAGACATCAGGTATTGGCTGAAGGACTATTACCCCAATACTGCCTAATAGGTTTTCATTACACCTTGGTATAGTAGAGTGATTCAACCTCTGTGCAAAATATGTAATATTGGAAGTGGATAACTTCAGTATAGGCTACACTTTGAACTTTGTTTCCCAATCATGTGGCTATGGTTTCCTCAGGTCATAATAGAACACATGGAGTAGCATAATGCGAATCCGATAACTGTGCAGTGTAAAGTGGGTAAGTGTTTTTCTGCCCTTGTCTTGCAGACTTGTTGCTGCTAATGCATAAAAAGCAGCGATGTAGTCNATATCGTATCCTCCAAAACTAGGTTCAAACCACGAGGCTGAGTCTTTGCCGCAAAAGCTAAGACTGAGACCGGAATGTCCAAGTCTCAAGACTTGGAAATTTCTCTGTTTCGTCTGGATATTGTTGTATTTTTCTAAAAAGAAAGATCAAAATCATCAACGCTTCCGGTATTAATTTTTGTCGAAATTTTGTTATGTTTTGCTTATTCCGTTGCTTTTCATTCTCCGAGGATAAAACAGTAGCAAACATGTGTAACTGCTGGAGCTTTACCAAGTCATTTTAACAATGAATTCAAAGTCTGGAAACAAAAGGTGCAACACAGAGACCTGAATCCTTCAAACGCAAGGATCACAAAACCAGTCTTCAGACCAAGGGCTCGCTTCCGAGACCGACTGTGGAGACTCCATCATTGATGAAAAATACACAACATACGTTGAGATATAACAGCTTACGCCTCGCACATGTGATTTCACTTTATTACGCTAGGTCTATTAGGCAAGATAACTAAACTTTTTATGCTTGAGGTCTTTAGAACAGTGTTTCTCAAACTGTTTGTCGCCGCGGACCGCTTTCACTGCACTCAAAACCGCTGCAGATCCCTTCATTTTGTCTAGTTTTTTTCAATTATTGAGAAATTAGATTTGGTCGTTTCTTAGCGTGAGCAGCTCAACTGCCCTGGCGAGAAGCAAATTTCAGGATTTGACACGCTGCCCATTGCCGCCGCTACCACCAAAGTAAAAAAAAGTTCAGTCGACTTCCAACATCAACATATCAGTCTACAGTTGTGGTGCGATTAAGCTGAATTTTGGCGCAAATGGGCGGACTGGTGGATTATCTTGATTAGATTTTGGTATACGGACCCCCTAAAACGCATTCATGGACCCCTAAGGGGTTCACTGACCCCATGTTAAGAACCCCTGCTTTAGAAGCATATTGTGTCTTCATGTTGCACTTTTTTCCAGGGATGTTCGTCGCTTGGTGGTCGCTATGTCGCGTGCTCGCCTGGGTCTTTACATCTTCGCTCGGGTCTCCCTCTTCCGGAATTGTTTCGAGCTGACCTCTGCTTTTCGCCAGCTCACTGCTCGTCCTCAACAGCTTCATCTTCTCCCGGAAGAGAAATACCCGCCCATGCCTTCCCGGGCCGGTATGCAGCCACATGTTGTAATCACGGACATGACGCACATGCACCAGTACGTGTATGACATGTACATAGCAATTGTGCAAAACATGAACAGCGAGGAGGCAAAACTTCAGAAAACATTGTCAGAACCTGTAGTTAATCGCACTGAGCAGGAAGAAGCAGTTGAGCATCGGAAAGTCGCCATCGACTTCGAAATACGTCCCCCAGAAGAACTCATGGGAAGTCACGATGAAGAGGAAGGAGGTAACGCATATCTAAAATCCCACTAACTTCTTGCAGCAGGTTATTTTTTGCTGCGTAAGAGTGCTGGCGTTTTTTGTATGAACGGTGCGGGCAACGTGCGGCAGTCATTAATTTTGTTATGTTCAACTGAAATAACCTTACCAACTCCCCTCGTCTTACTGTGAGTGTAGTTTTTTCATCATTTGTTGTGCCCTGATCAAAATAGCACAATTTTGGTGGACCCTAGTTTGAAGACAGTTTACCGAATTTTCTGATTTAGTCTGCTTTCCTCAGGACAGATATTTTGCGAGACAAAGTTTATGTGTATTTCGTAATTTTTTTCATACTACTGTTAACAGACGTAGCTACCGACATTTTGTCATTTTTACAAAACTGTATTGAACTTTGCAACAAAAGAAAACTGTGGCATTCGAAGACACTTTCCTGAAACAACTTTCACGCTGAATCGTCTTATAAAAGCACTTGTATGGTGTGTTTGAGGAAATATGCAGGAAATAATTTAAGTGAGACAGGCCCTCAACCAGAGGGGCAATCGGGCAGTTGCTCTCCCACCCAAAATTTTCAAAATATTGTTTAGTTCTTAAGTACCAGTTACAATCACTTCCCCCCTCCCGAAAATATCACCTGGTTGCGGCCCTGAGTGAGGGCATTACTTCTTTCAATTGCATGGCCAAACAGCGCCAAAAAGCCACTTAGCCAATTTATAACGCGAAGTAATATCGCGGATCATTTAACAAAAGTAACTTCTGTGCAGTCAGACCGACTAATGCACTGTCCCAAAGGCCTTTTACTTTTCGAAAAATGTCAAAAAAGTGTGTAACATTGCATACGCAGTGTTTCCAATAACTTTCCGAAGATACGCAGTGTTTCTCAATTCAACTGTCCGCAAATGCGCAAATATTGGTTTTTATTTCGGTTTGTTGTGACTTTGTCAGTTTGCTGATTAGCGATTCTTTACTTCGCTTGCTGGAAAACTGCAATCCTTTTGTGGGCCCAATGTGCGTGCAGATGATGATTAACCACTTGAAAAACTTACTTCCACGATCTTTTTCACTTGAGATGAGCCGATTCCGTCTTAACTTTAACCTTCTGGTGATGTTTTTGGCAAGACTTGTTTGTTGTCGAATCTCGTAATGGAACTTCTTTTTCTGCGTGAGATATCACAAGCTTCGAATCGATTGGATTCTTTGCAACTCTTTCTTCATAAGCATACTAAGCTCGGATTGTCGAGCTTCGTTTGTTAATAATTGTCAGATTTCAGTTTAAGTTGCATTAGCGATGCTGAAAAAACGAACCGTGCCTACTGTTAGCAACCGCTGTGTTTTGGAGACCTTTCGATTCAATGAAAATTGAGCTTTAATGTGGAAATTGAACTCCGCAATCATGGTGCTTGAGTTAGGCGTGGTGATTCTAGAGCAGGAGCGCTTGTTTTTGACCTTGTTTCAAATAATTCGAAATTTGCAAACAGCGGGAATTTAACCTGTAGAGTCAATTTATAATTTGAATGTCTTTGCGCCAAAAGGCACTTTAAAATAAGGGTATGGTTGGCCAGCCAACGTTGACGTGCTACTGGTTTGGCACACACGCATCGCGGTGTTTTGCTAAATTGATTTTGTGTTTATAGGCAAGATGAAACAAGACCCAGCCATTCCAGCAAGTACCGTTGCTGATGCTGTTGATGATGTTGCCTGTTGTGACACTGATGAACAAGTCCATGAAAATACCCGCTCGGAAAAGTCCGATCAAGGAGCAGAAAAGTCGACTGGCGATCCAAAACAAGGAAGTGGAGTTGCCAACACTGAACTGGTACTCCAAGATATTCCTCAAGAACCACATACCTAAATAGGTTGATACAAAAAAACTTCTGTTGCTCACTTCACGACAGAAAGGACACTTTATCGATCTAACCACGTACAGTGAGACTATTGAAGGTGAAGAAAACAGTTAAAGATTGAGGGTCTTTTGCTGTTTATTCGTAATGATTTCTGAGTCAGACTCATGCTTCCCATATCGTAAAGTTTCGGTTCTTAACTTTAACTCTTAGCTAAGGTTCTTAGCTCACGGCTCACGTGTTCAAAATTTGAAATGTTTCTACTATTGCTCTAGAATTTTGTAGTTTCAAATTTTGTTTGTTTGCCTGTAATATCTGGCAAAGTAAACGTTCTATTCTGCAAAGATTTCGTATCTTTGGCACGTAATACCAAATAAAGACTGAGTGTTTGCAACAAGCGTTAGGAGTTGTGGATTCATTTATCGCAAGAAATTTGTTCACTCGTGGTTTCAAGCCTTACACTTTTCGGATTAAGTCTCCGCATTCCAAGCAATTCCCTGTTGGGTCTTGACCGTGAGTAGTTTAACTTGCTTCCGTCTTGACCAGATACGATAGTCTCGATTGTGAGATTTGAAGCGAACATACTCTATTTTTATATTTTTTTTAACGGTTAATCAATGTTTGGAGTTAAAAAATGAACTGGAATCAAGTTTTCATTAATATCTGAAACATGGAACAAATTCACAAACAAACGGAGCCGACGTCAGAAATGAAGTCATTCAAACCTGCCTTGGTTATCGTCCTGAACTTACTGGCGCCGAATATCGATGTCAGTCTGGAGTTTCACTTTTTATTTAATATTACTGTGTAAGTTTCATGCATTAGCAGGAATTCTTACCACTGACGGTGCTAACTTAAACCGTTTTGCTGATTGTTCTCTGAACTATTCCATACATATGCCTCTCGGATGGTTCATGTGTTGCAAGTGAAACCAAGTTAACCAGCTGGACTATTGTGTGTACAGTTGACTACAGGATACTACCTTTGTTTATATGATGTTGTAAGATGCGGTGCCTCACAACTTTTTTGGTAAACAACGTGTGCTTACGAATTTCGCTGCATTTCTGCCTTTATTACAGAATTCGTGGTCTGCTTGTAAATCTTACAAATAGTGTTGGTTGTACACAATTGTAAGAAAAATATTTTTTTTAGTGAAATGCGAATGCAAATCGATTGCAGAATGCTGAGATAAAAGGAACATGTTCTCAAGGCTTTTTCCGAGTCATACAAATTATACTTTGGCATCATTCGAAGTTGCAGCGCATATGCTGTATCAGGCTGCCCAAACACTTCTCTTAATTGCGCGTTATCCGCGTCTTGAAATGTAACTCAAGCACGGTTGAACCAAACCAAAATAAGGTCCTGCACAAGTAACACACTGCGAAAATTGGTAGATTTTCGTAGGGAATACGAGCATCATGTTTTCGTTGTTTGTGCACTTGAACAACAACCAAGCTTGTTGCGTTGAGAGTGAAAGTTGCCTTCTACTACCACGACGTAGAACCGTCGCCACAAAGTCTTCAATAAGGAGGCTTAATATTGGAAATTTGATAAAAACTTCACTTATTTATAGTGTTTCATATTTCAATTTGGGGGGCTAAGCCCCCCATGCCGATGTGACGAAAATTCCCGTCAGAAGTCGTTCGTTCATAACTGTGAACTATAGGTAACCCATAATATTATACTGTTGCGATCGGAAAGCCCGAGCGGCAAGTGTGCAAAGCTTCACACTGTGGTAGCAAGCAACAATGTAGATCACATGCCATGATCACTCTATTATTGCTTGTTCGCGCCACATTCATATGGGTGTTATTCTTCGCGCACATCCCGTTCGTGGTGATACGCACATTCAACGCCGACTGAGAGGTTGCAACAACACAATTCTTGAAAAACGAACTATACTGCGTGTTTTTCGCAACCGTAATCTCTGCTTCGAAAACACTTCGAATTCGCTGGTAGTGTTTTGGCAGACAACGTTGATATTATAATACGGTGCAAGATAATATTACTTTGCAACTGGTGATAAATCTTTGTCTACATAAGAAAGCAAATTGTGAGGTGCTTCACTTGAGCTCATTCATAGCAGGTTTCCCAGACCAAGAAAGATGGTCCGCTACGACTGCACAGAGGGTCCGTGAATATGTGACAAACAATGAAAGTCGTTTTTTTTTGTACATTTTTATGTGTTGTAAAAAATAATACAGTATGTACATAGTCACAAACAACGCAGTGGTTTGAAATGGTTTCGCAAGTGATTGCTGATAGCGGTAAGCCACGTGGTTTTACATTGTGAAAAGAAGCATTGCTGCGCCAATGAAGCGCAATTTTTGTGACTGTTGCCGTAACATAGGGTGTTTTCTTAATGGTGCAGAAATGGCGAAGTGTTTTGTGAACGTCCATTTGCATTGCATCGTCAGCAACCAGAAAAAAATAAGCAAAATATCGACGTTGCTTCCCCGGATGAATTTGTCCGGACGTCCATGGCTCTGACTTACAGTGCGGGTGAATTGATATATTGTTCAGTTAGAAACACATCCATCCGTTCCGTTGTCGTCAGGCGCGTAGCCAGAGGTGGGGGCGATGAGGGCAATTTCCCCCTAATTCCGGAAGTTGCACCAAAAATTTTCAAGTTAAGTAAGCCAAAGAAATACTTCAGTGCAAATCAACGAAACTGCTTAAGGAACCTTTCCTACTTCAGCCTTCAGTCGAACTTGATCAAAGCTGCGTGGATTCCCAATTGCCCGTGGTTAATCAACCGTTGTGTAGGCCCCATGGGTGTCAGAAGGATTTTTTCCAGGGGGGCAGTAGTGGATTTTTCCAGTGAAAGCCAAATATTTTTCCACGGGAAGCCAAAAATGTTGAGATTTCATTTTTCCCATTCGAAATAAAAAAAAACGTTTTGCTAAAAATGTAATAGGAAAATCTCAAATTAAAAATCTAAGGAGGGTCAAGGACCCCTTTTGTCCCCCTTCCGAGGCGCATGGTTGTGTATAGCAGTGTTTTTCAACCTTTTTTGCATCACGGACCACTTTATGCAATAAAAAAATTTTGGGGAACACCAAACAAAATTTTATAATCACAATTATGATG
>JGI24159J19872_10012930_pt1 | contig 10867 bp, 6 predicted proteins | sample Ectturendosymbi4_FD_19872 | JGI IMG/M metagenome (IMG submission 19872)
GTGAGAGCATTCTCTTTGTGCGCCTGGAGGCGCTGAGAGGCAGTGAGCGGCGCGTGGTGAGAATAGTAGGAATGGTCGGACTTACACTTGACGAGACCCTTGATGTCTATTGCGTTTTTTTATTTTTGCTATTTGCTACGTTTCTTTGTGACTCCATTTTGGCTTGTTTGTGTACATATTTTTGTCTGATTGGTTTTTGTGTCTTTCCGTTATTTTGTCTGTGGCATCATTTGTTTAATATTTTTTTTTAATTTCTTAAAAAAATTTCTTTAAAAAAAATATACCTGACAAACTTTTGAAAATGTACTGTGTTATTTTGTGTTTTTCCTTAGGTTAAGCCCATGTGTTTTTCATGTATCATCCCGTTGTGTTGATTAGCCTATAACGCTTTTGTTTACATCTTTATTCAGATCAACCAAAACTGGCCAACCAAGGTAAAGTAATGCGAACTCGACTTTTCCAGTGCAATTTTCCCGTGGATGCGAGTTTTGCGCGTTGAGATGAAAGCCGTAAAAACTTAAAATACTGTCCAAGAGGTTAACAACACATAAAAAATCTTTGGAATGCATCAAACTATTGATCTGCCAAAAACCCTGGGGAATGATTTTTTTTCAAACGAAATGAGAAGAAAAATCACAAAGACACTCTAACACACTACATGCCTTTCGCTGACAGATTTTCGTGTTCCGTGACCATGGATTTCAATTGAAATACTTTCCGAGAAGTTTATGATCAGAGGTGAACGGATATTGATTTTTTAATTCCTGGTGCATATCCCAAAAATTTTTGCATATTCAATCCTTTTCCGAAAATTTCCGAAATTTAGTATCCGATACCCATCCGTAACCGAATACCACACTGGCTGAATATGCAACAAACAGGCAGTGGTTATAGGTTCACTGTTCATTTTTGAAAACTTATTCATCCATCGCCTGTAACACGACACTAATTCATTACAAGTGTGCAGCAGCCTGCACTACGCTTTGTAGAGACGAAGTAAACCAAACATCTAACTCTTAAACCTAAGCCCTAAACTTGAATTTAACCACTAAACATAACACTTAAGCCTAAACCGCAAATCTGACCACAAAATTTCGAATCTTGTGAAAAAAGCAAATAAAAACCAGTACCATGAAAAGTGCAACCGCTACTTCCAAAATGAAAGGAGCCCAATCATGGTCAGAGTCAACGCAAAAACCATTCCCACAGAAAGACATGTCTACATGACCATGACACTGCTGCTAACGTGACAAACTCAACGATTTACACTCACGGTGTTATCGCCAGAGGACCTATACCCACTTCCAACAGTGATGTGCCCGAGTCGTTTTTGTCGAGTCAGAGTCACAAGCCCGTCGAGTCAGAGTCATCAAAATTTTTTTCGAGTCAGAGTCATTAGTTGGTCGAGTCAGAGTCGAGTCACAAAAACTGTCGTGTGACTTCGAGTCATTGGTTCGCAAGCTCGAGTCAATGTCCAGTCACATGAAATTTAGCATTTTTTCTATAATATTTTTATGCTAAGAAATGGAGCTCAACATGCTACAAATATGGCGCCTGAAAAGTTCAAAAATGGTTCCCAATATGCTATGAAAGGTTGCCGCTATGAAATGAAATTAGAAAACGGTGCCCAATGTTGTTGCAACAAGTTTGATTGCAGGTTATTTATATCTAAGTTTTCTCAGTTCGCATTTTACTTGTCACATTCACTCTCAGTCATTTTAAAAAGTTTAGCCCAACCTTGCTTCAAGTGTTGCAAGCTCTCGGTTAGCGTTGTGTTGAAATGTGCGATTCATCACAAAGGGGATGTGTGTGAAGAACAACACCCATGTATATATGTGGCGTCAACAAGAAGAAATAGAATCAGCACAACGTGGGATCTCTATTGTTGTTTGCTGCCATAGTGAGAAGCTTTGCACACTTGCTGCTCAGCTATTCGAATCACAACAGAGTGGTGCATAGTGCTTTGACCAGGCTGTGGAAGTGCTGCCAGGTGCAATCTTCACAAAAAGAACGTGCGACAGGTGTGATTCATTGCAAAAAGGAGGGTATGTTGTTGCAACCTCTCAGTCGGAGTTGCATTGAAAGTGCGATTCACCACAAATAGGATGTGCGCAAAGAGCAACACACAAATATATGTGTCGCCCACAAGCAATAATAGAGTGATCTCTTCGGATGATTTCCACTGTTGCTTGCTGCCACAGTGTGGAGCTTTGCACACTTGTGGCTCGTGTTTCCAATCGCAACACAAGAATATACTTCCTTGTCCTTCGCATGCCCAATACATGAAAATGACCAGAGATAGACATGTTCTGGGAATTGGATTTAAACCTTGCAACGTTTCAATATATTGATAAGTTTGGATGTTATTATTTTTGCTTAAACATATTTTGATTGGAATTGATTATTTTCTTTTGAATTTCTTCACAACTTGCGGTTCAGTTTTGGGACTGCAGCGTACGGTAAATTTCGGTTCAGTTTTGGGACTGCGGGTTACTGTAGGACTGCAGGTTACCAGTGGATTGCAGCCACTTTGCTTCTCATAACATTTTTCTCCGTGTGTAAGGTTTGCCAATACATATGGCAGTGTCTATTTTACCACATAGTGTTTATTTTGCCTCATTCTAAGCACTGCTGGAACTATTTTGCCTCTAGTCGATGTTGATCAGTTAAAGTGGTCACGTTTCATGACATGTTCGAAACATGTGACCTGCTCAGTTGACCATGACGTCAAAGTCCAATGGACAAGTTTTGTCATGTCTTTAGTGCTAGCGAATCGTTAGCACCTTCTTGTCTGTGTTGCATGAAATGTAGGCTAAACCTTAACCATAAATCCTATCCCTAAAACCTGACCTGAAACTCTAAATCCTTGTAGCGTATTCCTAAAACCTTACCCGTTGCCTCTTTGCATATACTATTTGTCATGTGGCCACATCAACCAATGGTCTTCAAATATAGGAGAATTTATAGCCCCAGCACGGTCACCACATATATGGGCCTACATCATTTGCCTCATGGAGAAAAACAGACACTACCTATAAAGCTACAAATTGTTTTTATTTTTTTTAATTGTCATGCCACTCTTTTTGCTACTGTGTGCAAAGTCATAGCAAGCTTTCTGTCAAAATGTATCAAAATAAGATATTTGTCTTTGCAGTTGCACTAACTGACCCACAAGCAAAAGTCCCTTAAAAGCACTGTTTCCACTAACACACATTCCTTGCTTGCATTGTGTCAAAGTTTCATACAGTTTTATAAACTTTATATGTGTTCCGTACCTGTTGCAATTGAGCATTGGTTATGTGATGCACTATATGTTTCACCAACTATTGCATATCTAGTCAGCATGGCAAGATCACGGTGTGTTAACTTAAACCTCATTAACCCTGAATTTTGCATTAATTGTCAATGGAGAGATGACATACATTCAGAGCAGTTTTGCCATACAGTCCAAACAGCATTATATAGTATACTAATACAATGTTCACATTATACAGAAGAATGGGTAGTTAACAGCTCTGAACCTGAAACTTGTAGCTCTGAAAGCATTTTCCTAGTTAGATGCCTGCCAGTTAGCTGTCCAGAGTTCTGGATTAGTAATTCGCATGCCAGTGCACCAGAGCATTGACGGCAGCACGCCACCTGCAGGGAAACTAACTGTTCAGAAGCATCGCAAAAATGCAGGTAAAAGCTGTCGGATAAACAAGAAAAACAACTATTGTTTTCTGAGGCAATAACTTCGAAAAAGTCTCTTTGTTTTGCAAGGATTCATCATTAGATGAACGTCCACGCGGTACATGGCGCTGGCGCGGCTTGACACTATTAAAAGTCACGCGACGCGGCTGGTACACGGCAAAATTTTCCAAAACCGCACCGCGCGGAACGCGGTCGCGGCACGGTTGACATCTCTAATTGAGATTACACATTTGACCAGGTCCACTCTTCGATTGCTGCTACGAATTCAACGTTGTATGTGGTGAAATTACGTCGCCACATGCACTTAGGCTAATAACCATGGGCGCAATTTGGTGGAGGACAGGGAGGACGTGTTCCCCTCACTTTTTCAGACGGGGGGACAATATACGGCATGTCCCCCCACTTTTTGTCTTTAGGTTTTGTATTCGGAGAAGTTTCAAAAATAAAAGTGATGTTTGTCACGTTTTTATGTGAAGAGCTTTCAAATGTTATACGGTAGGCCACACATAGCCAAGTTGATGTTGTAACGGAGTTTGGTGTAGTATCACTGATTCTGTTAGTTTATAACGTTTAGCTTCGATAAAATAATTTTTATCGCTTTTCAAGTTTCTAGAGACCGTGAAGATCGTTACGTTCTGCTGTCCGACATTTTACCCTGTGTGGTATACTGTTGGAAAGGTTATTTTCTCGTAGCAGTGAGAGTATTACAGCTGCACATATGAAAGACCACAGTTCAGCCATGATTTGTTCCATGCAGAAACGTAACTGGCTTTGCTGTAACGTTGGTTGCCACGTATTCAGAAACAGACAGCGTATATTTTACTGATGCTAATGTACATAATGTTAGAAAGTTAGGCTTTCAGGCAAATCTCAGCGAAGCTTTCGCCGAAGACAAAAAGGAGCACTATTGTGGAGACGTAGTTTTGGGATGAGGAGTTTCCCAAAAGACTGTTTTCAACCATTGCTGAACAGGATTTCAATCAAAACGTTGGAGGAGTAGCCTACAGTATTTACCTAGCTGTATATTGACCTATAGTTCAAAACATAGGGTCTTGACTCGAAAATAAGGATAAAATATACATTTATCCTTGTAATGTTGCGACAATGGTGACCAACAAATCGAAAAGATATTTTTTCCATGACTCTTAAACATTGCGCTTGTGCTGAATGCTTTGCTTTGTAAGTCATCTTATTTACTTGATATCAACCAAAACCACATCGCAGCAATGTTTTCATCCAAGCGCGAAACATTTGCTTTACAGATATATCACACGTAGTTTTGCTGGACATTCTTTTCGTGTTAAAGGTGAAACTTCGTACATTTGCCAATTCATCGTTGTGCATTTTGATTTAATCTCAAATATATTTTTGTGTCGTTATGCAAGTAGAACTCTTAGAATAAAAATTTTGACATGGTGCAGAGTTGTAAGTCGGTCCAGGCTCGGCCTTAAGTTTGTCAAAATATTTCGAGCCTGCATACAAAACTTTTCTATAACATTAAGAGCAACGTTTGTTTTTTTTCGTGATTTAGATTTGTTGTGCTCACCGCAGCACAGTAACTTCTATGAGTGAAGTGATTATGGTTTTTCTTCATGTAATTATGTTTGCAAACACAGCTGCGTTGTTGCATTCTCTGCTGTGATTAGTCTCACACTGTTTTTGAGAAGGTGCCAGCGGTGAGGAAATCAGCATCGCGATGGTGTGGGGTCGAAAACATCAATCACTCACGGAATTCTTGACTTGTTCGAAGAAACCTACAAGCCGGCTTTTGATATCTACAGATCTATCCTAGAGAGTTTTTTTATGCCTATAGAGCTATCGTAGATAGTTTCGTGACAGTTTCTATTTTTCATGAGAACCATTACAGTCCGCAGTATTATCGTTGACTAACATGTTACGTTGGTGACAGATTATGTCAATTGTACAGGTTTTATTCTCTATGGTGGGAGAATAAAGTCTGATTTTGATACAGTAGTAATCAATTTAGTGGGTTCGCTTCATTACTATATCATGGACAGTTATCACAAATTTCACTCGTTTGCTTAATCGCCCTACTTATTTCAGATACTTCACTGAAAATGCTACCGGCAATAAACACAACTGAAATTTTATTTTAATGGTTTTATTAATTTCATAAATGATATGCAATGATAACCAAACATTGGTACTCACCAATAATAATTCTTTTTAACTTGCAACACTTCTCGAATCCACTTCCCGAACAAGGACAACCCATGCAACTTATGCAATCAAATAAAACGATTTATTTAGAGTCCTATATTATTCTAAGCCTTAACAAGTTTTTCAGAGTATTGTTAGCCGAGTCACTTAACGATTACTTTTGGTTCTGAATGTACAGAGCGTTGCTTGGTTTTTCAACGGAAACATCGTCATTATTCAAAATGATGTACAATTTTGTTTGCAGCTGTCACGTTTTTATAATCCGTGACACACGGGTTACAGCCAAAGGAAGCATCTTTAGTTGTACAACACATTGCTTTTGCGAACTGGTAAAAGTTTGGTTTTAACAAAGTCAAAATTATCGTCCATAGTGACAGGGATTTGCCCAGACAAGCCAATTTACTTGACCGGTTAGAGCCCCATGGACAGAACTTAACCAGTTCAAAAAAACTCTTGATCATATAGTCCGAAAATCACTATGTGACCTGCCCGACATATATGACTTGACCTCAGTTTGGAGCAAACCAAACAGAGGCAGACTCATTTTACTTCTGAAACCAAACTTTAAAAGTTTAAAATCCGGAAGAGATTGGAACCTGTCACCAAGGCAGTTGGTTCGAATCCAATTTTTGGATGCCAAAACCGCTGCTTTTATACTGCAATTTTCAAGAATTCCCCATTGTTTTGTTACCAATAAAAGCTCATTGAGTCATCGGTATTACGCAATATACTGGTTCGTTTCGACAAGAGTCATGTGATGATCATATGATGTTTGATCACGTTCTTACGTGTTTATACGTATGATCAGATATTGGCGGGATGTGCGGTTAAACTCATGATCAGCGTCTGGCTTGATGTGCTTCTTTGCTTGTGGTCGTTGAGTGTTTTCAAACTTTTAACTTGTTGTTCTTGTTCCAATGGTTATTCCAGCTTTTAGGCTGCTGTACAGTTACAGCTGGTCCAGGGTTAGGCTGCTGTAAAGCATCTAGTTGTTGCAGGTCAGAACTTGCCTGCTACACAATGTTTTGGTCAAGGTGGTTCCTATTTTCGGTGTGATAAACCGTCTACCTGCAACTGCACCTGCACTGTTGCACACAACTTTTTTTGTTACTCCGCAGTCGCGCATATCTTTACTGCCTCGGAAAATTTGGATTTTGGACCTAAATCTGGCTTCAAAAATAAATGTCGGGCTATCGCCGGGTTCGGAAACGAGGCCCTTTTACAACTCTGTGTGGATATGTATACAGGGGGCAACAAGGGGAGATTGAAAAGATACATCCTCCACCCAACAACAGTAAAAATAGAATGAAATCATTTTGTGTAGTGGACTAAGCTAATTTCAGGCCAACTGTTTTTGCTGTTGATAACAGGATATCAGTGGAGATCTTGGAAATGGTGGGCCTGCATGAATGGCGCCCAATATCATTAAAAAGATTTGTAGCTTTTTCAAAAAACGATAATGTGCAAGAAAAATATTTATCGTCTTTGTAACGTTAAAGCAACTTGAACAAGACATCAAATCACGCTGTAACCTAACCCACACTTATAAAATGCATGAAAACTAAAGTGTTTTATACTGTAAGAGTAATATGCACGTGCGACGAATGCGATTCAGCATTTTGTGCACTCCAGCTGACAGCTCTGAAAAACACCCATTGATGTTATCTACTACATTGCTGTGCTTGGTTACATCCAATTGCGATATTAATGGAAGCAGGCTGAATTACAGTACCGTGTCCAGCAACAAATTCAAGTATATCAAAATGTAAATATTCTGCAAGGCCAAAGCTTGATTAGTGTTGCTCTCAAATCACCTCTAGAAATAAGATTGGGAATCTGTTTATATGAAACGTTACTTCTGCATCGACCCGATGACTATAATGGTTTCACACCAAGGCGTCCCCCACATTTTACAACAAATTTGCGCCAATGCTAATAACAGTGGCATAAATTTGGATTTAAACAAGATTCGGTTGTCGTATTTGCATCATAATTTGCAATATAGTGTTTGGATTGAATTTGAATCTGAAAAACTTGAATTATTTTGCTGGTATTTGGAAAAGATGCAGTCACAATATGAGGCCCACTGCCATGATCACGATATTGCAAATACTACATAAAACTACGATAAGGTGTCAATATATGATGCCCCGCTGACCCCTCAGTGAAAGCAAAGTCTCAGGTCTGCTTCTGTGCAAGTTAGGGACACTTGATCCTGAAAATGTAGCATAGCACGACTAGACACTCAAAACAGAAAATTTGCAACAATCTTGATCATTACTGAAGCACAAATGCTCATTTCGTTGTGTGCAAACGAACTGGTTTTGTCCATCAGGAACTCATAGATTTTGTAAAAATTACCCTGACTCGAGTCTCGAGTCATTGATTGTGACTCGAGTCGAGTCATTATAAGAAAAACGTGACTCGAGTCTAGTCACCATTTTTCTCAACGTGACTCGATTCGAGTCCTAGTCACCAAAAATAGTGACTCGAGTCACGCTATCACTGCCTTTCAAACAAACACACCCTGCCATTTTGTGACTTCATCCATAAATATAACATCACTGTGCTGTTGTGTGATGATCACATGTTGTGCACTTTCAATCGGTAAAAAAACAGAAAAATAGTGTATTGTGCCTGCACAGGTACTGCTCTGCTGTGGTTATTTTTCCATTTGAACTGTAGTGTATCTGGCATCGTCCACTTACAACACTGAGTTCGTGGCACTAGTATTTGGTGCAATGAACTTGGTCGAGTAGGAATTCCTACTGTGCGAGTGGTTGTCGTTTCGCCTCTCAACATTGTTGTTTCAGCTCGGCTAACAGAGACGACTGTTTTTATGGAAAAACTTTTGATGTAAGCTACAGTACTTTTCCATAAGTTTTGAAAAACAGACACAAGCTTACCATTTAGGTGAGGGTTTTAGGTTACATGGCAAAGACGGTCGGTTAATTCAAGGATGTAGTCCTTGGCATGTGACCAATTCAACCAATCTGGTTCGGCTAATGTAAAAGAGCTCCAGCGTTCAATCAATTTTCAAAATAAAAAAAATAGATTTTGTAACTCTGAGAGTAGATCACAGCATAAAATATAGTAAATGTATGCAGCGTACAAAAAACTACAGACTCAAACTGACGTTTAGCAAAGGTTGATTGCATAGAACAGTGTTTCTCAAACTTTGTTATTCCATAGCCCCCTTTTCACTATTGACACGTCGTTTTCGCCCTAAAGCCTGAAAAGCAAACACAAGATAGTAAATTTAAAGAAGAAAATAAGTTCCAAGCTTCTCTAGAAAACACGAAGTTAAGCAGCACAATTTCGATCAATTGATTGAATTTTTGCAATGCCACTGGATTTTCCCGTATGACACTCACACTGCACAACAGCCAAGTTCACTGTTCTGGTGTCATGCACTGGTAAGCTTGCAGTTCACTCGTCTTCACTCCTTTGCGTGGCCAAACTTGGGAGCGATTTTTTTCTGGTGTTGGTGTTTATTGCGTAACAGTATCATGGCAGCAAATTTTCAAACGTTCGCTTAAAGTTACGACTGATGGCAGGGCCGGCCTTAGTAAGCGTGGGTCCCGATTGGAAGCATTTTTGCGGGGCCCCACTCAATGGTTTGTGCAGAATCTTTTCAAGAGGGCATCACGTCATGATCATAAAAATCATGAGTTATGGTGAAACAGTGAAATCCGAAAACGGCAATGCCAAGCTAGAGGTGTCTGAGACACAACCCCAGGTTCACTTCTGTAGCGGAGACTTTCCATGTCTGTTCCACGAACATTTCCATAATACCCAATAAATCCATGAGTTGCTATACTCAATACCTTCTGTCTCACCAGCACCTAACGCGATGTATGTCAGGCTAATTGGCCATGTGTTAAATGAAATTAGCAACACTGCTTGATATAGTCAGCAGAGATGATTGGATAGTGATTTTTCACTATTCGATCCTATCCTGTTTTTAAAAACTGATATCCGTATCCGATCCGAATCCTGTTTATGTTGAAATCATACTATCCGTATCCAAAAACTAACTGAAAGTGTATTAAGTTGCACAGCATATATTTTTTGCTTTGCCTATTTTGCCTCATGAGGCAAAATAACTTTGGAGTTTTTTTGCCCTCAACTGAACATGATTGGTTGAAGTAGTCACATGACAAGTTTGGAACGCATGTCCTGCTTAGTTGAACATGACATCTGTAACAGCTCAGTCCTATGCATGGTTGATGGTTGTCATGGTTTCATAGCAGGCAAACAGTTAGCAACTTTTTGTTTGCATTAAGTGAACTGTAGACTAAACCCTAACTCTAGTCTAAACACTGAACCCCTCAACTTAATAACTGACCCTACACTTTGACCATAAGCCCTGATCCTAAACCCTAACCATAAACTCCTAAATAGAACCAATTATCTCTACATACTGTGCTTGTCACATGACCAGGGTGCAGTGGGTTAGGAACGACGTTGCCATATAGTTTTTTCGTGTGCGAAAGCGTTCCCATACCTTTTTGCATCAGTAACGGTACTTGCGGATGTGAGATCTAAACGATTACATTAAAACATGGCTACGAACTCACAGATGTGCTAACAACATGCAGATTTGCACTGCTAGTCAAAAGACTGCAGTGAAACAGGAATATCCAGTGCAGACGTTCTTGCAGGCAAATGCTCACTTTATTCGATCTGTTTGGTGCAGCCTTCCTCTTTATTTGGTGTGGGAACAGCGTTCTCACACCTCTTTTTTGGAACTACACTCTTGAACACGACCACTTCAACCAATTGTGTTCAAATGAAGGCAAAATAGTCCCAGCACAGGTATTGCCTCATGAAGCAGAATAGACACTACAGCAGTGGTTCTCAAACTTTTTCTGATCGCATACTATTTGTGGCTCCCGTACTGTCATCACGTACCACCTTGTTCCAGGAAAAGTCAATGTGCCAAATATCATTCGATCAAAAGTCTGGAAAACCAGAATTGACACAAATGCAA
>JGI24159J19872_10012932_pt1 | contig 10866 bp, 6 predicted proteins | sample Ectturendosymbi4_FD_19872 | JGI IMG/M metagenome (IMG submission 19872)
GGGCAAGGGAAGCAACGGTACACTGCGCAACTTCGCAGTGGCAGAAGATCCACATTACAGGAAGAACACAGATGGGTGGGGTTCTGAACATTTGTGGCCACGAGTTGAGCTTTTGAGTTTACTCAGGGAGGGAACTGGATTTTCACAACAGCACTGTTTTGATCATCAGGGGTGTAATGAGAGGGCAAGGGGGAGCACAATACCCCGGGCGCCGAAAAGTCCCAACTACTTTCTTTAGTACGTCAAATTTATTCCCTAAAGACCTCAAATTCGAACAGACTTGTTTCTTGTCCCGGGCGTCATCTTACCCCGGCACGCCCCTGGTTTTGACCCTACCGACGTATGCCCGGGGACGTCACAATGTTCTTTTGAGGATTGACCCCCTCCGGGCGAGGTACAGCTCATTCATCAAGCAGGGTTCGTTGCCACACATTTTCAATAATATTTTCCATGGCTTATCAATACCTTTTCCATACTATATAAAAACTTTAATACCATCACTGATCTTCATTTTCTGAAAATTTTATTCGTGGAAGAACAAAATACAGAAACATCTGCAGAAGTGTCATCAGCGGTTAATAACAAAATTTTAAAAATGGCAAAAATTAAAAAATGGCTGAATTTGGAATTCCCATACTTTTTCAATGCTTTATGTACATGTTGGCAAAAAATTCAATACTTTTCAAAACTTTCAATACCACGTGGGACCCAGATCCATTGCACATCGTCAACGTCCAGAAACATCTGGAGCCCGGGTGTTTACAAGCAGTGTTCCCGCCTAACAAATGGCTTCAGGGGTTGGGGGCGCAAAAGGGACTCGGGGGTGGAGTCAATCGCCGCACGCAGGTCAGAGCAGACGTTTGTTGCGTAACAATCAAACATTAGCATCAGCTCAACCGTCCATTGATGGGGGGCGGAATGAACTTTTAATCAGGGGAAACACTGCGCAGATACGTGGGTTAAAAGCAAACCAGCACATCGCAGGAAACGTCATCACCTCCCAGGTACGCTGCCCAGGCCGCACAGGGCTCCGGTGAAACGTGAATAGTTGGGGTCAGTCCTGAGCTCCATGACAGGGGTGAAGACCATGCAGATGAGGGGCATGAGGCCCTTGATGCATGGGAACAAGGTGGTGTTCCTGTCAACAACAAGACACAGACAGGTGGTCACTTGCAGCGCTGCTGAGAAGGAATATTGTTGTCGGCAACTGTGACGACTTTTTGAGCGGAGTGGATTTTCACTGACTTTGATGTGAGGACGAAAGACAGACACGTTAACAACAACGATTCCCACCAACCATGGCATTGTCAGTCTGGAAGCCTTTGTGCGTAGATGCGCGCCAGGGTTATGGAGTCGGAGGTAAAATATCCAACATTTCCAAAATTTCCGACTCCGACTTCTCAACATAAAGGAAATGAAATTTGTCTTAAAATCAATGGAAATCGTGGTACACAGCAAGAAATCTCTGTTTCAACAAAAGTTTCAAAAGAAATTGTACCATTTCAACAGGAATTCCCGATTTAGAAGTGTGATGTAAAAAATGATCCAATTGGACATCCGGAATCGGAAAAAAAAATCCGACTCCGACTCCCAGTTACCCTCTTTACAGTGCACTGTTATTGGATTCGCGTTGGATTGGGAATCCCAGAAATCACTCAAGCACGACCGTGAGTGTCTCGCCGAGCTGCTTGAGCGCGCATTGTTTCAACCATACCCGATTCAGCGAATCCAACTAGCAGAGGCAGGTTAAGAATCAGATAATAAGGATCCGAGCGAAAAATAGGGTTGGGTGGTTTGTATAAGTCTTGTGCAACCTTTTCTGTACTTGTTTGATGCTAAAACCACTACCGTGCAACAGATCAGCCTATCAAAGCTAATATGTAGCAAAAATGACGGATTAATTCATTTAATAGTTTTGCCTGTAGGCTTCGACTCCACCCAAACCTCCGACTCCGCAAGCCTGGTGCTCACTGACCCAAAGCTTTCATCAAATTTCCAAAAACAGGCAGTGGCAACGAAGCACTATGCNCTTGCATAAGACGTAGTTTNATGTTCAGTTTTNCGTCCGGTCGGGTTCGGACTAAGTTTGCCAAAATATTTCNGGCCGATTTCGGGCCTGCGTACAAAATTTTTTTCGCAACGACGGACACTTTTGTCGCCAGTTACTGTTGAAGCAATCGAGTTGATTAAATNTTCAATAAAAAATGATTAATTGTGAATTATTTAGTCATTGTTCACTTTGCTACGCCACCAATACCCGCAGGTGCGCATATCTTGACTCACTCCGCAAATTTGGCTTTCGGGCCTAAATCGGGCTTCAAAATGAGGCCCGTTTACAAGTCTGGCCAGGATCCACTGCTTCAGGCTCCAAACCAGGCCCAAGGTTACAAAAGCAGCAGTTGCGGTTTGTTGAGGAATCGGGGGTGGGGGGGAAAGAGACCTGCGACCACTAACCTCGCCAGCATCGTGCTCCCTGACTGGTTGATCCCGACTTCGCCCGCGATCATCACCGTCCTTAAGAAATAACAAGTCGTTGTCAAGACGACGGCGATGATATCAACGCAGAAAATGAGAGTCGCGCGTCCGTTTGACAGACAGTTAAACGTAATCGAAAACTTGCGAAGCAGAAAACGCCCGCAATCGTTGTAGGGTGGAGGGGGTGATCGTGATAGATCGCCATATGTGGTTAACTTTGAAGGTCCATCTACTGCACTGAGGATGAGTCTGGAGTTGCCAGCAATCCTTTGTTTTATTGCGTCGGGNNGTGCGCAGCTCGGCATGGCGGGTCCTTGACGTATTAAAACAAATANAGGATTGCNCCTGCTGGCAACTCCAGACTCGTCCTCAGTGTAGATTGGCTTTAGTCAGTCTAGTGGTTGTAATCAACCAATCGCATTGAGTGACCATGAAACACCAGAAAAGCTTCGCTTGAACAGGAGAAAAAACGGGAAAACATTGGCGCTGTCATTCTTTCACTGACAGCCCTGTCGGCAAAAGCTTACAAGGCGCTCAAATTAATTCGTGTTGGCGACACGACTGGCTGAGAGCTTGACCCATACGAACTTTCGCCAACCCTTTGTGATCCAAACATGTTAGAACATAATCATTAATTTGCAAAAGTTGAAGATTCTGATATTTTGTACTTTCATCAGCGTACATTTAATTTGTGCTCTTTGATTCTGTCTCTCCTCTTTTGCTGCATTCGCGCCACCTTGTGGTTTGAGCCACAAAAACGCATCAATAAACCACACCCATCTCAAGCCCAAGTACCTGGTTGAGTTGGTTGGATTCTGGTTGATGGTGATGTAGTTGATGCTGTTCCTGTCGATCTTCACGTTTCGCAGACGTCCGATCTTGGTCACGGCCGAGAAGCTGGTCTCGTACGTGGTGCGGGGGCCTTGCACAGTGACCTTTGTTTACATAACAATCGATCAGGGGGGATGAGGAGGTGGCAACGCTTGCAATCGTCGAAGCGAGATATGCGCAAACAGGGCGTATCTGCGGGGAGGGGTTAGTAGGTAAGTTCCCCCCCGCATTATAAGAGTTGACTAACAATCCACAGTTGACGTTCCAGTTTCGTCACATCCGCTGCGTCATTGCATTGCTGATGCTTTCCGTTTGCACCCTCAGCGCTCATAAACGACACGCCATGTCTCGACGCGTAAGTGATCCCGAAGCACTTTCGACAGCCACGTGTATGCCTCACACTTATCGGCGCCCTGTTGCTTCCACGAGGCATTTGAAAAGCTTCAAGCAGTGTGAAATTAGGACGGCATGTTCCGGTATATGCGAAGTAGCGACAGAAGAACTGACGTTCCACATGATACTGGATGTCTCGAAACAGCTATTACCATTGTCAGCGAAAAGACATTTTATTAATTTTTTTGGCGATTAGAGCAGCCAGTAGTTTTTGGCAGAGAAAAAAAAACATTATGTTAGAAAACGTCCATTATGACTTAATTCGAATCGTTGCTTTTGCGTTGTTGTTGTTTTTTCATTGGTATGCCAAGTCAGTTTGTTAATGCGTTGTAGTTAATCCTTTTCTGCAGCTTTAACTCGGGTTTGCAACTTGAAAATGTCATGTCGGTTAGATGAATTACAAAACTTGATGTTTCTAGAAAATAAATAATTTTTGAACAAAGGAAAAGTAGCGCAATTCAAATATCCGAAAATTTGGTCCAAACAAGTGATTTAACCATCATTATACGTTTATACGTTTTCTTTTTTCCATCACAAGCTATTCAGCTGCACAGATTAAAGCTACGGCTGAATTTATTGCATCGGTTGAAGCGGAGATTCAACCTGCTCATTTGTTGAAACAACCCTCCATTCTTCATTGACTCGTCAACTACAAGTTTGTTTTTGCGAACCCGTGCAAATGTTGTTTTTGGCAAAACTGGTTGAATGCGCAACGTCGGGTTAAGACTATACAGACCACAACGTGAGACTATAGACAGGATCTAGTGTTTACGGACAATTGAATTTTTCAAAAATCTGTCAGCTGAAAAGTTCTCCAGCTTATCTGCGACAACTAGGATCCAGTTGTGAAGTATCACGTTGCAGTGGAATCTGAAGCGGACAAACCACTTCAAATAAAACAAAGTTATTATTCTCGCTTTTCAACTTTTCTTATTTATAGTCCATCAGCATGGTATCACAAAATCTTGTCTTAAACGAAAACATAAGATTCATTGCCACTACTTCTAAATGTACAGGATTGTGACCTCGAACAGCTTATTTGCTTTACCAGTACGCCACAGTTAATTATATACTGTATTTAGCTGGTTCGACTTTAGTGAGGCTTTGCCTATGTCATAGGTTCGCAATGAAAAGCTGTAGCTGTGATGCTGAAATAATGTTTAACCAGCATTCCTGGCAAATTGCTTGATCCCTAATCAGGACGGTTGAGTTTGAAAATACTTAGGAAAAACAACGCGACCAAAACTCCGCAACAAAGAAGCCCAGCATTCGGGATGAGTGCGTTGATCAGTGGTGTTGTTGCATATCTCAAGTACATCTGTCTGGGTTAAAAAATAATATGCAAAACCATAGAACCCTCCCATACTTTCATCTCACCGATGGGGGGATCCGAACGTGACGTAAAAGACATGCATGTATAAGTTGTGCTATTATATTGTTGCACAAATTACTAAAAAACAATATAAAGTTCAACTGTAAGTCACGTGAGCGACAAGTATCAAATCAGGAGCTTAATGTTTCGTCCTACCTAGGTAAGATGAACTCGTAATTCAACTTCTCCTTCATGAGACACACACTTTGAACTTTTCAAAGTAACTTCTGCAGTGGGTAAGCTGCGCAACCTGTAACCCGATGATCATTGCACAACAAACATNTTCCAGTTTAGGCCTTTTCATATTTTTAGCATTCATATGACAAGATAAGCTCGATTTAAAAATACAACTGTATCTGGCTATTTCATTTCATTGACAGAAATCAGTTTTGGTTCGATAATATTCACAAGAATAAAGGCTTGCATTTCAACCCAGTCATAAAACGCAAAACGTCTCCAAAACTCTCTTCACAAAATTAATGAAACGATTGCGTCGTCGTAGTCCCTCTATGCACCAACCATAGGTTGAGGTCGACTTCCTCTGCACCCTCCAATTCAACGCATTGTCCGAATTACTGCCATCCCCAAACAATGACTTGTAGCTACGCGACAAAGCGCAATTGACAATTGCTGTTTGTGACGAAAGAGTGCGACTGCGCAAGAAACGTGGCGAAAATAAACACAGTTCTGCGAAAGATTACGTCATCTTCGAGAAACACTGCAGTATTTTCTCGAGTTGACTCGGACCTGCACGCAAGCACTCGACATTGCTCCACGGGTTCAACTCGACTTTCGACTACGAGTCATACGCGCAAACCACGCACTGACTGCGGCACGCAAAGCGATCAACACGCGCTCGCCGTTGGCATGGATACAGCGCCGCACGTTTCGCCCCACACAATAGAACCACGCACCGGCTTGCAACGTGTACAGTGTAACTTCGCAAAAAAAAAACAACAAAAGAAGAACGAGTTCAATTCAGACCTTATCAAGACGCCGTTGCATCTTCTGCAACACACTAACCTGCTTGCAATGAGCTGAGTTAGTTCTTTTCCCCCTCACCGTCGAGTCAACCGGTGTCCACTCCTGCGTGACGTCAACGAACTTACCGGAGCTATCGCCGAATGCGTCCTCCCACCTGATGTGGTTGACCTGCAAGCAAATGTGACTTGAGATGAAGCAACTGAGATATTTTTCAGTTCGCTACAGCGATTTCAATATGGACTCGCTCCGAAAGGAATGACGGGGCTGGTGGCGGAAAATAACATTTCCATGCAAACTATCGCCATTTGCTGCGTTTAGACCAGCTATGTCCAACCCGCGGCCCGAATGCGGCCCAGTTTAGGTATTCGCTTTAGTATAAGTAGCTTACATACTGGCAACCTGTCCTTATTTTGACAATCTTGAGTTGGACATTTCTGATGCAGGTGGTCTTCAGTGCCACTTTACTACGCCTGCACTGCGTGCTGGGAGGTTGCCATGTGTCCATTGACATCTTGGTGCACCGCTTTGTACACTAAACTTTGTTTATGATTATCACACTTACGGATTTGTTAAACCTGTCAAAGAGTCGTTACCATCGCAGTTAGGATTCGAACGCTTCCAGTACATTAGCTTTAGCTAAATTTGCTGAGGTCAAAGTAAGCCAGTTAATCTGCGGCCCTCATTACCATGTCATTCAATGTGCGGCACTGGTTGAGATAGTGACATAATTTTTGGCCCAGTAAGCCAATTTGGGTTGGACATAGCTGATTTAGACCATGCAAAATTGCAATAGTTGATCAATTTGCAGACAGTTATCCGGCAAGACCTGATGCACCCACCACAGACAACCTTCCTTCTTCGGAGATTTCGCAGAAATTCTGCTTCACCACCAGGTCGTTGACGAATTCCTGGGAGCGCGTGAAGACGTCCGCGTTGACCACCCTGGAAACCACGGAGTGAACCTGTTCGAACGAACAGGGTTTGACGGGCGGGCAACTGCACAATGGCGATAAATTAACATAAGTTGCGTCGTGTTAAGATCAACAGTACACCTTCAGGGAGACATTTATCGCACAAGCGTGCGTCACTCGAATCAAATTGTTAACCGCGCGATTCTGCCTCGACTAGGATTGGCTGTGCAGTTCATTTGTTTGCATCAATCAAACATAATATTTGCATCATTCAAACAGCATCATCGGCAATATGTAAACAGCATCGCACCTTCACGCTGAGCACATTTCCCGACGTCGAAATGATGTCAAGCAAGCACTTCTGACTTTCGCTGACCGAGAGTGCTTCTCTGTGCTTCACGCCACGCAGTCTGAATCGAGTCGCCTGGAAGCGACGACATTACGTACGATCAAATAATCAATGCTTAAGGACAAAATCGTACAAGAGACTTTCCTGGTCTTTTGAACGGCATCTGCTTCCAAACCAGTATATTCGACGACTCATCTAAGTTTATTTCCACATCTCTGGTATCTCGTCTATGCGCTTTGGAACACGGACGACAATTACAACCTTACCGGTAAATTGTCAAGATATGTTTATGCTACAGCATGTGCATCGGTCCAAACTACTTCCAGTACAGTAAGTTAGCGAAAAAATACTAACTTGAATGGGAGTAGTTTGTGCGAACTTTGCAGTTGGGCAACCAGCTGAAGTATGTATGCACCTAATACTGCAAATGGTGGGGTAAAGGTTTTGTGGGATATAAAGTAAAATATTAAATGATTTAGAGCAAAATTTTAGTCCAGACATTGTAGTTTTGCTTTGCAGTGGCTACAGAACCGCGTAAAGATCTTGATATTTGAAACCTTATTCGACCACCACTTGTAACGTGACAGTAATACATGACAAGAGTGCAGTAGGTTTGGTAGAAACGTACTAAACGCAAAAGATAAACCCTAAAACCTAACGGTAGTCCTAACTCTGACACTAGCCCCTGAACCCAAAATTTGGAAACTTTTGCCAAAACGAAGTCGCCAAGGTGAGAACCGAACCGAAAACCATCGGCGCAGGAGACGCGTCCACCGCACTACCACAAAAAGTTGACAGAGCCGATTGAGCGACAAACTCAGCATTATGTTTGAACCATCATGCCAGGTGGATCCATAGCCACTTCCTGTAGTTTTTGTTTCAGATAGAAGGTAGTGTACAGCTAGTTATTTTTGGTTGGATATATTTTGCTGGCAGAAGTGCTCGCCTTGTCACATGATGTAAAACCCTAACGCTAAGCCTAAACCCTAAATGTAAACCTTAAACGCAAACGTAAAACCGTAAACCTAAGCCAGAAATGGTTCGAATGGCAAAATACACTCAGCAGAGCCCTGCTTGTACTGTTGGCATAACACCCACTACCATTATTTTTTGTGCATCTCGAAAAATTTGCAAAGCCTGTGGAGTATGGCAGCACTGCAGCATGTAGTCACTGTGATGTGACAACAGTTGAATGTGACTAACTTTTACTAGAAATTTGATTTAATGCAAATTTATGTGTTGCAAAATAACAGCCAGCTGATTTGTCAAAAGCTTGTAAACAAAAATAAGAGCATTTGTCAACAACCCGAACAGACCAAATATGGAAAACCATGACTGATTTTGCTTGCCAGGCATGCGAATGTGGTAGTGTCAAAATCATGCAAATTCTCCAGTGCTAAAAGTGATATTTTGTCTTGGTAGCNTGGTTAGCAACCCTCAAGCATTGAATCCAAAAATACTGCTGCATTTGTTATGACGGTCATTAAGCCTCAAGCATTCAGTGCAAAATCTTGTTGCATTTTTATGCGCTATATCATAGGGTTCGCGCTGTAACCCTCTCATCTTTGTTAAATCTTCATAAAGATAAATACTCATCTCCGCCAGGTTTCATGCATAGATGCGTTGCCAGTGCATGGTAATGAGTGCACCAACATGTTTATTGTCGTTATTTTCTGATTTGTGGTGCTCAGCTAAAAATCGACCTCTTTAATTGATGAATTAGGAAACATCCACTTGTTTTGGCTTTGAACACACTTAAATTCGCAGTTAGTTAAAAAATTATGGTGAGTGTTTAAGGGGTAGAGACGGTTTGCATTAAGCATGCTTTGGTTTGCTCTGTTTTCACCTTGTTCATTCACAAAAAAATCTGTGTGCAGGATTTGTATTAAGATAAATGAGTTTTGTTATGGAACCAGTCAAGGACTTTGTGTTGAATTTGACAAGGGAAACACATCTGATGTTATTTATAAGCAATGGATGGTAGATTCCACCTCATGCCGGTGGCCACCAAAGGTGTCAGGATCAAAAATAACGGAGATGGTTCGTAAAAAGATTCCCAGTCATTGCAACTGAAAGATTTTTAAGTGCAAAATATGTGATCAATCAAAGTAGTAATAAAACAATTACGTAATGGAAACAAAGGCGAAAAAAATTACTTAAAAAAAAAGTTTATTGAAGTTGTCAAGCACAGCTAATGGGATGGATGCACTTGCAGACTGTTACACCGATCATCGATTCGTTGGCCGATGCATCAGCCAACGTAGCAAGAAAGACATTCGACAAAATGCATCCACCTCCGCGATGTTACTGCGGTTCCCTCTGACCACGAAGAAGCGTAGCGTGAGGGAGATGGACATGTATCTGTTGCTCGCGATGGTGGGGCGGTGTTTACGCGTTGTGGCCGACGAGTAAAAGCACCGGGTCCATTGAATTCATAACTTCATTCATGTTTATCGTTTGCCGTGACGTTTTTGTTTCTATTTTCGCTAACCATTGTTTGCTTCGTTAGCACGCATATGCTTCATTTTATAAAGAGAGGGGAGGTCTAGCGGAATGCGCCGCGTTCGCTTTGCAATGAGTGGGGCGTTTCCAGTCGACGGCGGGTTCGCGATAAACCTCTGTTGCGTCACAGCGGCTGAGTTAGTTGGTGCTTTGCCCGTGGGGAGTTGAACGTGTCTGTGTTTTCGACTGATGGCGCCATGACAAGTCAAACGTTAAGAATATTTGGAAAAACTGAGGTGAACGCCAAGCTCAGGAAGACGCACGAAAACCTAGCTGTAAAGAATCAGCGATCTGGGAGTAGGAAGCGCCAATTACGGTAGAATCTAAAAAAATTCCAAATGAAAGACTCCGCTTCAGGGTATTTAAACTGTAGTTGCAGCTGCCGGAAACAAAAAGATTGGACAAAATTTATGCTGCATCACAACTCCGGTCTGGGGCTAAGGAAGGACTTCTTTTTACAATTGCAATATGGTACGAGTAACTAAGCAACGAGATTATGGAACAAGTAACTAAGCAACGAGATTATGGAACAAGTAACTAAGCAACGAGATTATGGAACGAGTAACTAAGCAACGAGAGCAGAAACTTTTACAAGCAGCACAAGTTCTCACGTCCAGTACTGCAACGTTTGGCTCCAGTCAGAGAACTGTCTGCTCATGAATTATTGTGATACCGGTCGCTGGACGTAAGTTTCGCTGATGGTGGTTGTTGCAGGGGTGCTTTGTGTGTTGCAGGGGTGCTTTATGTGTTGCAGGGGTACTTTGTGTGTTGGAATGTTGAGTAGTAGAATTTTCCACACTCAGCAAGCTAATTTCTCGTATTTGAATCTTTCAGCTAAATTCTGTTCTATCCCTCCTCGGTTGCCGTTCTTAGGGGGGTTACTTGATCCGCTGTTGCGGCCAGTGGCGCAACTATATGGACAAGTACGTACGGACTGGAACCAATGCTTTGTAATGGACTGCTCATTGAGCTTTCCGGCTGGGCACAAACCGTTCACATGTTCACACAGCGTTTTACGTAACACGTGACTCAATATTCACGCCGTTCGT
>JGI24159J19872_10012933_pt1 | contig 10866 bp, 6 predicted proteins | sample Ectturendosymbi4_FD_19872 | JGI IMG/M metagenome (IMG submission 19872)
ACGTGCGGCGCAGTGGGCGGATCATCAATGGAACGCGGAGTGGGCGGACAACCCCACAAGACTCCGCACTTTAATTCCAGACACCGGTACACACCCCGGAATGACCCTACCAAGAAGAGCTTGGGTCCGGCTTAACCGCCTCCGCACCGGTGTTGGACGTTTCTGCTCCTGATTGTACAAATGGGGTATGGCCTCCTCTGCGGCCTGTGAGTGTGGCGCAGAAGAACAAACCGTCGACCATGTCGTCCTTCAATGTCCAATCCGTCGACCTCCCACGGACTGCACGGCCTGACGGTTCTGGACGATGAAACAACCGAATGGCTGCTCAAAACCTGCCCCGAAATCTAGCGCGGCGAAGCAGTGGCTAAAAGAAGAACTCGCTCAATTGAAAGAAGAAGCAGTACCCTAATATTATACAGTTTCTTGAGGCGAAATTCAGGCCTGTCTCAGAAAAAAGTGGTACACGAATAAAAATATGAAAAAATGCCTTAGAAACACCAACATTTTAAACTATCTCCCAAGTTTTGAGAATTCCAGCATATTTGTGGTTAAATAGCAATCATTTACGAAATTTTCGATCAGGTGGCCTGTCTCAAAATATATCTTGTAAGGAGATAATTAACCAGCAGGGCAAAGAAAAATTCAAATAAGACTTTTCTTCAAAATGATTAGAATATAAATCTCTATTATTGGAAAGTTTCTACAACGTCAACATTGCTATGCAATGTTTTGATTTTTTTGAGGGGGCAAATTCCCCCCTGGTCATACACCTATTCTCATGTAGTTTGACATAGCATCTACAAAAAAATTTTGAATCAAAATGAGTTTTATTACATGCAGCAAAGGCAAACTGAAACATGGAACACAGTACTGAAATACCAATCAGAAAGGTTGCTTTTTGCTAGGCTGTGAAAACTTAATGCAAAAATACAATGCAGCTTACTCGATTTGCAGCAGGGTTTGGCTGTGATGTGTACGGAGGTGGTGGCGGCATACCAACAGGAACAGGAGGTGGTGGTAGCTGTGGACGCGAAGCTGTAGCTTTCATTACTTGAACGGAAATATCACTTGCAACAAGCTGCATATTCTATCAACAATGGAATCTCAAAAGTGAAAGGAGTTAACAGCTGCATTATTCCGTATATAGAAAAACATGATTAAGCATTAGTCTTTATCTGTTCAAAAACCATGGCATGAAACATCTTCCTGTTCACATCTACCAAATATGTCTTATTGCATAATTATGTCTAGCTGTAGCACTAGATTTACGAAATAGTGGACATGCACAAATTATACAATAAACAAACACTCCCCAACTGTTTTCTGTGGTGGCCATGCAAACTTAGCATTAAAGAAAGCAAAAACACATAACTTGACAGTTTGATGGCAAATGAGAAAGGGATGAACACATGATGAAACATAAGAGAAAACTCAAGTATCACAATGAAATCAAACCTGTAATCAGAAACCGGTTAACTTAAAAGGAAATGTTCAAACTGAAGAATATACTGTAACAAATGAACTTACTCTTTGTAGATTTCCATGTGTTTGCAGTGTAACCATTCCTCCTGAACTCTCCACTTGCACTGATTTGCTTGCGGCACACCCCATTATATCCCCACAAAGATCAAAACTGAAGAATGCACATTAACTTTGTTTCTTAATAAAGTTTGGAGAAAACAAAATTCTGCTATTGAAAGGTGAAAAAGGGAGCATAAATAACATCAACCTTTCTTGGTTTATAATTTCATTAATTATGGCTAGAATGAAAGTTGAATGATACACACAAAGTTTTTTATTCCCACATCAATTAAAAAAACAAAGAATCACAAGATTGGCATGAACAACATATCTGGAGGTAGAAACAAACAAATAAGCACAAATTTAATCACTCTTAACTTTATATACGAGATATGCTTATTCGGGAATCTACCACTTGTCAATAAATTTTAAATGGGGTTGGTGGACTAGAGGACCTCCATGGTTATTCACCAATCCTATGTGACACAGTGAAAATTTTTTACCTTGATGAGTTCTTTTGCCATTGTGTTTTCATTTATTCTGATTTCCACTGACAATTTGTTACGTCTTAACATGGTGGCTTTTTGTATGGTTTCTGTAATTAGCTGATTCATAAGAAACAATAAATCAATAACATTGCTAAGTTGATGAGCTTGAGTTATTATGTTTTGATTATATCAAAGAAGTTGGGGACTTTTCTCTATAGTGTTTGTTAAATAAAAAATTTCCAAATATCCTGATGAAACAAGAGCTATAACTAAAATATTTACAGTATTTAAAGATCTTTTGCCTAAAACCCAACCAACACCTAACAAACATACATCTTAGCAAACACCAAATGAAAATGGTCAAACTTTCAAAAATATAAAAAAATGACATAAAGTCTTATTTTTCCAAGTTTTTGTATCACACTATTTATTAAAATTAGGTCTTCTTGTACATTTTTGGTGGAACGCAAAAACTGAAATAGTTTCAGTGATCAGGAATGCTGATTCTTATAAAATTTAATTTTTTGACCATTTTAACAGGGACAAGGTGTGTGCAGCAAGTATGAGAAAAAATGATTTCTATGACTATAACATTAGCATGGCCATTTTACTGGTTTTCTCAACAGAAAAAAGTGAAGCTGAACACCTCTTTCTCTTTTGCTAATAAAAGTATTTAGTGGAATTACAAAAAATGGCTTTTTTAATCTTTATCTCATCAACTAAATATCTGTTACATCACCTGTTATGCATCTAAGACACACAGGATTTTTTACTATGTTTGGTTTAAAAAAATACTAGCCTATGTTCTCAAACACAATCATTGCCCTGATAATAGCTTTTGCTATATTGGTTAATTTAAAGAATAAAGGCATTTGCTAAACAATATTTCCTGCACTTGTTTCAATGTTTTCATTTTGGCATGATGGCATCACATGTAATTCGAGTAGTTATAAAAATTTTTTAAATTTATTGTCCAAAAGTGTAGACAAGTCACTTGTACGAATGAGTTGACATAAAACTGGTTCAAAACCATTCTTTTAGCTAGGACATTTTCGTCATTTGCCCGTAATAGTATTGAAACTTGTTGTAACAGCATTTACTAGCCTACCTTTTTGGGTATAATGACCGAATTGATTTAATGTTTTTGGTCATTTAGAAAATATTTGGTCTATAACCAAAACTTGACTGAAAGAATAAATTATAAGCCCAGGTTCAAACGCATTAACATATAGGACAACAGTGTATAAACAATATTTCAGCCAAACCATGAAAAATTTTCCAAGAGATGGTCATCACACTGTTGTAATTGGAACAGAACAAATTGTAAAAAAGACAAAGATAAAGTGGCCTTGTCTTGGCACTATTCAGTGTTTCATGGTATCGCAAATAAACCACCTATACATGAAGCTTACACCATTAATTTTGTTGAACAACCTAATTTTCACTCTCTAAATAACTGTGAAGATAAATGGTATCACCAACTTGATGCACTAATTAATATTTGAAACATGATTCTTTCTCGCATGAGATAAATTTTACTATCCTTTGTACTATTCATTGATGTGTTTTGACCTCTTTCACCAACGTGTTGGCATTGTGGTTTTCATCCATCACAGCATTTCAAATGTGCATGCTGAAGCTTGGTTGCTATCGCTACAAATGCAAGTTTTGTTTGTGTGTTCTGCAGAAGTTCTGAATGATATAGTGTGTTGTTTCAAGTTTTAAATCAGGGGTGGGGCACCTGCAGGCCAAATGCAGCCCACATGAACATTTGATATGACTTGCATCAGAATTTTCATTGCTCAAGTAAGATTACAACATCATGTCAAAACGAAGCTCCATGATATGCAGGTACTTAGATAGTAAGTCACGAGAAGTCACTTTTCCTCATAGTTGGATAAAGGTAGAATTTTTAGACAAAATTTCTTGATGTTGTAGCCCGCCAACAATAATGCACAATCCATGCAGCCTGTGATAGTAAATAGGCTTCCCACCTCTGTTTTAAATGGATGTGGCTTTGCCTTGCTCACTGAAGCAAAATTCAAGTGAATGCATTTATCTGAGAATGCTGTATTTTATAGTGTTAATCACCACAGCTTATGTTGTGCTTTATCAAGTTTATGTTGCTTTTGCAGTAAGTTTTGAAGCTCTAGTTGAGTAAGACGTAATTTCAAGTTTTAATTGTCGCAGTTGGTGTTGTGTGATTTGTTCACTTCAGTCTTGAGGTTGTTTGCTTCTTTGAACTTGTTTTAGCTTTTAATTGTTTCACTAATTAGCATTGCTTACAGTTGTAAGGACTGACGATGTGCAATGTTATGTGAAATCGATTTCCTATTAAAAGTTTGTGATAGATTCCTTGCTTGTTTCACCTGTGGAGCGAAGTTACTTGATTGCATATAGCAGGGGTGGCCAACCTGCAGCTCTTTCTCTGGTTTCATGCAGCTCTTACGTAATTACCACAAGTCCCACTAAATAACATGCATAACAATAAATGTCTTCAAGAAACTTCACTCCACAGGTGAAACAAGCATGGAATCAATTGCAAGCAAGGAATCATCTAAGATGTAAGGATTGATGATGTATAGTGTTATGTGACATTGATTTCCTATTAAAAATTTGCGATTGATTCCTTGCTTGTATTACCTGTAGAGTGAAGTTATATGAATACAGTTTTGCGCAAGTTTGAATCACCGCAAAAAGATGAAAGCAGGACCCAGTCGGCTGGTTCCTTAAAAGCTTACACAAAAAGTGTCTTGCAAAGCTTTGTCATTGTCATGGTAAGAAATGTGGCTCTTGGTCTCTGACTGGTTGGCTACCCATGATATATACGATAAGTTACAAGATTATATAAAACAAATGAATAATAACCACAGAAAAAGCCACAATAAGCAAAAACATATGAAACTAAGTACAATAGAATTATAAACAGCATTCATTTAGATAACACAGATTATGGTTAACAAGCAATATGTGAAGAATTGTGAGATATACAGATATATAAGTTAGTCATTCACACAGGTGGGAGAAGTGACAATGGAGGTTATGAGCAGACAGCCATGCAACAACCATGGCATTACAAAATAGAGGAGGCACATAACAGCAGCAAAAAACAGTTTTATTAGGATATAGAGCACAAAGAACTTAGTAGCAACACAGTTACCCATGGCCCATTGTGAATTATCACAGTTGCATATATATCCCACATGACATATAGCATACCAGAACGATGATGAGGAGGCAAAAGTGGAAATCATATAAGGTAGTCTGAGATTTCACATAGCAACAGTGTACAAAAAGTTTGGCAATAAAAAATAATCCAATTAGTAATGGGTACATGAAAAATGAAATGTGGTCAGTTGATGAATGAAATATATAAGTTTAGAAATTATACTAATTGTTTCATATTGTCATAACATATATCAACTTATCATGCACCTTCATGAATCATAACACCAGCATATTTCTTCACATGTTAGCTTCAAAGAATTATGGACCTAACCTAGGGGTAAGACCAAAGTCAATGTGCAGTATGAGATCATGAAGGTGAACATCATTCCTATTGCATGCTTGCTTGGCATTCAGGACCTATTCAGGTTCCATGGATCCCTTCGCAATGAACACATTAAAACAAAATGAAGACGCAAAAATTCATTAAAAATTGTAAACTCAAGGTGAATCTGCTTTTGCAAACCTGTTTGTTCAGCTGTGGGAATGTTCTTATCTTGGCTCACCTAGAAAGAAGCCAAAATTTCTTTGACATAAACATGTTCAATGACAAGCAGATAAGTTAGTTCTTCTGGCGATTTTTTATTATTATTGAAGAACTAACTTATCTGCTTGATTTGAAACCTGGTGGCAAACGCTACAAAATAACAACATGATGAGTAGCAAAAGAACAGCATCTTCAATGACGTCCCTTCGTGGGTGCCATCTGCATGAGATATGGATGGAAAGTAAAGGGCATACCTAACTCACTGTGCCTGTAGAGAGACAAACTCTGTGGATCACAGCCTAATATGCAAACTGGGTGGTTACACTTCAATGAAGCATAACTCAGTGATAGACTCTGAGGAATGAGAGAGGTCTGTAGAGATGTTCAGATGGAGCCCACACTTGTGCCAATCAATGAAAATGAATTTTTTCTCAAAGTCAATACATCTGATAACGCAAGGTTGGATATTTCTGCGAGAGGACTGAGGAATAGCTGTGAGAAAATGTTCTTCAACACAAGGATCACACATCCTATTTCATAGTTTTATTTTGATAAGTCCCTTTCACACATCTACCAACAACATGAAAAAGAAATGGATAAAAACACTTGTAAATACCACAAGATCACTAAGATTACTAGAACAAGATCACTTAGATTGCTAAGACAAGATCACTAAGACCACTAAGATTGCTAAGATTACTTATATTAATTTCTGATCTTCACGTTCTTGACGCTCTTAGTAATCACGCCGATCTTAGTGATCTTCGCGATCTTAGTATTCTTCTGGTATTTACAGGTGTCCGATAAATATTACCAAAGAGTGATTGACATTGAAAAGTCTTTATTCAATCCCTTTGTCTTCACAACAACGGACGGATGGTGCCAAAATGCACCAATGTCAACAAAAGACTGGCTGAAAAAATGCAGGGAGCCATATGCATCTGTCATGACCTACATTAGAACAAAGCTAAAATTTGCTTTTTTGAGTATCACCCTTACTGCTATATGAGGTTTGAGGAAAACGGAGCGATGTTTACCTTTATGATCTCACAGACATTGCCTTCAGTGTAATTCTTAGGCCCACAATATTGGAAAGCTGAATTATGGTGTCAATGTCATGATACTAAACTTTTAGTTGAACAATAGGTGGATATATGCCATAACTTATGATAGTATGAATGAAATATTATCTTTTCTAGAACTAAATTACTCCACCCTTCAACTTTGAACCCTGTTTTGTTTTTCATGTACCCAATACTTATTGGATTACTGTTTACTGCAAAACATTTTTGCAATCTGTTTATACATTACCATATGATATTACATCTTCATAATTTGTGTGGATGAATATTGTTTTTGCCTAGTAGTAGTTGCTAAACATTTGTTCTGAAATGTTATGATTACTGCATTGCTTTTTGCCTTATTATCCTTACTGTTGCTCACCTCTCTCATCTATGTGCAAGCTTCACCTACTCATCTGTACATACCTCAACTCCTCACCCATTGCTTGGCCACCATGATCTGTGCTATGGTAATGATTGTTATGTGTATGATCAAACATTTACCTTTTTGTAATATGTTGTTCAGTTAAAATGTCATGGGATTATTTCACTGTTTGCCATGGACTCCTTTCATTTGCTGTTTTTCATTTTGGGATATATTGCATACTCTTTTGTTTCTTAATTTGATGTTCAAAATCAATGCAACATATTTAATCTGTGTTATCTCAATTATTTACAAGTTTATCATTGCTTACTATTGGTTCCCTCAAGCAAATCACTGTTACAGTCACCAAGTGTATTGCCATTTTATTTCATAAAAACAAAAAAAAAATTGGATAACAGTACATTTTTCCTTATTTTTTGCATCCTTTTAATGAGTTAAAAATAAAGTAGCAGCAAAAATTTCATGTACTGCACATGTTTGTTTTGGTTCTTCAGGTGAAAAGCAATATTTTGTTAGTCCTGGAGAACAAAGATACACTACATGTATACACACCATACTGAAAAAGTCGCAGACGCAAAAATAATCAACTGGTGCAGTATAAAAATAAATTATGTCTAAGACATCCATCTCAGCTAAAAGATATCAGGTTGAGTAATGATAAAGCTAGTGAGGAATGATCTTCACAATTTTTTTGAAAAAATACCAAATTATGTCTAGCATACATATGTGAATGTAAATGTTCAGTGCAGCCCCAGTTAAAAAAGTGAAATTTAATATGAAGGCCTAAGGTAATGTATATGTGGGTTCAAGGTTGTTAAGACAATAGCTATTTAGCCTAACATCCAAACTTTGAATTAATGTTGCAAAAAGGTAGACAAAAAATTTTGTTAGATTTATGTGCTACATACATATGGATGGAGCCCACATGTGCCATATACATTAGCGCTGATAAGTCATATACCGTTACCAACTTTGAACTTAACAAGTTTGGTAGGTCTTTATTTTATATTTTGGTGGCTTGCCTCAATCAGCAAGGAAGAGTGGCCTAACTATAGCAACCTAACTCCGGCATAGATCACGTGCCAATACACGAATTTCTGAGTTATCACAATTCACACAATCATCCAATCTAAAAATTTATTGGCACGGATTGCATGATTACAGTGCTACCCAGCCATAACTCAGGTTAGTTCAGTTGTCAATGGTCTCCTTGGAAACTTGTGAATGCATCAACAGCGACACCAAACCCAAGAACAACAATAAAACACGCTGTAGCTTGAAAAGCTTCGTGGCCAGCTAGCTTGCAAGGAATCTGCCTGCTCGGCTCCGCTTTCATCCTTTTGCAACGATTCAAACTTGCACATATCTGTCTTTCAATAGTTGTCAGCCACGGTACTACGACAATTTATCGAACGACAATTTATCGAAATCGAACCGACAGTTTATCGAACGACAGTTTATCGAACGACAGTTTATCGAACAACAGTTTACCGAACCTACAGTTTGGCGAACCGACAATTTATCGAACCGAAAATTTATCGAAAATACTTATCTGATCTAACTGTCACAAGGCACCAAGTGCAAAGTCTGTTTTTATCTTTCATTAGTATTAGACATACCATCCGTCCCGTTTTAGCCGGGACAGTCCCGGCTTAAAGGCTTTGTCCCGGCATCCCGGCCAGTCAACCAAAAAGTCCCGGTTTGGCATTCAGTCAGCAGAGATGAACGGACTGTCAAATTTTGCGATCCAGATCCAGTCCTGATATTTAAAACTCAGTCCAAGTCCAACCACAGTCCAAAAAGGTTAAAAAATTTAACATTCAAGTCCAGATAAAGTCCAAAATATTTACAAAATACAGTTTTCAATAAGAAAAACGTCGCAATTCTTTTCCATTAATTCAGTCCAAATCCGGTCCAGGTCATAAATTTATGAAGCAATTTACCGCCCGGATCCAAACAAAAGTCAACAAAATTCGTCATAGTATGGATCCAGTACAATCCAAGTCCAGTCCAATGCTAATCTCTGTCAGTCAGCTAGAGATGGCACGGGTCAGCACTTTTGCAGCCCGCCCCGCCCGGAGCTAACATGAAACCGCCCGGCCCATTTATGCTAAACTACAACTTATTTTCTGGCCCGGCCTGTGGCCCGTAATATGAAGTAGGCAGTATCTATTTTGCCGCCAAGATAGTGGCATAATAGCCAAGATGGCGGCAAAATAGACACATGACATAGGTTCGCCAGAGGGGCTTCACTAATCACGTTTGAAAACTTATTTGCCCGATGCCTGTAACATGACACTAACACATAAGAGTGCCCCAGGCTGCACTACACTTGCTAGTAGCCTAACGTACTAAACCTAAACCAGGGGTCACCAACATGGTGCCTGCCGGAACCAGGTCGCCCGTATGGACCATGTGGGTTGCTCGTGGCCTGTTCTGAAATAGCATAAACATGATCAGTTTCTTTACAATGATGAATATCTTTAATTTTTGTTTTTAATGATAACATCATATAAAGATAAATCATGCAAAATTTGATTTTCAGAAGTGTGTGTATCAAACTGGTAGACCTTCGCATGAATCTGTACCAAGAAGCAGCTCTGAGTCTAAGGCAAGAGTTTGGTGACTCCTGCCTTAATCCCTAACCTAAGACTAACCCCTAAAATCAAACCAAGGGTTCACAACCCAAGGTGCATGTACCCCTAGGGGTAGACTTTCCTATCTGAAAGGGCACATTTGAGGTTAGCAATGGAAGAGAAAAATTGTTTGCATATTATTCATTTCGAAATACTCGCATTTATACATAGGTCAACATCAGTGAATATTATTTTCAAAATCAGTAGATGCTTATTGGTAGAGTAAATATATTTTTTTGTTTTCCTCAGCCTTTTTGTCATAAGAAATTTTAGGGGAACATGCTCATATAACGAAATGCTGAAGGGGTACATGGCCGTAGAAAGTTTGGGAATACTTGTCATNAACCTAAATATCGGCGACAGACTATAAATGAAAATGTTGGTTGCTTTGGTTGATTCCAAACATGTTTCACTGATTTGCGTGGAAAGAAGTGAAACGGAACGTTAGCAGAACGGTAAAATGGAGAGAAAGGCAGCAAAATATATTCGTTGTTAGATTATGAAACTTTGCAAAAAACAAAAATTTTTGGCGAGAAGACTGCAGCGGCCCGTAGCGGCCCGGAATGACGTCATTGCTAAAAAAAATTGCTAGCGGACTGTTTCAAAACCCCTAGCGGACGGCCCGAAGACTGGATTGCTAGCGGCCCGTGCCATCTCTACAGTCAGCCAGTATGAATAGCATGTGGTCTGATAACAAAATCAAAATGCTGGAGCAGAATGTGAAGGCCATTATCATTTACAAAGTCAATTAAAACTGATCTTTCCTGCTGTTATTTCTACGAGAAAATAAAATCGAACAAAAACTTCTTGAAGAAAATATCAGGGCTGCGGAGCTGGAGCTGGGCATCTTGCCTGGAGCCGGAGCTCAAGTTAAAAATCTGAAGATGCCGGAACCAGAGCTCAGTTTAAAATTTAAGATCGGAGCCGGAGCTATGGCCATTTTAGAGGTAGCTCCGCAGGCCCGTCGCCAGGATTTAGCAGCAGGGGGGGCCAAAAACCAAAAAGAGGGGCCAGAAACCAGAAGGGAGGCCAAATTTTTAATATACAGTATTGGATGTATGCA
>JGI24159J19872_10012935_pt1 | contig 10865 bp, 7 predicted proteins | sample Ectturendosymbi4_FD_19872 | JGI IMG/M metagenome (IMG submission 19872)
GTTTTACTGTGCAGCTTACCTTTAGTGATGGAAACTGCAGTTCATCAATTTATCTCCTAGCATTTCACCTCTGTTTTGTTTCCAAAACGTTAAGTTTTTGTTTACAAAATACATGCATACATGTTTGTTGATCATACTGTTTTTTATGACATTTGGTCACTCAAAGTTATTAAGACAACAGAAATGTAATTATTAACTGGGTCTCCTATCGCCCCCCAACCGCCCATTTCTGCTTCTCCGCCCCCCTAGAGTTTCTCACCGCCCACTTTGGGAACCACAGGTTTAAAGGAACTGTTGAAAGTAGCAAATATCCTTCCAAAACTGATAAGTTACTGTATCTGGTACTATGATTACTGTGGGAAAATCGGGCACTTTCCTAGTTTGCTTTAAAACGGAAACTGTGTTATCAGCGTTGGGTTTTCAATTTAATCACGAAATAGCACAAGGCTTTCTGTTGTAGTAAAGATTTACGCTGTGATACAAAGTTCGCCTAAGATAACGAAATGACAAATTGTATGTGGCCTTCAAACCCGCAGCCAATATTCAGCTTGTTTGCTATTGAGCTGGCTTAAATTGCAACAGATAAACAATATATCGATTAACAGTTTACATTTTTAGGTTGGTAAATGTGTGGTGATGTTTGACTAAAAAAGTGAGAAACATATTTATAGACAGACACATTATTGCAAAAAGCTTCGGATTATGCGTGTAATGCAAATCATTAGGCTGTAGGGGTCTTTCTTCTCTTGAACAGTGTCGCAACTTCTTTTTAAAATCTGGGCTAGTGGGATTGATTTTTTTTCTTCACATCAAGAGTCCACTCTTCGGGCATGTGAAGTAATATTAAACGTGATTGAAATTCTGCTGTTATTAGGGGCGTTAAATGTATTTTAGGAAAATATACTTTTTTAGGCCAAGTGTGAATCTCTCATGCGTTTATGAGATCCTAAAGTGGGAGCAATGTCATGGTAGGTGCTTTGTATTCATTTTTTGTTTTTGAATCGTCGCTTCAACAATAAATATGCTTTCCATGCACATGGAACTGCGCAAGCTTTATCTGGAAATTACTCGACCCTTATCGTATGTGGGTCTTGAGTTGTCACTTGTCAGTGTAAGAAGAACCGTTCTAGTTCTAACCAGGTCTGGAATACGTTTCAGACATTGTTTTTTCTGATCTCGCTACGGATAGCCAAAACAGTGTCAACACTAGCGCGCAGCATGCTGTAGAGTACATCTTTTAATACACGTTGTAGATATAAGCATGGGCGTTGGAAAGAGGGGGTCCTTTGCCCTACTGGAGTTTGAAATTGGATGCTTTCCTATTTAACTTGTTAGTAGAAAAATGTTTTTCTCTAAGTTTCGAGTTGGTAAAATAAAATTTCACCACTGTTGACACCCCCTCGAAATAACCCTTTTGGCCAACCCCTGGAAAAATCCACAACTGCCCTCCTGAAAACATCCACCCCCATGGATATAGGGATTGGTTGGGACACCAACAATGCTGTTATTTACTGTGCAGCTTGCAAAAAATGGTGGCCCATCTTTTTTGACCCGCTTCAAAATCTTGTGCATTATTGACCTAAGGCTCTTTTAAACTGGTGATTTCCTGAAATATCGAGTAGTTGAACCAACAAAAATATCCACTTCCTTGGCCTTCATAAGGTAACCAATTTTTATGTAATATCCAACGATTGTCGTAGAAAATCTGAGGTATTAAACAAGTGAAGATTTGACGCCCGCCATAAGACTGCCCCCACAAACGCCTGGTCTGGATCCGCCACTGCAATTGTATCTGCTGAATACTTGTCGCTTCTTGAACTGTTGCTAATGCTGTTATTTCTTGTATAATATCTTCCTGAAATTCACCACTATCCTCAGGATTTTCATTCATTGATACTGCTGAAGAAGGATTTGAAGAGCTAACAAATTTCAAGATGGTTCCCTCACACTTTTTTAGCTTTTTTCCCTGGCGATGTTTTTGAAAGAAGTTCACTTTCTTTGACCCGCTTCAATTTCGGGTTGTTGGGCTCGTATACAATTATCTTGCTTATAATAATCAAGCTTTTACAACTGTCAATATAACTAGGCTGGTCAACTTCATGTTCACTGATTTTTTCTGCAAAGCAACACATATAGCAAAGCAATGTGGTGTTTTAGTTTCCTTCACAATTCAGGACTTATAAATTTTCAAAGCAGGGTTTTCACTTGTTATTCATCGTAATAAATGTTGCTTTGATTAGTTAGGTAGAATTTGGCTTATTTGGACAACATCATAAGACTTAAAACAACTGATAAAAAATGTTGCTACTATTACTGTGTACTCAACGTCGCGACACTGCGCTCACATTTTCTCAGCAAAAACTGCGTATTTTAACTCTGAGATAAATACCTTTTTCATCAATCCACTACTTTTTTAATCAGTTACATCGACAAATGAAAGAAGAGGTACACACATTAATTGGCGTGAAATTGCAAGTGAAATGAATAGCTATGAAAGTGCTAATTAGCTTACAGGCACTTGCATCAAATTAAAATTGTGAACATCAAATGTGCTAACAAGCAATCACTTCCTTTACTATATTTAAAAAATACCTTACGCGTCCCTAAACACTGCTTGCGTAACTGACATTTCAAGAGAAAAACAGAACTGTGTTGTCAGTGCAAGCAAAGCCCAACATCACTGAACACTTGTACCTGCGTTTTAACCTAAGTCGTGCTAATACTGTGAATTCTGAGGAGATATGAAAACATTTCCTCCCGGCTATTCATACAAATGGGACTACATATTCTTATTCTGAATTGCAAGAAACAGATATGAAGTAAAGCGTAACCCTTCTGACTTCAATCAGGTGAGCTGAAATTGCACCGTGACATTAGATTTTTATCTAGCCATGTTTTTTCGCTCACAGTGAAAATTCATTTATTTCCTGCCTCGCGCTCCAGGTCAGTTAGAGTCGTAAGCTTTTTTGCTATCATGCGCGTGCACCAGTCTGACAAAATGTCGAAGACTACCACAGTTGATGTGCGTCTCACGGATCAATAATCTGGTCATACTGTTCTTATAATTGATGCTCCAACACCTCGCAGTGGTGTACGTACATTGGTGCAGTTTTTAGCAGGATTCCTTACATGTTTTTCAAAAAGTTTGTTACACATTTCGAAAGCATTGAAATTTAGCGCTTGAGGCTTTGCAAGTTTTTGTTTGCTAGTATCGAAAGCGCATGCACAAATGAACTCGTTTCTTTATGAATTATTTATGAAATCAAGAACTTTTATCTTAAAGGTTCTTTGTGTAGTTTGCTGAATCTGAAACGCAGACTCCGTGGCTCTATGCTTGTGGCAACACCATGTCTGGTTTGAGCAATAGTGAAGCATTGATGAAAAGATTTGAAGAATCATCGAAAGAACAAGAAACAAACATTGTGATAGAGCTCGGCACAGATCGGATGATCAAATGGATAGGAGTTTATGTGTTGCTAGCACTTGCAGGTATCACAAAGATTGTCAGCATTGCAGGTAAGATAATAAGCAAGGCTATAATAACCATAACTCTGAAGCCCCAGTTATATCACAGCGGCTCCGCGCAACATTTTGTGAGATGCTTTCTGTGAGACTAACTTCCGATTCGCTGTTATGAATGAAATAGAGCTTTGCAACAAAATCAGTGTGAAGACTCAAAAATATTGAGAAAATTCATTATAATGAAATCAAATTTTGTGGTGAGGTGGCCAATATCGTGCCCTTGGACACAGAAAAAAAAACGAAAGTTTGACCTCTTGGTGTGCGTTTCTGCTGATTAATCGTTGGTAGTGACCTTGTGTTCGAATTTAATATGAAAATTATAAAGCAGCGGACTAAGGTAGCTTCTGGCACATTTTAACTCCGTTCAACCGGCTAAGTGGTGCACAACTGGATGACCAAGCGCCACTGTAACTGGTACAATTGGTACGATTTACGGTCGAGTCACACTAGAGACTCGGAAAGCGGTACTTGCAGCTTGTTCAGTCCCTTTCTGGCGTTAATGACTGGGCACAAGCAAAAGGTTCACACCGGAAAAACATGTTCACTCACGTTATTGCCATTGACTTGCCATCAACGCAGCATTCACTACGAAAGCAGCTGCATGGCCCGCGCAAGCGAGCAGATATGGACGCCGCTTATCACTCACGACACTCCAGAGGGAGTACGAAGTGAGTATAATAGAACTGAACCTCAACTGATAACTTAACTTTCATTACGTTTTCATGCTTTTCGAAACACAAGTTTTTCTCTTGTTTAAGGAAATAATAAGTGAAGTTTGAACAGGTTTGAAAACGAAAACACAAAATTACTGAAGAGAACCTCACATAAACAGAAGTGGGTTTGAAGTTGTGAATTTTTGTTGTACGAATTTCCTAACATACATGCCAACCAAACTGAACAAGAAACACTCTGCAATAAATACTTTCCTGTTTGTTCAATTGTGCATGAAGTAACGAATAACATTCATTGCTTCAAAAACAACTTTATTTGTCAGTTGACGTGTGGATACCAATGGATTTTCTTCTTTTTTAATTTCACACGAAAAAAATACTGGTCTTAACATAAGTGAAGAATACGTTTGAAAGCAAGGGAATTTGAGACTTACCGCTCTGATTTGCTCAAATAATGTGCGTTTTCAGAATCCGCTTACTGTAAACGTCCAACAGGTTGCACGTTTCGCGTATAATATTTTGTTTGCTATCACAAGCGATTTGCTTTCCCTACCTTTTTCAATCGTGTCAGTGATTTTAAAAACCTGAAGCAAAACGCATTAGAATCCAAGTTGGTGTTTGTGCGGTTCGATGAAGATGTTTGAGGAATTTTGTGGCTCTTTCCATGGTCTTACCATTACAGGATTGCGGAGCCGGAGTCGGAGTCGTAAGGAGTCGGAGGTTTTTGGGTGGACTCGGAGTCGGATTCCTAACAACACTGGGGGTCGGAGTCAGATTTTTGTCCGACTCCGGATGTCCAATTGGATCATTTTTAAAATCACACTCTTAAATTGGGAATTCCTGTTGCAATGGTACAATTTCCTTTGAAACTCTTGTTGCAACAAAGATTTCTTGCTGTGCACCACGATTTCCATTGATTTTAACAGACAAATTTCATTCCCTTTATGTTAAGGAGTCGGAAATTTTGGAAAGGTCGGAATCGGAGTCGGACATTTTGGAAAGGTCGGAGTTGGAGTCGGAGTCGGATATTTACCTCCGACTCCGCAACCCTGCTTACCAAGGCACTATTAGGCCTAAGGCAGGGGGTCGGCATCACCCGGCTCCTAGGGCGCATGTGGCTCTCTCATTTAAAGCTTATTTTGCTACGTTAGTTTCTCAGAATCCAAACCTGAAGATCATTGTGATTTTCTAACAACAAACTGAAACCAAATTTCAAAAAACTCATTGTGCTTTTCGACCCCGCAGACTAAAGTTTTTCTACATAGCTGATATTAAAATAAAAAAACGATTATGCAGTGTTATCTCCATTTACGATGTCCAAAGTGTTTTGTGGTTCTTAGTGCTGTATTTTTTGTGGGAAAAGGTTCAAAAATGGTTTACTGAGTGTTTAGAGTGGCACACTCTGGCTTACGGAAATATTTTGTGGTTGTGTGGTGTATATTAGCAATAACAATTCCATCAGGAAAAAATTTTCTTGAGGAAAACTCCATTTCTTGTTTAACTGCAGCATTGGCTATTCCTTCGTGCAAGTAAACAAAAAAGACACAATACAAACAATATGTTTAAACTAGAGCTCTGCCGATAAAGCGTTTTTGGGCCGATACCGATGTTTTTCATTTTTCTTTGCCGATACCGATATTTTTGCATTACTCAAACCACAGTTGAAAGACACTACAGTGAATTTTTTCCTCATTATGTACTATTTAGGCCACAATGCCACCACAGCAAGTAACTTAATTTATTTGCAGGCAGTCATCTGCTTACCACGCAAAAGACTGCTAGCGAATGTTACGTAATAGAACGGTTTATTGGGACGATTGCCAAGCGGTCTGTATATTGCGCACCACGTGATGCATGCAGTCGGAGGGCTGCGCGCCGTAAGGAACAGGACAGAGAATTTGCGTTAATCAATCAGAGACGAAGTAGTAACTTGGGTTTTCGAACACTCCGTGCAGAACAATAGAGTAGCGGCTTTTATGTGCAATTATTGCCGATAAAAATCGGCGAAATTTTGCCGATATGATATGTCGGCAACATCGCCATATCGGCCGACATATATCGGCATGCCGATGCATCGGTCGAGCTCTACAGTTTAAATATCCAAAATAAAAGGAAAAATGACTGTACTCATCTCCAATCTGGAAGAAAAAGATCAACTGCGATATACTGGTTTAGTTTATAAAGCGCATCATATATATGTTAAATTTGTAGAAACTTGGGCGAGGCCTGATTTCTTGATCAGTGCTTGCTGTACTGGTTTTAAAATAGATCGATAGCGCCAGATTACACGCTTGTATTAATTTGAAGACCACGTTGTTCTGCTCACTGTTTGAATTAACTGGAGGGTAAATACGTGAGTGATCGAACAAGCATTAAAGACTTGGACCCCAGTTATGCTGACCAGTGGCGAACCAGGGGCTAGTTGGGGCAACGCCAACCCCGAAACCTCTGTTGCGCTCCTTTGAATGACCCCCCTTGATGCAAATGCCCTCCTTTTTGGTGCTTAAGAAGCATAAATGGAGATTAACAGACACTCTCTGAAAATGCTTTACACTCGTTGAACTCTATAATAAATAATTTCCTGCACAAACTGGTGAGCTATCTGGTACCATGATTATTTTGCAGTTAAATTTATGAATTCCAATATAATTACAGTAGGGTGCAGTGGTCTAAACAAAGCATTTCAACATGCGCATATTTGATTTTCTCTGGCTGCATACAACCACATTTTATGAATCAAACATTACAGAACGCGATAAAATTACATCAAGTAAAAACAGACGACAAAATGCGTACAATTTATCAACACATAAAAGCGTCGCAACTCACAAGTGATTTTACCGTCCAGTTGCAGTCACTGATGGCTGCATAGTCCTACCTGCGGCGACTTGAATTTTCGAACTACGCTTCAATGAACAAGCGTGCAAACTTCGTAGCTAAAACTGTAAAAGAGCGTACGTTGAACAGTTCGTTCACCCATTCTTGTTGCATGCCTGCCAAACATAACTTGAACCGTTGTCGTTCAGCAGATCTTTTTAAGAAACATGGTCGCCGGACTTAGCTGGTATACAACAAATCAATTAGTGGAGAAAGCCGGTACTTTCCTTGTTCGCTTTAACGGTAACTGTGTTAAGGCTTTCAATTTAGATGAGTACACACCACAAGTCTTCCTATTGCAGTGAACATTTATGTTTTGATGTAATGTTGGCCTAAGACAAAGAAATGACAAACTGTATGTGGTTCGTAAAGACCGCAACGAAAACTCAGCTTGTTAGTTATTTAGCTCGTCTAAGTTATAACATACCAATAAAGTGAGAAAAATTTTAGAATTTTTGCTTGGTAAGTTTTGCAATGGTGTTGGCTGAAAAAATGTAAAAAAGTGCACAAAGACACATCACAAGCAAAAGACTCGCTTTATGTGTATAATGTAGGTACTAGGCAGTCGGTGTCTTGCTTCTGTTGAACATGGTCATAACCTTTTTTTCATAATCTGGGCTAATGTGCTTGATAGTCTTTTCACACCAGCAGTTTAAAAATCTTGCTTCAAATTTTATTTTTTCATGCAAGTTTATTTGTGGCGTTAAATGTATTTTAGGGCAATACGCTTTCAGGCCAAGTGCGAATCTATCATGCCATTGTGAGATTGCTTTTCGTGACATCGACAGTCACCAAAGTTGCCTGAAATGGGAGTAATATCACAGTAAATGCCTTTCATTCATGCTTTTATTACTGAATTGCTTCTTCAGCAACAGCAATAGATATACCTTTATACGTTCAATAGTTTGTATGGTGCTAAGACCGCATGAGGTAATACGTTTGCGATCGCTATATACATAGATATATACTTCATACACCAACTATGAAGTGTCCAAAATTTGATTTTAAGGGGCCCTTTAGACACTATAAGTTATATCTCAGTTGTTCCACATGATATGTCACTCTGCGACAGCAAGCTCAGAATCACCGACCACTCACACCCGGTAATGCTGTTGCTGCTTTCGTCCAAGATAAATCAATTACGTTTACTAAATAAGCACCATCTGCTAGCATTGCAATAGTCTTACTTTTGTTCTCGATTTCAGCCGTACTATATGTCCTTACGTCCAAAAGCAATTTTTGACCTGAACTATTGATTAATGGACTTGCATTACAATTCTTGTGACACAACCGTAACTACTAACTATTATAAAATCTTTTAGGTCATTTTCTTGCCATTCAAAGCAAGTCGATAACTTCAAAATCCCATTTCACCTTGAAAAAGATATTACCTCAAGTCCCTTGGAGTCTTGCAGTTACCGACTTCCCCGTCTAGGGCGCTTACTGGTCTTTAATGGTTAGCAGAAAAAAATTATGCAGTGCAAGTTTTACATTTGGTATTCATAATTGTGTTCAGGACAAGCTCTGTCTTGTTATCCGGTTTCTTTGGGAAGCTCTTCGGAAAAAACTCTCATCACCTTTGCGAACAGCTATTGTTGGGAACTGAATGATATTGCCTTAAGTATGAGCAACTTCTGTTCGCAAAACCAAACTGATTATGGTCAAGAATGGACTAATGATCCACGCCAGGCCAAAGCATTTATAAGAGGGATTCCGTACTTCATGTTTGCCCAGGTATGACAACTGCAATAAAAGTCCTAGCTTGCAACATCCTGTGTAAAATATTAGATCGCATTTTGATTGGGTGATGGACGAGCAATTGTTATTGTTCACTCAAGCAACCTAGTACATTGTTACAAACTTGTGTGCCACTGTTTTTCAGCAAACCCAAAGGGCGCAATTTTTAATAAATATCAGCGAGGCAATTAAGCATAATTTAAAGGTTTCGTGTATACACGAGGATGATTGAATAAAATTAGTCCCTCAAATATGCGGAAATTGCGGCAGAAATAGGACGTAGAGTTTGTGGTGAGGTTGTGGCAGGAAAAGGATAAAAATATCGTCCACCCTGTCCCATCAAGAAAAGTAATAGCGCAATACATAGCCTCACATTTTCAGGTGTAGTTATCGCCGAGTGACGGCTCTTGCAGTAGACAGATACAGAGTTTCTACTACACAGTTGCTCCCACACCAAAGCCTTCTCGTGGTACCCCTGATATCGCAAAGTTGCTATGCAAATGGCGCCACCGATCTGTCCAACGGTACAATTCGGGGCAGTTACTACAAAGAAATGCGCAAAATTAACCAAATCCATTGCGCATCGGTCGTCGCGCGGGTGATCATGGACCGCGCTCGGGCTTTGGGTAGAGGGGCCCGTCCAAAAATTCGCAACAGTCTCCCCACCAGCTATTCACAGCTAGAGGCCCCACGTTGCGCCCTTTACGCATCTGGGGAGGCGAACGAGGCAGCACAGAGTGCTTCTACTCCGGGAGACTTTAGAGTCACGCGTAAACAGCAATCATGTCATAAAGTAGTAGCTGAAAACTGGAACCACACCTCAATCATAAGAAAAGAGCACAAACTAGTCGAGGAAGCCAAACAATATTCCATGGATGTTATTGGTATCTCTTCGACTATGTGTCACGGCGCTAACACTGTAAAGCTGGGCAATGTTTGGAAACTCTTCTACTCCAGCATTCAGCCAGTAAAGTTTACCCAACCTGGGATGACGATACTTGGAAACTCTCATCTGGCAACTTGCGTTAATGAATTGATCCCACAAGAAGAAAAGGTGTGCTTTTTTCTTCTTTTGAGCTAGTTGTTCAAACCACTGCTTGACCGTACTAGATCTCGGGGCAGGTGTTGAGCAAGCATTCGATGGTTTCATCGTCCAGAACCGTCAGGCCATGCAGTCCGTGGGGAGGTCGATGGATTGGACAGTGGAGGACAACATTGTCGACGGTTTGTTCTTCTGCGCCACACTCACAGGGCGCAAAGGAGGAGGCCGTACCCCTGCCATACCCCGTACAAGCAGGAGCGGAAACGACCGACACCGGTGCGGAGGCGGTTAAACCGGAGGCTTTTCTTGGGAGGGTCATTCCGGTGGGTTAGGTGCCGGTTTCGGGGATGAAAATGCGGAGTCTTGTGAGGTTGTCCGCCACTCCGCATTCCATTGGTGATCCGCCCACTGCGCCGCACGTATGCTGTTGTTGTCAGATGAACTGACGAGATGTTGTGTGGCGGGTACAAATGGGTGTCTCGATTTGAGGCGCCGTACGTTTGCACTCAATGGACCGGTGAGCGCTGACTGGAGCAGATGCCCAGGCTCCATGGCACGGCGTGCTGGAGACAGTGTGGCTCCACTGCGACGAAGCTCAGCAGGTTGGATGCCTGCGAGATTTGGAAGGTTGTCCGCTGGTGTAGGGCGCAGGCATCCAGTCGCAATTCGCAAGACGTCGTTGATGTCGGGGTCGATGAGGCGAGTATGAGCACTGCGGCACCAGACAGGAGTGCAGTACTCTGCGGTTGAATGGCCCAGGGCTAGGGTGGCTATTCGCACAGTTGTTGCTCCAGCACCCCAGCCGGAACCAGGAAGCCGCCTCAGGAGTGCGGCGCGTGATGTCAGCTTCTTGCGAAGTGTCTCAAGGTGTTGGCGGTACGTGAGAGACCTGTCCAACGTTAGTCCCTGCTATTTGGTCTCGGAAAAGAAGGGCAGGGTTTCGTTGTTGTATTTGACTTTAAGCTCACGTTTAGCTTCCTTGTTGTTAAGATGGAAGGCTGCCGACACCGTTTTTG
>JGI24159J19872_10012937_pt1 | contig 10864 bp, 7 predicted proteins | sample Ectturendosymbi4_FD_19872 | JGI IMG/M metagenome (IMG submission 19872)
ATAACCAACCTATATTTTCTAGTTGTGATCATTTCTTTGGCGCCGATGACTTCGCTTTGTTCCATTTCATTCCGCATCTCGGACAGTTCTTTCACACAGTCATTCTGAAATTGCAGTTGATAAATAGCGAAGACTACATTGAACAAGCTAGTGGATATCGCTATCACGTAATGCTGTATGTTGTTATCTTTTTAAGTTTCAAACCTAACAGTTCAAGCTACGGTTACTACTCAGGCTAATCCACCACTAAGGGTATGTAGCTTTGGCGGTAAGTAAGCTTGTAGGTGACCGACTGTACTGTTAAATAGCAGATTCTGGTAGGTTTGACAAAATGCGGGACCTTTGCATCAGACCAGTGCACATTCAAGACAAACCTTGTTTCCGCTTCGAAGCGCCTTTAGTGTTTCCAGAGATTCGCTCATTTTTCCCTGTCGCAGTAGATAAAAGGGCGTTTCAGGAATCTTGAAGCTCGCTATGACGTATATCAGCGAAGGAATGGTAGGAACCAAGTTCAAAGCAGGCCACAAACGTTCCGTTCCAAACACCTTCAAACGACATCGCGTTAAGCTGAAAGGAGTTTTCAGAATTCTTCTGTATTTGAATAAGAGCTGATGATGCCTACCTGGTTGGCGAAATATACACTATCATCAGATCGTAGTGTTTGATTCTTGGCTGTGAAATGATTCTATTTGATAGGCAGAGTTTTCATAATTTCATATTAGATAAATTTTGCTGCATCTTGTGCTTATGCTGCATCAAGGCAATGCCAGATCAAAACCAACAGCACGTTCGACCTACTGTATCTTTCAAATCGATTTGGTGTTCTACGGTTCGATTCCCATATCATCAAGTTGTGGTTTCGATAAACAGTTGTAATGTTGCATTTTCCAAACAGTTTGCCGCAAAAGTTTCGTTGTAATAATAAAGAAGCTGTTGTAAGTTCTGGTTTGTTCTCATCAGTGATAAGACATTCAATGCAATCTGATTTTTTCTGTCAAGTGGTGAGCAGCTCTGGTCTACTGTGCGTCATTGCAGCAAAGGCATTCTCGGCCGGTTACCTTGGGGTGAGCAAACGTAACACCGAGCAGAAAACCGACAAGAAGTCCAGCTCCGGAGACACTTTGCCAGAAAGCCTGCTTGTTTCTTGCACACATCTCAGCTATTATGAGGGAAACCAGGCCTGTTGAAAAAGAAGCATTTTGAATACTTTACTGTTACAGCAGTTCTAAGTAAAAACAGGAGGCGGCTAAGAGTTCTTGATAGCAAGATTCAAAAGTAAAATCATGTTCAGGTTTCCCATCTGATGACGGTAAAATAGACCAGATGTCTGTGTGATTTTGCAAAAGGATTTTTTTATAGTAATAGCCTAAACTTTAAATTGAATCTATTCGCCTCCTGCACGGACAAAATAAAAAGTATTTATGCTTTTAAAATGAAACTGTTGAATACCGTATATAATTCCAAGGGTATACCCGCAGATCAGTCTTGCAAAGATCATCACTTCCCATGATCCTGTAAATCCTCCAACAAATGCCATTAATGTAAGTGATATTATGTTCAAGATTTGACAGAGCTGCAAAAGACGTTTTCTTGAAAAGAGCAACAACAAATGCTTGCTGGTAAATCCACCCAAAATGCTTCCTATTATCAAAATCGACATCGTCAGTGTGAAGTAAAGTGTCCAGGTCTCTTCAGCGAGAGGAATTCCATAGCGTTTCTGAAAAAATACTGGTCTGAAAAATATTGCTCTGTAACAAACAAGTTGTTCTTTGTTACTGAAAAAATGATAACTGTGTTGATTCCACTGATTTTTTCGAGACAGACCAAACATCAAAGGGTTATTTTATGAGAGATTCGGCGAAGAAACAAATTTGAGGAAACTTGACACTGCATTTTCAGCATGTTTCGCAAATACATACGAAGTTTTGAGAAAAAACTGTAGTGCAAGAAAGATTTTCATAAACGAGTTAGCAACATTAGTAGTAAAAACATACGTATATTGAAAATCGGGAGGTTTTCATACTTGGCCAAGTTGAATTTGTTTAAACGGTGTGACTGGCAACTTTCTATTTGAGAAACGCATTAAAGTTTTTGAGAAAGGGTCCATACTTCAAAACATTTTATCAAACTGCCAACAACAGAAGCTATTATTTCCTCGGTTTACATATGGAAACGGTTTACATCTAGAAACGGTTTACATCTGGAAAGAGAAAGTTTTACAATTGCCCTTGTCACAAACGGTTTACATCTGGAAAGAGTTCATTTCTGTGACACAACAAGACTAATTTAGTTGCTCTTTCGGTGGTAAACATTATAGCTTAACATGACTTCTTTGGAAATGCTTTTTATTCGGATACTGCCTTTGAACATAGCTACCAAATCAATAAGAATGTTTCAAGTAATATTGATCAACTCGAAAGGGAGTTTTAAACAAAACTCTTGTTGGAGCCTTTTTGTGTTTGCACGCCAAACTCCTTGTTTCTACGCAGTAAGAGTTGGTAACTGCAAATTTTTTAGTAGATTAATACGTTTTGTAGCAAAACAAAGTTTCGGATACGCTTCGTAGCTAGACGAGAGTTAAAAATTGGAAGATCCACGGTGATTTCATAAATCTTTCAGTTTCGAAGCTTTTTGAACCTAATAGAGGTGCAATCAAACGAGGTTTATTCCACTCATTGGATTGCTTCAAAACATTTTGCAGTAGGCCGAGTGGGGTAAAGCTCTTTATTTATTAAGTCAATAAATTTCTTTGTTAACTGCATACACAAGCACTTCATGCTTTATGTTCTCTTTCACAGACAAACAGAAAACATTTGCACACATTTTAATTTAGTATTGCTTCTTGTTTACTTTTTCCAAACAGTAAGCAACGTAAAATTTATTACGGGTATTTAATTTCAAACTGAGAAACATATGGCCAAATGCAACTAACACAAACCTGGAGTGTACAACAAATCTAAAAAGCAAGACAGAGTTCAATTCGTCCCATTGATTCACCTGATAAGTGGAATTGTACATTTTACGAAGAATGGGTATAACAGGGCTCAGGTAGCTGTAGTGGAATGCAAAGTTTGTGAAAGTGACAAATCCCGTCACAAACAAGCATGTGGATCCAAAGGTAGAATTACCCTGCAAAGCAAAACACTGTTCAGACTGAATTCAATGCTGATATGGGGATTTTGAGTTGTTTTGCGATTTTGAGTTACGCATGATTGACACATATGTGCCGAAGGCAACGTGTGTGTTTGGTTCGATTACGGTTTAACGCCGTCTGATTGCCCCTTCATTTCACCAATACTAATCGCTATGCGATTGAGTGCTATTTGTGACTCTGTTCTAGGCCGGATCTTACCAAGACCTTGTAAATTGGTACTGTGGCCTTCCTTTCTGGGGCACGGTGCGCAGAAGAGCTGCGGGGACCACCTCATCAAGGCTGCAGTCTTGAAGGTACAAGCGAGTCAGATGATATACCAGGTGTGCACAAATGTTTCGCTGTTGTCGGCCGCATTAGGTTTATTTTTAGTAATTACGGCCGTCCATTGAGTTCAACGTATTTTATGTTTTGCATCCCTACTGTTCTACTTCCACACACTGAGCCTAGCCTGCTTCCACATGTCTGTTTGGCTGTTTTTCTGCTAAGAAAAGTAACCTTACACAGTAGACTAAGAGTTATTATTAATGCAAGGCCGCCTTAAAATGTGTATTGAATTACATGTGCATAAAGTTTTATCGAAGGCCACATGTGGCCGCGGCCGCACGGCCACAGATGGTGCACCCCTGATAATTTATTACTGGTGAAAACAGTCGTGACGCTACACAACCACCGTTGTCATAACGCCTGATCAAAAATCCATCTCAAAAAAAGATACGTGTCGATCTGTATGCACACAGTGTATGTTTTATGTGCATGTTTTGTTTGCAAGCTGTTTTCTTTACCGAAATTTTTCCATTAATAAAAGCCACCTTTCTATGCAGCTACTTTTTTCATACAACTGAAAATGAAACGTACTGGGAACATTATGAACTACTGTATTACAACGAAAACATAAAGGTGCAGGTGGGTTGTGAGTGTTATGTCTGTTTTCAACGCAGATTTGTGGAAAAAACGTGACAACAGTAATATTTATGTTTTCTACATGGGACCAGTCGTTGGGGCACAGTACAGCAGTGAGAAAATTTGGTAAATCTGTGAGAAATAGATTCAAACGTCTTATTCCACACACTGCTTTATTGTATTTAAGGCTTATTTTTTCAAACATCCCGATTTAAGCAAGAGAGACGAGTTGATTTGACTGGATGCAAACCGAAGCGTAAAAATATCAACATCTTTCTCATCTCAATAAAATTGGACTGAAGTATTCTTGGCTCTAAATAAGGGAGACATCTGGTTAAACAAGCTAAAGTATATTTCGGAATTCTTCTTTACATCAATATCTTGCTCTTCGCACTAGCAACAAAAACGAAGGTAGGATTCAGATTAGCAGGTTACTTTAACTGATGCAACCTAAGGTTCAGTAAGAAGAAAAATTTAAAAAATTCATACTTTACGATGATACTGTGCAGCAGTTTTCCCAATTCTATATAAGAAATGTACTGTATTGGGGTAAACGCTGCAATTTGTACTTTGGAAACAATTACGGATAGTAGTTTAAGGCCAACGAGTTTGATAATAGTGAAATGCGTTTATCAATGAAGAAATGAATATTGAAATAAAATTTTGAGATGAATATTTGTTGCGTGCATCAATCATTTATTGGGGTGTGAAATATTGGTCGTAGCAACATTCATCGCGATAAAACGGCAATCTTTAGAAATAAACCTACTTGTACCACGCACTTGTTCAAAAATTCTTGCATATTAGAGGCAGTGAGAACTGCAAAATGTCCAGCATCTTCCAGTGTGACCTTGAAATATAATTGCTATTTCCTAAGCTGTGTTAATTTGTGAAAAGGTTCCTTAGGTGCAGCGCCTTTGATTTTCTGCGAGTCATTTTTGAAACGCACCTCCTACGTTTTATGTGAGACTTAATGTTTCGCCAGGTGGCTCTCGCTGAACTGTAAATGCACCCCTGCTTTGAAACGCGAGAGACCAGCAACACTCTTTCCTCGGGTTCGGAAGTGAGCGTTGCATCTCGGAGATTACGTTTTGTAAGACCAAGCAAAACTTTGTGTCCTGTAGCCGCCCGCTTACATTTTGTAGGCCGCATCAATTGATCCTTACTTTTCAATAAAAAAACAAAAGGCTTTTGAGTCGATAAAAACAATCACATTAACGAATTTGCTAGAGCGAAAAGGAGAACTAAATTTTAAAGCTCTCGGGAATGCACTGCAAATGTACATGCGCAAAACGTTTGTCTCGTGATCCCTACAAATGCGACTGTTCTTAGAATCAAGCTTTGGTACAGAATAAAACCAAATTTCTTAAAAATGCAAAAATAATAGCCGCATATTCCCGTTTTTCAAAAATGCGAAAGAAAAAATGTTTTCTTGTATTTGGCGTAATAGCAACGTGATATTCACATATAGGCATTTATAAGTATGGTAAGCCTCTCTCAGTTACCTGTGGTCGCATATTTATTGTGACATACTTTATCATTATGCAAAGTGTTTTTGTGGGAAATTTGCATGTTTGGATTTGACTGGTTGCAATTTTTGGCATAGTACTATTGTACTTTTGGGCCACAAATTCTTTGCAAAAGTTTCGACATCCCAGCTGCAAATTCAAAGTGAAGTCACAATGCCTCGCATTATGCAGACACTTAGACCACATTCCACAACTTTCCCTTTTTTTCAGAGTTATATTTTTTCATTAAGAATTCTGGCTGTCATAAATTTCATTTGTTCATGAATCTCGATAAATCTACCTGGGTAATCAATAAAACTTTTAAACATGTAGGTAACTGTGAAATGGAAGATAGAATCCTTTATCACAAGTACCATTTCGCAAAAAATTAATGGTTTAGTAGCAATGTTTTTCAATCCTCTTTGCTCAGGCCTGAGGTTGTTGGAGAGTTTTATCTGATGTTACGTTTGAATGGAGAATTGCACATATCACCAGTCAGAAATGAATACTCCAATCACGAAACAAGTGATACGATAACACCCCTGTGATCTGAGTGATTAAATCAAAACACTGGTTAAAGTGTCAATTGACAGTGGTGTCAAATGAACGTATAGTCTCAATTGCCCACACACCGAGAAAAGTGAAGGAGTGTGCGCGTGTGTATCCAAAGCATGCCGGAATGTATGCGTTTGACATATGTAAAAATATTACTGTTTTAAAAATATTGGCAGAATCTCCTTATTTAGCGAAATTCGGAAATCAAGTTGCTAATTTTTTTCAGTTTGACTCTTAAGGCCCTTCAGCATTTTGTCATTGTTATTGAACGCGCTTGTTTCTTATCTCGGTCACATTCGTAGGGTTGGACCCGGGCAGGAGACAGCATCACGTCCTCTGTTGATGTGGCCAGAAAACTTTGATATCCTGCACAATAGGATGTCGAAAATTTCTTCTCTCACTTCCACGACACAGTCAGGTTGGTTTTGCCCCCAGCAGCCCCGCGCTTGGTTTCAATCTTTTCCCACGCTGCTGGCTTGGTAAGTTACTTGGCATATACTTTTTCAAAAAGCTAAAAGCGAAACACAAGCCTTCCGCTTATTGCAGTCTTAAATAATTTTCTCATGAACTCAAAATATTGGTCGTACGACACGTACACGTACATTAATATTAAAGGCAACTATTATAGGAAAAGGAAATGAGCTACATGTTTCTCATAAGCATGTCAGTGCGGTATAGGCGTATCGCAGGTGTATTTGTCGCCCTGGGCGGTGGATTTTGCTGTCTTTGTAAAAACATCAAGGAAAATTCAGGAAGGACGCACATCAAGCCAAGTCAGGTAATTTGATTACGACACAAAGCTAGATTGATATTGCTTAACCTTCATGGAACAAACGTTTCAATCTTCCCATTTCACTTTCATTGACTGACTATATTGACGTGAATTTCAACTAGTGGTTTTCGCCATTACTATAGTTATTACTATAGTTTCATTTGAAGATCTGTACTTGTCAAATTATGGGGTGATTATAAAACGTGAAGCAATGAATTTCAATAGGCTTTGACATCCTTTTCAAAATTTGGTAAGAAGTCAGTCCGAAATAACACCTACCGGAAGGTGCTGGTCGCAAGACGCTGTCCCTCAATGCGGCTAGGTTCTCCACTGCAGCCTAATGGGCTGGCGTTTTTTCATCAATTGAAGTTTAAAGTTTTGGAAACATATCCAACAAATGATTACTGAAGTTGATTGCACACTTGCATGTGCAATTGTAAAGACGCACTCACGTGGCTGATATGCAGTTTTTTGAGCGTCTGATTTAGATAGAATTGTGATTTACCTGTGCCGTTTCTTTCTTGTGTTGATGACTTCCCAGCTGCATTTCTTTGTCGTTTTTATCCATCACAAAGTAATTAAGAAAACTACCTACAAACAAATTGCTAAAAACAAAAGTAAACATACAGCCAACACACAGGTACTGCGTTAAAAACGATTAACACGGATATATCTGCAATTGTTTAAAAGTGTGTTGTAATTGAGGGCTGCCAATTGCCACTGCATACAGTATTGTAATACTGTTGTTGGGTGCAATTTGACACAACAACAATTTCTTGCTGCTCTGTGCACAGTCGTAAGTGTAGGCTCGTTGCACGGGTCTGCGGATTAGTATGCGATTTATCTGCAGTGCATTTAATGATTAAGCGCGCCTCGCACGGCTGCCTGACAGCATTTTTGGGAGCTTTCAGCTGTACTTAAAACCGCGTGTGGTTCGTCACACATCTACCATGCTTCACTGCCGAATCTTCATCCCACCGACTCACTTCAATGTGTTCCCTACAGACTTGTCAATACCTGGCTGAATTTTTTCGATGTACTACCTTTCTCTATTAAACACTTTTTCCAGGTGTGGGGAACTCACTACCAAACCGACCCTAGGGCTAGTGCTTACAGATCCATTTTTCCTGCACTGCTGCAATCTTCCCTGCCCATCAAACACCAGTCCGCTATTATCTTTCGATTGTGTACCGGAAACTGCTGCCAATAAAACAATCATGTTTTCCGTTTTGGTGTTCATTCTGACGGGTGTGTGACCACTGTGAAATCCCAGAAAAGGTCGATCATGTCACCAAAGTTCGTTCCAAATATTCCGAGGCGCGACAACGTCTGCAATACGCACTCGATGAACTCAGCGTTGTTGTTGACACCGCGCAAATCCTTCGAAGCACGTCTGCGGCAAAGCATGTGGAAGTGTTTGTGCGTGAGTCAGGCAAACGTATCTAGATTCCTTTTATCGGCCCTGGCACTATAAGACCTTGTTTTCAGAGAGTGCCATCTCCATCACAATAATAGCAGTAAATAAGCCAGTAAGTAAGGAATTCGGCTGGTGTTATTTTATTAGTTTAAATCACAATATGCAATCGAAGAGTTTTGTATTTTTGTTTCCGTTGACGCTGTGGCACACAAAAAAGGCTGCCGTGAAAAATACATGATGTGTTACAAGACCGGAGTCGAATGTTTGTCGTTCAGCCAGGTCCTCTAGCAAAGATGGACAGTTGGACTCGTTTTTCAAGTTGACAGGTTTCTGCATGAGTCAGTTTCCCAGACAGGGAAACCCTACATAATTTCCAAAATATTAACGGTTAAGGGTAGAAATGACAAGGAATATTTCACAATCGCAAATTTTTGCCACAACTATTTTGAAAAACAATGCTTGTGTAAATCTGGAAAAAGAAGAAATTTTTGACCTAACCTTAACATGTTGGTGGCAAAACTAGAATTGGTCAAACTCGTGGGCTTGCAGTGGGTTTAGCGATGCAAGTTTTTCATGGAGGCCGCTTGTTTCTTACGCAATTAACATATTGGTACTGATAAACTTCATACAATTTTGCCTTGCTTTCTCAAAAGCGTAGTTACATAAGAGATAGTACATCACTTTTTCCTATTCTTTGGTAAAAAATTTTTACTGTTGCAATGCAGACTGATAACAGCATTTGCCTTTTGATTATGTGTCCCTGCCCATAAGCACTCTATAAATGTTGTAAATTGCATGAATACACCATACTTTCAACTGTCTTGAGTGCATCGCAATGCAGATCCCTTTAAAATCGTAAAGAAACATCCATGAAAAAAACGCACCTTTGAACAAAGCAGCAATAAGTTAGTAATCATCGACACTGCTAGAAGCCCACTTTGAGCAAGAGGCCTTCCACAGTACATTCGTTGAACTACGAAACTTGACTTGTCGGGTTTCAAGAACTTGACTGAATTTAAATTCAAAGGAAAGAAGAACGTTTCGACACACTCGCTTTGCGCTCACCTGGTAGTGTCACAAATGGCCTGCGGGCGCCGATCGATGCTTGCTCTGCGCCGTGGGCCACACTTTCTCATGCTGCACTGGTTGCACGCCAATGGCAGTACCCTGCGTGAACTTCCCCTTGTGGAAGGCTGCACTACACGTGATATACTCACCCATAAGTTAACGCAAAGAACAAGCCTGGAAAGGCCGCAAGTGCCATTGTTTCAAGTCTTCCGAAGACCTGCGTTATGACTCGACTGGGATTTGAACCCGTGGCGCGATCTATCCCACTACGCCACTTAACCAGCAACTTCAAGTTCTAGTTTACGCAAAACAATAACAGGTTCATATTAAACACAGTTATGTGACATAGGGTAACTACAAATATTTGCCTGTCTTCACAAGAAGAGGAATGCCAATTTGATGCAAAAGTACGGACGACATGTAGACATCCTTCAAGTTCTGTGCTGACTTCTTGGTATCGGTGGATAGAAATATTTTATTTTACAGTGCATTAGAACGCTTTCTCCAAAACTTGCCAAGATTTTTCAAAATTGTTTTGTGGTATTCTCTTCCAGGTGGCAAATTATCTAGAAAAAGAGCTGATAGTTACTTTGCATTTTGGTGTTCTTCACCAAAGTTGTAACTTGTTAACGTTAATAAAATAATTACTGACCGAAGATGCTAATCTGTTAATGTCGTTTTTGCGACTGCCACTGTTTGTAAAATGTTGCTCTGGTTTCCTGGAGCTGTCGCCTGATTTCTCAGAAGTTATTCGACGTCGATGTTTGGCAGGAGTTTATAAAGTCTTCTGGTATTTTCTTCCAAGAGCCATAAGTACTGTATTTATATGTCATAGTGGCAAATCATTGACTTCTATACCAGAAGTGATATAGCATTATATTGTTTTATGTTTTGAAAATCGTGTTTCTACGTAAAAACATTAATTTATTACCCATAGTGCTCGGTTGTGGTCTACAGGAGAATTACATACCGTATTCATTTCTTTCGCAAAATGAGACACGTTGTGCTAAGTACAAATACTGGATATTAAGCAGGAAATAAAACCACAAGTTAGGTCCAATGTGCTGTAAGACCATACACTCAAACACTACTCTGTGCAATTATGTTTGAAACGTTTCATTTTATTTGTACCTAAATGACGTCTTTTTATTATGTTTAAAAAAGCAGTTTTGAGAGCGAGGTTATTGCAGAATCATAAAAATTATGATTACAAAATCTCACAAACAATATTATTCTACTGAGTAGAGAAAATTAAACAACGATACATTGTTAGCAATCACTGAAATGACTTTTTTTCCTTGCTTTTCCTCAATGTGTGAGGTTTTGTATACAAATACCTTTTTACAGGATCCGATTCATTTAAAATATTGAAAGTAGATCCTCTAGACAAACGCTTTGGGATGGACTTCTGGCATAATCGTCCTTCTGCAATTGATCTATTCAATTTTTTTTATTTCAACAATTAGTTTTGCAATCGTATCTGGTATTAG
>JGI24159J19872_10012940_pt1 | contig 10862 bp, 9 predicted proteins | sample Ectturendosymbi4_FD_19872 | JGI IMG/M metagenome (IMG submission 19872)
ACATCAGCGACCGCCGCTGCTCCGGCGAAAAGCCCCGGAGCGTCGCCAAGCAATCCTCCCGCTATAAGGCCGCCGAGCACTTCGCCCGCCGGCGTTCCTCCTCCCACCAAGCCACCCCCCAACGTAGCCAACCCTCCCTTTTCGCAGCGTTCGGCCGCTCCTTCGCCTTACGGCCAACCTAGCAAGCCTCCTGCGCCTGCCGACGGCACGACGCGTCGCAATTCGCAGTCGTCGGCAACTCACCCCCCTTCGGCGAGTCTCAAGTCGCCCCTTTACCAACCACCCCCCGGACCGGCGATCGCTACCAGCCGCTCGGGCACCAATGACAGTCTTCATGGTCTGCCGGCCAGCAGGCCTGAAAAACCCTCCCACAACCCGAAACCGGCGGCCCCGGTCAACCAGGGCCAAACCGGTCACGAAAACAGCCACCACCAGTCGCAGAACAGGCCACGAACGTACCCCCAATCTGCTTCCAAACCCAGCCACCACGCCGAACATCAAAGAAAGCCCCAGGCCCCGTCTGGACCGAACTATGAACACCGTACTACAACAAACCGGCCGTCGGACAGCGCCTACCGGGCCACTGGCTCCGGCCCGCAGCAGATACCGCAAGCTTCGTATAGCTACGGAGCCCCGCCTGGCTCAACATCTGGCTCGAGAAGGAACTCGCAGACGCCAGTGTCGAGTCGAGAGAAACCTTCCTATTCGCACGAGTGTAAGTTGGATCGTTTTGTTTGTTGTGTTTCGTTCTTTTTTTGTTGTACTTGTAAATTTTTTTTTATTTCAAATGTAAACTATATTTGCACCTGTACATTTCCTTTCCGTTATTTTTGGTCCCTCTGACTCACTTAGACGAAGGAGCCTCTGGCCTGTCCGAGAAAGTTGTCAAGTTGTTGTCAGGGAAACAGGAGTCAGGCCGTAAGAAGTTTCAAAAACCACTTACTGCCCGTCATGCTTGGTTTAACACAACTTCGGTACCGCCAAGTTTGCCTCCTCGCCTTTTTCTCTTTTTTTTAATTCCACCGAAAAGTTTTTTCCAGTCGCTTTCTCTCATTCAAGGGCCTTCCTCTGTTTCGCATCAAATAATAATTGCCCTTGCAACAGCATCTCGTTCGACGACCTCGACGCCCCTGGTCTCCCAGCACCCGAACCTGGCCAGCTTCGGCATCAGCCCGTGGGCCTTGCAACAGACCCAGGCCAACGAGCAGCCGACCCACAGCCCCACTGACGCGAGACATGGCTCACAACGCAAGCAAGTCTCCACGTCTGGTGAGCGGTGCTCCCCCCGTTTGCAAAGTGTCGCAAAAGTAGCTGTTGTGTTGCTTGCCTTGCTGTGTAGTTACGCATGCAAAGGAAAGACGACAAATCCTCTTTTAATGGCGGTGAGTAAAAATCTCATCGCTTCTCACTGGTCATCGCAACATAGTTTGTGACGTATGTGCGGTGACGCAATATTCATAGGTTTGCATAACTGATTTTTTTCTGCAATAATTCCAATAAAATTTTCTGCAGCATTTTCAATAGAAATTTTCTGCAATAGTTCCAATGAATTTTTCTGCAGTGTTTTCAATACACTTTTGAGGGTTTTTTTGAGGAAAATGTTAGGTACCCGATATGGACCTGTAGGGACCCGATGATAATTTTCTCTGATTCCAGGGACCCGATTCGGGTCCCTAAAACGCCTTAAAAAACCCTGCACTTTTTCTGCGATAGTTACAAATTTTTTCTGCAATAGTTTCAGATTTTTTATGCAATAGTTCCAATAAATTTTTTCTGCAATATTTTCAATACACTTGTTCTGCAATAGTTTCAATAAATTCTTCTGCAATACTTTCAATATGCTTTATCTGCAAAAGTTTCACATTTTTTCTGCAGTAGTTATACATTTTTTTTGCAACAGTTATAGATTTTTATGCAATTGTTACAGAGTTTTTCTGCAGCAGTTATATCTTTTCTGCAATAGTTTCAGTAGATCTTTTCTGCAATGGTTGCAACCTGCGCAGAGACAAATCGCTTGCTCTATTTCCTTAACACGCGAAATTGCATTCACCAGCAGGTGGCGGAAGCGGCTACGCGAACGGAAAGTTAATGCAGGGGCAGAACATGCAGTCCCCCCAGCCTCAACAACCACCCCCGCGACGACAGAGCGCTCAACACCATCCAGTCATGTCGACGGGAAATTCCCATCCTCCTAATCCTCAACACCAAGGTAAGTGCGATGGATGCGACGCGCACCGTGCCGGTCTGGATTAAAGTGTTATCTTTTCGGTAAAAAAAGTTTTTTGTTGATTCCGCAATATTCCACTGAAGAAGTTAACTTTTTGCCTGGTTTTGAAACGGTGTGAATTTGTTCGAATGCAAAAGTCTCTTTCCAACCAGCCTTTAGTACTAAGGCAAGCAATTTTTGACTTACAGATTTAAAATTTTGACTTTCCTGCGCTTGCAGTCGCAAAATCAGTCAGCCTTAGATGTTGAGGTTAACCCAGAAGCATATTCATTCAGTATGCTTCGAACTTTTATTAAAGAAGTTGGTTGCTTAACCTTAGGCATGGTATGTTGATAAGCACATTAATAACTAGAGCCAAACCTGCGAACATCATAATACTATATGCATAATTGATTGAGCACTAATCAAACCAACTTACTGTAAGGCCACGTTTCTTGCCTTACCACGCCTAGCCTACATAATATTCAATCGTCCAGTAGTGGACAAAACAACATTATTACGTCAGAAGCCGCAACAAATCCATTGTTATGCCATGCCAGAATTTGAACCAAACTAGCAAAAGCATATCAATATATGTTGTTGTGGCTTCAATAAAATATCGATAAAGAGAAACAACTGTGCTGCAAGAAAAGTTCGACCAAACGAAAAATTTTGACTTTTTTTGACCTAATGACTTTGGAGTCACTCATGGTGTGATCGTGAAGTTTGGTTTGTGGACGTTTCATGAACTCTAAAAGAAGGCGATTACTTTTGGTTACCCCATTTATTACCATCCGACTTCGCACAGTCAAGATCGCCCGCATTGCAACAGCAACGCGGATTTGTTTGGCGAACGCGCCCGACCGTGCGAAGACTTTGTTTTTGTTTTGTTGTCAAGGCAACCAGCCGGCGCCCGCCGCCGCCAAACATCGCAACTCGGCCTCCGACCCGGCGTCGGCAACCAAGCACAGAAGCAACAGCAGCAGCGGAGGCACACAGTCCGCGAGACGACAGTCGAACTCGGCAAGCGTGCACCAGTACACGGTGAGCGACGTTGCTATCCCGCTGTGCTTCGTTTTGAACAGTGGTTCTTAACCGGGGTGGGGGGGGCACGCCTCTTCAGAGGGCGTCAATAGATTTCCAGGGAAACGCGAACCCTTACGCGATCTGCGACATTGAAAGTATGATAAATAAATTTACCGATAATTATATTTGTTTTTACAACTTATTTAAAGCCAGGGGTTGGACTTGAAACAAAGGACAATTTACTTAAGGGAGACGTGGTCGAAAAAAGGTTTTAAGAAACACTGCTTCAAAGTGTGTTGGTCCCAAAATTTGGTCTGATAATCCTGAAAATTTGAAATCTCCAGAGGAAAGGTTAAAAACCACTGGTTTAAAACGTGCTGTTGTTGTTGTTGTTTTTCAAATCAAGCTGTGGCGAGCTGTTGTCAGGCGACCGACGTTACTTTTCAGAAAAGCCACGCCGCCGACTACATGAGCTACCACATACACCCCACGGCTGCCACCACCCCCCTCGGCGTGCGTGACTCCAGAACGCCGGTCTACTCCCCCCATCAGCAAAACGGTCTGCTTGGCGCTGCCGGGGCCAACAACAACGCGGCGCTGCTTCACCAGGACCTGCACGCGTCGGCGACGCTGAGGTACGTTCCGAAGCGAAAAATAGTTGCTGCAGGGTGTATAGTTAATTTTTACTTGTTCAGACTGCGTGTGCCAGCGTCGACGAATTGCACTCGAGAACATCGTGTCAGATCCCACACGTTTATGGTTTGTTGATGCATTTTTGTGACTCAAATCACGAAATAACACCAAATGCAGGAAGAGGAAAATCAATCACATCAAAGATCACAACTGAATTTCATGTTGATCAAAATATAAACACATCAGAAATTTCATGTTTCGCAGTTTGATGATCGTGTTCTGACATGTTCAGTCACAAAGGTTTAGCGAAAGACCACCCGGGTCAAGTTCTCAGCCAGTCCTGTAGCTAGCACAAACCAATTTTTTAATTGAAGACGTTTTACCAATAGTAAAAAAGTAGCAAAAAATGCATCAAATCAACGTCAGGTAAAATAAGTGTAGCTGCAGGTCTGTCTATTAGATTCGCAACTATCCCTTGTGTACAATTCAGCAGAATGCCTGTTTGTTAATACTGGCCCGCAGCCAGGTTACAAGGTTTGCGGCGTCAAAATACGTTTTTGGGGGGGCAAGGTTTTTGTTTCTAATATATGCTTAAAGCAAATTTTTCTGGGCACAACGAAATTTTGGGGGAACGAAAAATTTCGTAGGGGCACTGACCCCAAATTCCCCCCCGTGGCTACGGACCTGTGTTAATATACGCGGTCGAAAATAGCCAATTTCGAATTTTCCTCAACTTCTATGTTTCCGTCAGCGAAAAGTCTCGTTGGGTTGCGTTTTACCCCACCCACCCGTTCGCGTCGTTACGATTCACCCCCCGTCGTATTTCTGCGACAGAGCCTTGCAGCAACAGCACAAGCCGGACCGCTCCTCCCACGCGGCTGCCAACATGTTCCAACAGTACGCGGCGGCCACCCAGGGTGCTGTCGTGGCCGCGGCAGCGAGCGAGCAGTACAACCGTCTTGCCGCCAGCGGTGAGTTAGTTACTGTTGTTGTTGTTGTTGTTAAGTTGCAGGGTTCCCGCGTGGTATTGAAAGCATTGAAAAAGTATTGAATTGTGAAATCGGTTCTTAAGGCCTTGAAAAACTATTGAATTTTGCCAAAATGTACATATGTAACAGGGTTTTTTTAAAGGTGTTTTAGGGTGGGTCCCTAGAATCAGAGAAATTGGGTCCTTACAGGTCCATACCAGGTAGCTAACATTTTCCTTAAAAAAAACTGTATACAGTATTGCAAAAGATTGGCAATTCCTAATTCGGTCATCTGTTTATTTAAATTTTTTTCTATACCGCTGATGACAGTTTTGCAGTTGTTCTTTGCATTATGTTCCATGAATAACTTTTTGGTAAAATGAACATAATTGATGGTATTAAAGTTGTTTTTTTTTCATTTGGTACTGCAAAGGTATTGAAAAAGCGTGTAAAACGGTTTTTGAAAATGCGTGGGAACCCTGAAATTGCTTGTTGTGTGTCATCACAATATTTTCCGAACGAAACTGATGATGCTCCATCCGGTGTCCTGTCGGGATCATACTCTCCGGTCTGCTGCTCCAGCCGTTGCATCAGACGACGATTCATTATTAGCGAACAGCGAAATTTCCACCACGAGCCCGAAGCAAAAAAAGCAGGGGTATCTGGTCGGCGCGCGTGCTTGTGGTCTTAACGGGAAAGTAAAGAAGCACTCCATCGCCGGAACTAGTTAAACCAGGAGCCGGCGAATTTTTTCGCGCCGCGGACCGGTTTCAGGCTGGGATTATCTTGCGGGCTGGCCTTCAGTAAAATCATGAATGCATGGCGCATGCATATTTATTACAACTCGTATTAAGTCATCATGGCACTGATTCAGTGAGAGATCTGGGCTTGCTTTGCCGCAATAAGATGCTCCGACCTGCAAGGATTATGGTGGTCAATGGCATCCGCAGTGTGTTCCTTATGTGTCAATCGTTCCAGTCACTTTCGGACCAATTCGGCCTTAGTTTCTCACGGCCCAGTAACAATTTCTTCACGCCCCGGGACGCGGCCCGGTGTTTGCAGACCACCGAGTTAGACCCCAAGGTGAACCAACCCCTGCAGAGAAAGAAAATCTCAACGTTTTTTCAATTCCCGGCCTGCCCAGCTCGAGATCGCGCGGCTGTTTGCGATAACAGCGCAGCGTCGCAGAATCGCGCGATCGCATGCGCGCCACCCCCCACCAGCAGCCGGCAACTTCCAACCTCTGTTGTCCTTTCCGTTGACAGCAGCCCATCACCGCGCCACTCCGCAGCACCCTCTAGCGGGCGTCTACCACCATCATCAGAACGTCGCGACCACGTCGCCGCACCAGGCCGCCGCTCATCTCAGTTCGCCATGGCTACAGGTACGGTTGTTTACGAAACAATGATTTGATTATCACGAGCGATGAATTTGACGGCTGTAAGAAAAGTATGTTGTTTTCAACAGGAAACCAACACGCGACAGTGTTGTAAGATGATTGTTTCAGATCCCGGATTCTGTGTGTGGCCCCCCTTTTTTGTCAGTGTTTCCTTTTATAATTTCCGAAACGTTTATTTCGATTAAGGCATCTCGCGTATGTTTCACAAAAAAATGAAGTCTCCGATTTGGCTCCACCCGGCTCCAGCGCCAACTCGCGGATGGCCTCCAAGTCGCACTCGTTTCGTTTCGGCCGCATTTTTTACAACAAAAAAAAAATGCTGAATTGCGATTGAAACTGTTTGAGAAAAACGTTCCAAGTCGGAATTTTCGCAAAGCATTCTGAATAATTTTCTTTAAAGGACGCAGTTTCAAAATATCTCAATGCAGCGTTTGTCGAATTTCTCACAACTGCGAGTCATTCGAGGCACTGAAGAAAATACCAGCGAACTGTTGCATGTTTCGTCTTCGCGAGACGTAGGGTTCTGTGTTCGAAGTTTGTTTTTTTCAAATTGTTTTTTTTCCCGCACCTCTCACAGGCCGCCGCTGCTGCCCCAGCCGCCGGTTACCCTAGCAACCTGCTCGCCGCGTCGCACATGGACCCCGCCATGTACCACCTGATGCAGCAATCAGGAATGCACGGACAGGTATGTGCGCTGTAGCGTTTTGTTTCATCCTTTTTATTTAAAAAAAAAAAAACATCATGTGACTTAAGTCTGATGCTCGGCGCTGATGGAAAGCAGAGAATGTGAGCTGATTGGAAAAAGTTTTTTTCGAAAACATTTACGTTTTGGAATCTCAACGATCCGTCTTTGACTTTAAAACGGATCTTGATTCTTGTCAAACCCGTGAATCCGACCACGTTCGTTCATTTGCCTCTTGTTGTCTGGTCTATTTCCAGGGTTCCTACAGAGTCTGGAAAATTATGGAAAAAAAGTTTGGTCCTTTTCCAGCCTGGAAAAGTCTGGAAAAAATTTTTTTGGTCTGTTAGTATTGAAAAAAGAAAAAGTTTTCCAGGCTTGATCTTTTGACATGCATTCTGGTCATATTTTGTTCTGATCCTTTTCATGAGATTGATAATTTTGCATTCATCGTATCATAGTGCCTGTTCGACCTGGTCATGTCGTTCAGGAAATTTAAGTCCGAAAAAATTTCGGAATTTTTTATATTAAAAAGTGCGTAGGAGGAACCGTGTAATCAGTGTTCCCTGAAAGAAAATTTTACACCAGCAAATGTTTTATTGCGCATGCAATTGCGCAGTCACGCAGACGGACAACCAGTGAAGCGTTTCAAGCGGAAAATGGGCTATGTGCAAAGCGATATGTGTACGCGATATGAAATTTTAAACGTTGCAAGTGCGCAACAATGAGATTCACTGCGCAGGATGATCTGGTGGTACTGCGCGTTTGCACACCTCAGAAGGCGCATTGCCTGCAACCAGTGGCACAGCCAGCCCAAAAGTGTTTGGGGGGCCAAAATGTTTGATTTTAGGCGAATAGCACCATTTTGTTTGCGATACCGACTCTCAAAGCACAAAATGACTATATTTGCTGAAATTTTGGTGGGGAACATGACTCCCTGTCTACGCCTATGCCTGAAACACTCAAACGCCTGTGATCGTAGGCAAATTAGAAGGACGGTTAGTGACGAGCGATCTCGCTTTCTGTTTTCCATCCGCAGTACCCGATGTACCCGAACTCGGTAATGCAGCAGCTTCACCAGCAGCACCTTCAGCACCACATGCTGCCCAAGTATTGAAGCGTCAGACCATCATTTCTCGCTGCATTTGCATCAAGTGAGCTCGGAGCCGTCGATTGCATGCATGCGGCCCGCTCGCCGGGCTGCGATTGGCCATCGAAATCACGTGACTGGCGAGCAGTCTGATGACTTCACAGCGTCGTGAAGTCGCAACAAAGCAAGTGTTTCACAACGTGAACTGAAAAAACGGTCGCAACGACCCCCCACCCCCGATCTATGCCAAGTGATCGCGGACTTTCACGTGCCGCGGAATTTCACGTCTTTCACCAATCAGCGCGCAGTTTTCTTTCGTGCGTTTCAGCGATCGATATTTTTTACTTGCGACCTTTTCTTTGCGAAACGGTTCTAATTTGACAACAAATTTCTATCAGACACCAATGAATTTCTGTCGTGCGTTGTCTGTTTTGTTTTGTTTTTTTATCTTTTTAATTCTTTCATCACTCACCAATTCAGCTGCTCTTCGCTCGGCTCTCTGTTTAAGAAGCGCGCTGAGAACCAGAAACGGGATTAAACGAAAGACGCGACGCATCTGTTAGAAGCGGCTGTTGGCGATATGACTTCCGTGCATGGAGCGGGACTTCTGAAACCTCGAGTGCCCCTTGTACATCATTACCAGCAGAACAACCCAAAAAAACGCCCTACAGGCCCTTGCAGTTGATGGCACTGCAATGTCGAATCTTCGAGTTTGTTTTACCTAAATAGCTGCTGCTAATTTGGCCAAAGGTGTCGCGCGTCTGCAGTTGAAGGCGTTTCTTTCGCGGATGGTTTTAAGTTCAAAGTCCGGTCAACTTTTGCGCGGACGCACCAACGTCGGCGCTCGAGCGCGTGCATTCCACGTTACGTCACGGAAGCGCACTAAGTATTAGTTCCCGAGTCGTCAGCGAAACGGCGGAGCATTTGGACAAAGCGCGTTTTCCGAGGGATTGCCGTTGCCGCAGGCCCGTGGTCAGATTTCTAAGGTTCGGCGGGCGCAAAATGCATGTGCAGGGGGCAAGGTTTCTGTTTTCATTATATGTCGAAATTTTTATGCTGAGCACAAAAATTCGGGGGGCGCAATGCCTACGAATGCCTCCCCCGCCGTAGCTGCGGGCCTAAATTTCCGGGGATGCTTTGGATTTTGTTCCCGCGACAACATCGCCGGCGAAATGAATGGAACGCTGCGGGTGTCAATAGATAGCGCAGGTTTGACGGCTTCAGATTTTTTAGCGAAAAGGGCTCTTTGTCATGAAATCGTGCGATAGTGAATGTGAAACTTCTTGCACCACCGCTAGTTGTGACTCGCAGCCGCCACGCATTACCCCCCACCACCCCGCCTTCGTTTGGTAACAGTTACGGACGTACAGGCTTGACATCACTACCACACACGGCACGCGAAGGTGTCCGAGGCAAGTCGCGATCGCTGTTGTTGCGTCACCAGCGACGTACGAACATCACTGTTTGACGAAGTCCCAATTGCGGTTCGCTTTCTCGCTTTTTGTCTTCTATATTCTTTTTTTTAGTTGTTTCTCCATGAAATCTGTAACGAGCTTTTGTACAAAAATTCGACCGTTCTCGTTTCACACCCACCCCCCTTTGTTTTCTAATACGCTTTTTTGTATCGCATTGTTGCCATAGCGACCGGCTGATTTCGCGCGACATCGCAGTTCGGTTTTGTCGCTTTTTTTCTACACGGTCTGCGCGTTCCCGTTCTTGTGGACCTTCTTTCCGGTTTAATTTTCGCCGCTACGCTTTGCGTTTCAGGCGTCTGTAAGAGTTGACCTCGGGGCTTTACATTGTTACGACAGAAAGCGAAAGGTTTCAACGAAGGAAGTGGTATCGAAACCACGGGGACCTACTGTTTTTGCGATCAATCAAAAAAGGCAAACCAAAGAAACGACGTGACCGACACAGTCGTGAACCGAACCCACGACCTGTCGATCCCGAGCTTGACGCATTTTTTGTTACGAAATCTTGACAACAGCCGTAGCCTTCGCCAGAGATACGTTATTTTGTTGCACCTTTGTTTTTTTCCATATCCTGCTGCCAGTTAGTTGTTCCGTTTCGCGGCTAGCCCCCTTTAACTGGCACGACCCCCCATTTCCCATCAAGACGCATTTCGTTGAACCCTCGAAAGCTTTGTCGCAACCTGTACCGGTACAATCTGCTCTGTCTTGCGTTGTGATCTTCTGAACTATCGTGAATGCACTGAGAGTGTATTGGTCGCTGGTTGATACTTTTGTTGTATTGTCTTCTTTTTCAACGTGACGGGTGCGTCGGTTTCGGAGAGGGCGCCAAACGGTTTATAAAGGGAACACTGACAATCGCCCGGAAATGTTGGCCAGCACGCAAAAGGCGTGTTTTCTGGCATGGCCGGCTTTTTCCTCACATCCAGCCAGGGCAGCAACCAGCCGATATTTTCGAGAGGAGTGGGCAAAATGATGTAGTTTTTGAGAATTTCGGTGGGGGGCAACAATTGCCCGGCTGCCCTCCTCTGGTTGTGAACCTGCGCCCAGTCCAGCGGTCACTGCCTAGATTGTTTTCCGCGTTCGCGATCAAGCGAAGATGCCTCTGTTGAAACCAACTTCGTCAGGGAGCGCCGCGCGCACTCCAAACATGCTTGTGCCAAACATTTCCTCCCGACGCATCGTTTTCTCCAGCTCCTGGCAAAGCAATATTGTTTGTTGCTAAGCCATCGCTTCATCTCAACCGTTGGGTCGTGGGTTCAAAACCCGTTCGGCTCGGGGTCGATTTTGTGTGAACCACAGCTCCGCAGAATGCCGTTTTAGAGGTGCTTGAAAAAAAGAAGGCAGCTCTTCTACAAAAGCAAAATTTGACATGCAGGGTTCCTACGGAGT
>JGI24159J19872_10012941_pt1 | contig 10861 bp, 3 predicted proteins | sample Ectturendosymbi4_FD_19872 | JGI IMG/M metagenome (IMG submission 19872)
GGTTTTGGGTTTAGGTTTTGGGTTTAGGTTTTGGGTTTAGGTTTCGGGTTTAGGTTTCGGGTTTAGGTTTCGGGTTTAGGTTTTGGGTTTAGGTTTTGAGTTTATCTTTTGGGTTTAGGTTTTGAGTTTATCTTTTGGGTTTAAGTTTTTGGGTTTAGGTTTGGGCTTAGGTTGTGGGTTTAGGTTTTGGGTTTAAATTTTGGGTTTAGGGTTAGGTGTACCGTTTTACATGATGTTACAAAGACCATGTGCTAATCAAAATTAAAATGTATCATTCTTGTCACTTGACCAATTTCAAACCTGAACCCAAAACCTTACGCTAATCCAATCGTATCATCTTTGAACCAGTTGGATTCACCTAATGGCAAAATAAATAACTCCAGAAGTGATTTTGCCTCCGATGCAAAATGACACTGCCTAGGCTTTGGGTTTAGGTTTTGGGCTTAGGTTAGGGTTAGGTTTAGAGTTTTAAGTCATGTGACAATGACCATGCACCAGTGATAGCGTGACTCGAGTCAATGACTCGACTAGAGTCACGTTTTTTAGTGACTCTGACTCAACTCGAGTAACGTAGAGAACGTTGGTGACTCGACTCGAGTCACGTTTTTTACCGAATGGCTCGACTCGAGTCACAATCAATGACTCGAGACTCGTGTCAGAGTCAGTCACTTTCACAAAATCTTGAAACGTTTGAGGGACAAACAGAGTTGGTTTGCACTCAAAGAAATGAGCTTCTTTGCTCCAGCGACGCACGTTTCAATATTGGCGCAAAATTTCAGTTGTGACTGTGTCCTCTCCTACTCCTAGTGATGTGCTGTTATGCTTGTGCTTGAATCAGGATCGGGGTTTTCACCTCGACACTGATGTGTAGTCTGGTAGCCCACAGTACATTGCACAGTTATTGTTGGCTTTCCCCTGTAGCATTTACGTATCGTGATCGTGGTAGTTGGCATATAACCTTTAGTTTTGGTTTTTGTTGAGGCAAGTGAAAGACCAGGGAGTATTTTTGTTGATATAGAGTTAGGCTGCACTTGTGGAATTGACAGAGTAAATGAGATAAGCCTACTTAACTGAAATGAAACGCTTGCTGCGTTATTCATTCTGTTTGTTTGTGACTTGGGTCATGATATAATTAGAAATGCACAAGGAAAAAAATAATAAAATCAAAGAGAAGAGATTGATTGCATACTAATCAATGAGAAAATTATAAAAAATTCAGGTTTAGCAACGTTATGTGAACTTTAACCTATCATATTTGGACATTGTACTGGATACCGAGCTTTCAGATGGCAAACACATTCAGAGACAACTGCGATATCAATATTTTGCAGCAAACAAGGTTCAAGCCTTTTTTCCCCAATGTTCAAATGTAGTAAAAAATGTACTTTTTCGTTCCTTCTGTACGTCCTTGTATTGTATTTTTCGGACAATAAGGTACACTTTAAATTCTTCATTTTTCTAAAAAATCAAAAGTGCACCTTATGATGCGGTGTGCCTATTTTATGGATCTGGTTGTGCTTTCTCATCTAGAACTAATTTTATGTGGTAAACGGTGTTATTTATTTAATTGCTAGTTGTCGATTTTTTTGTAAACAAACCATTGTGCCACATAATAAACCAACAGCAAATGCAATGAGCAGTGCATGTGGTTCCGAGGTTAGTTAGCTCATGCCATATAGATCGTAATCCTCCGCAAGGCTCCTCACTACATTGGCGCACACCGAATCAAACATACGCACAACTTTAATTTTAGCGCCATGTTTAACAGATTTTTATTCATGGGCTTTTTCCTAGTTAAATATTTGAATAAGTTAAATAGCAATGACTAAGAGCTGAGTACACAGCTATGGGCACTGAAATTTTGGTATAGTGACACTATAATACTGTAGTGTTTTATTTTGAACGGCATTCTATACGATTTTAAACAATTGTGTTGCTAACTTTTCAATTTGCTTTCCAACTGTACAGTATATATAATCAAGTATAATTTCAAGATGATTGACGCTAGTTTGTTTTGATAGCCTATTGGTTAATAAATAATAGAAACTGAAAAGTTTGTATTGTTATGGTTATTTATGAGCATGCAAAACTTTTGGAATAATTGATATGATTTGTTAGCACAAACCCAGTGATTGATTTTTTTGAGCTCGTAATGGTGTTTAAAAATGTTTGTTTGTTTCCTGAGAAATGAAGATTGATGTCAATATGATAAAAACTGTTTTCAAATGGTTGGCTTTCATATGTAATTGATATATTCAAGGATACAGTAATGTTGAAGGCAATTATGTCTGAATGCTATGGTTTGCTAAGTAACATGTACAAATTTTACGTTTCTTTACCGCTATGGAGCATGTCACATTGCCTTACAGATGATAAAGTCTACTAACGCAAAGTAATTTAAAGTGAAATTGCTAAAAGATTTTGTGTTAGTAGGGGCATGCATTACTACTACTCAAAAGAGTTGAATCAGTTATCTGACTTAATTTTAAGGTAGGTAGTGGTACATGAAATATAATGTAAAAGTTTACAAAAAGGAGTGATGTTACGTCAATCTTGGCAGAGCCTAATGTTAGGCGTTGGCATAATTCGCTATCACCCAGTTTTCACTCAGTTTAAACATTTCTTTTTTGTTGGAGCACAAGCAATGCGACAGATTTATGTAACAACCAGTGGCAGCAGACCAAAGCCTGAACAATGTTTTTTGTCGTGGCGGTTGAGGTGAATGCCATTGCCAAAGGAGCGCTACGGTGAGCCACTCAATGGCTGTGGATCAGAGGTGGCCGGAGTCACTTTTTTCAGACTCCGACTCCACTCCTCTTCCAAAATTTTTGAATCCGGGTCCGGCTATTCTTCAAATTTGAGAATCCGACTCCTGTTCAGACTCCGGCTACAATCATCGATCCTACCGTAATTTACCATGTTTTTACTTAAGAAATGACCGCACAGACTCCTGCAACTACCGATATTGAAAAGTGACTCCAGATCCGGGTCCGGTTTTTCACAAATTTTCGACTCTGGGTCCGGATCCGGGTCCGAAAGAAAAACGCAGAATCCTGCCGGAGTCGACTCCGGTAATTCGGATCCGGTCCCACCTCTGCTGTGGATTAACACCTTCGGTGCGGTGTGAATTCCATGCAATTTTTCAGCTGCTGCGGGACGGTTTTTAGCTTGTTTTCTTCGTACAGCTATTCTCAAAATTGAATAACTCAAAAAGTACTTACCTGATGATCTCAAATTTTCAGGTAAGATGCATTGTCACAAGAAGAACATTCGTCTAAAACTTGGTTGCAAAAGACCAAGCATGTTAAAAGTTATTGCGCCCTCCGCAACAACTACTGAACCCAAATTAGCGCGTTGCCAGCCACGCGCACAAACATTTAGTCCAATGCGCTGGGAACAGGTCCGGTTGCTAGATTAAAAAATTATTAACTCGCAAAGTTCTTGATGCATTGAATTCAAATTTTCACGAAAAATGTATAACAATCTGAGGATAATTCTTGTAAATTTTGGTTCCAAAAACTTTAGTTTTGTAAAAGATATGGTCAGTGGTGGGTTTAGCCTTGGGGGGCTCGAGGCAAGACCAAAAAGGGGGGCCCTCTGATGACGTCATCATATTGAGTCAACCATGATAATCACTTTTGATTTGCCTAACATACGGCCACCGAAGGATATGTTCCTGAGACTAGGGCATAACTGAAATAGCAGAAGGAGAAAATGCAGAAGGGTGTTCATGATACACAACTTTGAAAACACTAAAAGTTGGGAAGACAAGGCTGGCAACACATAAAAGTTAGGCAATAGCAAGTTGGCATTGCACCCACTTCTTTATTTTCGCGCCCCGTTTCTCTGCATTCACCATCAATAAACTACAAAGTTTACCCTTTGAAAGTTTCACGTCTTCCCCCTTTGAAAAAGTGCTTGGTAGGTGGTATCCTGAATTTGGTCACATTCATGTCTTTGTGGCAATCCATGAAACTATAAAAAACAACCAAGAAGATTGAAAACACTAAATTTGTTTTAAATTTCATCATTTTAACTGCAAGAACATAGCATACACAAGCATCCAATTAGAGACTTGGTTTGGAAAGCTTTGAGACTGGATGAGTCAAGGCTGCCCTCATCTTGCATTGACACCAGTTGTTTGAAAAATGTGCAATAGTAGGAAATAATTCATTATGTACCTTATCGAAACATTTCTACTGCAGCAAGTAGCCTACACAATTGATTAAATCTGTGCTAAAAAAAGGTTCGAATTATACTGGCTAAGAGCTGGCAAAAGAGCTTAAANATCACCTACCAAGCCTACCTTAAACCAACCATTTACTAGTCAAGCTTCAAATAACCTGTGACTTCAAGCGTAGGATAAATCAAAATACCTGAAATATCTGTAGTAAAAATGAGTATTCATAATACTCAAAAAATGCCATTTCTCTTACTCGATAAGAAGCATGAATGTAGCCTTGCTTATTAACAGTCTTTGCAGCACAACAGCAATAATACGAAATTACTTTGTAAACCAAGAAGAAAATGTCCTATAAATTAAAAGATGTAGTGTGGTGCCTGCTATAACTATTGCATGTTGTCTTATTTTCTGATGGAAATGTTCACTAAGGTACAACATCACAAGAAATGGGAAATTTGTCTAACGTTTTCAACTCAAAGACATAAAAAATACTACTTTTTGTTCATCTGTGGCATTTTCATGAAATTATCAATATACTATATTGATATATTATATAGCATATATAGCAAACATGCTATATTATCTAGCAAACATTTCAATCTCTAAAAATCATCATTTGGTGTAGAAAATTATCATTTGGTATAAAAAGTTATCATTTGGTATAAGTAGGCCTGCTTTTGTTTGATAGGGCCTTTTCAAAACTTTTTGGAAGAAATTTTAACCCACAATTTTTTAGGTATAGAAGTTGATTTGAAGCTTTTCTTTATTTTCTCATTGGAGATGGTGGTGGGGTCACTGTGAAAGGACAGTACTTACACATTACAGTTGCTGTTGGGGCTCCCTTTGAAAGCATATTACTTGCACATTACAGTTGCTGTTGGTGGCCACTCTGGAAGCAAGGTACTTACACATTAAAGTTGCTGTTGGTGGCCCCTTTGAAAGCAAGGAACTTGCACATTACAATTGCTGTTTGGGGCCCCTTTGAAAGCAAGGTACCTAAACATTACAATTGCTGTTGGAGGCCCCTTTGAAACATAAGGTACTTACACATTACAATTGCTGTTGGGGGCCCTTTGAAAGCAAGGTGCTTATACATTAAAGTTGCTGTTGGGGGCCTTTGCAAGCAGAGTACTTGCATATTACAGTTTCTTTAAGGCCCCATCAATGAAGTTTACAAGCAGAGTACTTACACATTGCAGTGGCTGTTGGGGGCCCCTTTGAAAGCAAATTACCTTCAAATTGCAGTTGCTGTTGGGGGCCCTTTTGAAAGCAAAGTACCTGCACATTATAGTTTCTGTATAGGGGGGCCTTTGAAAGTAGAGTACTTACACATTACAGATTTTTTTAGGGGCCTCTTCAATGAAGTTTAAAAGCAGAGTACTTACACATTGCAGTGGCTGTTGGGGGACCCTTTGAAAGCAAATTACCTTCAAATTACAGTTGCTGTTGAGGACCTTTTGAAACTAAAGTCCCTGCACATTACAATTTCTGTAGGGGGCCCTTTGAAAGCAGAGTACTTATTTATGATCTGCTTAGTAGTACATTATATGAGTGAATAATAAGTTTTTCATCAAAAATAAGGAAAATATACGTGCGTAACACCTCAAGGGGGGCCTCCAATAAGGGGGGCCCAAGGCAAGTGCCTCGCTCGCCTCCCCTTAAACACACCACTGGCTATGGTACTTAACAGAACTACTGCTCAACCTTGCTGCATAGGATAAAGTTTTGTAGCCTACACGAGTCTGTATTTACGAAACGAATGTACCTCACTCAGAAGCTTTTCGTTAGAATTACTTCAAATTTTCGGAGATGATGAGAATAGGTATTAATATTATATGTGGAAATTTTCTGTGCACCAATGCAACTAAAGAAAGTTGTCCTTTAACACAGAACAACTGTCAAGACCCAAGTGTTTTTCAGAAAGTGTTGTAGCCTAGGCCTAGCAAACTGTTGCTGGATACCAGACTGTATAACAAAAAAGGTTCTTGCTGATATTACTTGAAAGTTTCAAGAATTATGCGGGTAGGTATGGAGAACATTATTGTAAATTTTCATTGCAACCAAATGAGTACAAAAAATGTTATTATGTGTTACCAAACAACTGTTCGCACCTAAATTTTTTGAAAAAGTCTTGTAGCCTAGGCCTAGCAAGATGGTTTTGCTACCAAACTTCATAACTCAAGATGTTTTTGGTCAATTTGTATAAATTTTCAGGAATAATGTGTCTGGTTATAAAGAACGTGTGTGGATAATTTCGTTGCAAACAAGTATGCGAAAAATCATCTCGTTGGCGTTTATATATGTCAATCTGCACCTGGCGTATTCAATTGAATGACGCATATATGCGTCATTCCGCACCCTGTGCATTTGAACGTATGACGCATATATGAGTCAATCCGCGCAGAAGGAGTTTTAAACACCCAACCTAATCAGGAGGTGGACACTCTGCCAATGAACTTATGTGTGATTGGAACTAAAAACACTCTACAACTGAGTTTAAGCACATCCTGTATGTATTTCATCCAATTTTGCAATACACAACACTCTACCTAAAGAAAAAACTCTCATTTGCAAGTATGTAAAAATGTGAGGTTTATAACTTCCAGCTTAAATATTAAATGTGTATCTAACATTACTACTGGAATATATATGTACATATATTTAAAAATCTTATGTTATTATAGGCCTACTGATTTCATTTGCATAACCTATTTTTTATTGCTTCAGCAAACTTTCATTTGACACAAATGTGACATTTGTTGTATACTTTCTACCTTAGAGATCTCGTAGTTAAAACAATAGCGTGTGGACAATGGGCAACATTGTTCTTTCCACTTTTTCATAATTAGTCGTTTTTCAGATTGGTGGCTAGACCTTAGAATGCAGTGTAATTGAGCCAAAGACATGGAATTATCTTGGAAAATAGCTAATGAAAAACAACTGACCTCATGAAAATTCTTATTTCATTAGAACACCATTTCTGTTAAGGTCAGGGTTTTTTAAGGAAAATGTTAGGTACCCGGTATGAACTTGTAGGGACCCAATTTCTCTGAATCTAGGGACCCGATTTTCTTTGATGCTAGGGACCCAATTTTCAATTCTAAGGACCTAAATCGTGTCCCCAAACACCTCAACCTTTACAGTCCCGCGTGTGCAACTTTTCTTGCGGAGCTTTGCAATCCTATAGCTCGCCAGGCGATTGAGCTAGAGAGCTGTTCAAACCCTCTACGGATTCAGCAAGTCTTGTAGTCAAAATCGAAAAAAAAANTTTTCGTTTTGGGTTTGAGCTTTTCTGGGGGAACGTCACAAGTAGGGGTGTTTTTGCGTTATTTTGGCCATCTTTGCCTGGCTCTGGGCGCTGTCCCAATGGGCCATATTTTGGACTCAAAGTTTAGTTGAAACCTAGGTCAAAATCCTCGTCTATCGAGCCTTTGATTGACTTTCTAGCATATCGGGAGCGAAAATTATGGCTCATAAACCAAAAATTAACCAAAATTTTGCTCGCTCAAAAGTCACTCATGGGGGCATTTCGCCGCAGGCAATAACTCGCCGTCAGATTGAGCTAGAGAGCTGTTCAAACCCTCTAAAAAGTCGTGAAGGTATGTAGTTTGCAATAAAAAAAAACGTTTCAGTTTAGGATGTCTGGTTTGTTCTTAATGCTTATATAATGATAGGATGTTTATGTTCATTTTTGCTGACGTCAGCATTTTTGCCCGACCTCCCTTTAAGACCCGCAGGAGCCATTTAAATGACATACAATTGTTTTTGAGTTTAGCTGTTTTTTGGTTACTATTCCGGACTTTGAAGGGTCCGAATGGGTTTTAGCATTCCTGGTTCCAAGATTAGGGCCAAAAAAACTTAAAATTAATTTGGGAAATCCCCCAAAAGTATTGAGAAAAGCCCCTTACCAAATAGCTGTTTTTTGGCCCAAANTTGAACCAGAAACGCTAGAAATTCAATCAAGCGCTCTAAAAATGCGTATTCTGCCCTAGAATCCTAAAATACTGCNAGCCAAAATATTGGCGCGTGGGATCGGATGATGACGTCATATAAGTGACCAAAAAACATGCCCCTGTCATGATCCCATTGGCCCAAAACCCCCCAACCAAATTAAAACTTTTTTTTGTTCTAAACTACACAACGCCACTAGTCATTACAGGGTTTGAACAGCTCTCTAGCTCAATCTGCTGCCGAGTTATGGCTGGCCAAAGTTTGCCTTGAAAGGGCAAATTATGCTTTTTCCGAAAAGTTTTGAATTAGGCCAAAAACTGGGTTTTTGACCCATAATTTTGACTACAGATATGCTAGCAAGTCAATCCACGGCTCCATAAACGCGGATTTTGACCTAGTTTTCAACAAAACTTTGAGCCAAAAGAGTAGGTAAATGGGTTGGGGCCCAGAGCCGGCCAAAATTTCCGAAACATGCCTTCTTTGTGACGTCACCTCCAGAAATCCCCCCACAAAAAACGAGAAACGTTTTTTTTTCGATTTTGACTACAAGACCTGCTGAATCCGTGGATGGTTTGGATAGCTCTCTAGCTCAATCGCCTGGTGAGTTATAGGATAGCAAAACTCTGCAAGAATTGGAGCTTTCGCGGGACTGAAAGGATTAAAGAAACTGGTTAAGGTATTTGTTATATGTAGGCCTAGATTTTATTCAATCATAGGAATAACATTAGATCAATTTTTCATTGAATATTGCTGCATTTTTGTATATGCTCTTCATGACTTGAACATGAAGCTTTACAGCTTTAATTTCACGTATACCATGGTTGTGAAATTTTGCTTCGAGGCATTTACTTCTTTTCATATATAGCACACATTGCCTGCTTGGCGCTTGATTTAGTTGAGTTTTGTGTTGTTCAATACAGGTGTATTTGACTTTTGCAAGCATCTCAAGCTTTTTGGAAACAATCTTGTTTTTAGAGAAGCTGATGCAGTCCATTTAAAATCTGGAAAGCTTTACGGGTTGGCATTTCAGTCTATTTCCAAACAATTTTAGTTAATTTTCACAGCATTCATGGAATAAAAGACCAAAATAGCGATGATTTCATATCTTGGTGCTACCTTGGTTTGCGTCTGTGTCATTATATTTTTACTAGTTTTAGTAATTAGGTATAGGCTACAAACAACAAATATGACCCTACAAGAAAGCAAGAAGTTGCCACACGTTTTGATGCCTTGTTATCAAGTGGTGCCTTTAAAACTAGTTTTCAATTTTGATTTCTGCACTTGTTTAAATTTGCCTGCAGTAAGTATTAGATATTCTTGTAGACTTCAATTAGATATTCTTGTAGACTTTTGCATTTACACAAGCTTTATGAAAATTCAGTGTGTACAAATAGCTTCCTTCTTATCAAAAACAAAAGAAAGTTTTTGTATGGCAATGAGCAAATCCAGTAACTTTAAGCTGTCTGAATATTTTGCCATTTTTTAGATATTGCTTGTACATACCAACTAATAGCTACTCTGTAATGTGTTGTGACTAACCACTTTTATGTTCGTGTGTTATTTGACCAACCTCTATGATATGGGCCATGAGCCTAAATGAAACATTCAAATGGAAATAAATTATCAAAAAATTGTACATTATATACCTCTTAGCTTATTGACATAACTATTTATATCTTTCTAACTTTTTTATTGTTAAGTGTCAAATGACGGCTATTTGGAACCAGAACAATCGTCAGAAAGTTTTCAATAGGGGGGCTTTCCGTTACTGCGGGGGGTTGGGTTTGTGTGGGGGAGCTTGACACTCTAAAAATTGACAAAATCTCAACTGATTTATAGTGTTTCATGTTTCAATTTGGGGGACTAAACCCGCAAAAAACCCCCGCGGCGACGGGACTGTGTGGAATTGTTGCAACCTCTCCACTGGCGTTGCGCTGAATGCGCGGTTCACCACGAACGGAACGTGCGCGAAGAACAACACCACATATATATGTGGCGCGTACAAGCAATAATAGAGTGATCTCGTCGGTTGAACTCTGTTGTTACTTGTTGCCACAGTGTGAAGCTTTGCGCACATGCCACTTGGGCTTTCCGACCACAACAGAACAAACTGGGATGAACATTTTCATGAAAAAAATTGGTGACTCTGACTCGCCTCTGACTCGAAAGGCGTGTGACTCTGACTCGACAAATATAACTCGGGCACATCACTGGCATGCACTAATGCAAGTGTATCATCCTTGTCACCTGACCAATTCAACCAATCGGGTTCGCCCAACGGCAAAGTAACTCCTGCAGTACTTTTACCTGCGATGGCAAAATGGACACTATCTTTTTCAATCTTTGATATGCCAAATGGTTTTGTCTATTTTGCCTCATGAAGCAAAATACATGTTTTTACATGGGCGGATCAGGACTGGATCGGACTGACGATTTTTAAAAATTTTGCGGATCTGGACTGGTTTGGATTCGATTTTTTTGGATCAGGATTGGACTCGCACTGGAAAATTTCACATTCCGCTCATCTCTGGTGTGCATGGACTGGATTTCAGATTTTTCGGATCTGTTCTCCGGCTGCTTCCAACAGGATCAGGAGTAATTACTCCTTGGAAAAATTGGTTGGCAAACACACATCATCACTGATTATTCGCTAAGCATTTCACTCACGGAACCAAGGACAACCGAGTTTAATAAACATGAGGTTTCACATCAATATTTGAAACTTTT
>JGI24159J19872_10012946_pt1 | contig 10860 bp, 8 predicted proteins | sample Ectturendosymbi4_FD_19872 | JGI IMG/M metagenome (IMG submission 19872)
GGAAAGAGAAAAATGAATAAGGTCATCGATAAAGGTTTTAGAAGCTGCCGCTTTGTTTCAACCATTGTGAAACACCCTGTATTATCTCGCTGTAACTTGTATAATCCTTATTTGGTTGTAAGACGCGTCTTATGCTTTTCCTTGCCATAATCAATTTTTTGCTGCACGATTATACAGTAGGCTGTGATGTTTCACACTTCTAGAATGTGTCAAAGTTTGTTAAGACAGATATTACGAGATGTACGCATAGTAGAAGTGTTACAGCGTCTAGAGCTCGACCGATAAGACCTCAGTGGGCTGATGCCGATATTTTTGCATTACTCGAACCACTAGTTAAAAGACATTGCAATGAATGCCAAACCAAACCACCTTACAAGAAAAGGGAATAGCTAACAAGTAAAGAAATACACAGAAATAATTCCATTATTCAAAATTGTAATTTAACTGATGGAAATTTAACAATCGTGTTGAATTTCCATCAATAGTGTTAAATTTCCATCAATTAAGTAATAGCTCAGGCAACATAGTTTTTGAGCATTGTCTCCTTGCAATGAACATCTTTTGTCATCATAATCAAATCCAGCAGTGCCCGACACTTGAGTTGGAGTGCTAATAGCATCGCTATATACCCACATAATTTTTTCCGATGTACGTTGCATCGGCGTCAACGACCATAGGTCTGTCGCTCACAATGCACTGTTAAAAACACGCATTTGCACAGTCTTTAGTGATGCTGCTTCCACTCAAGGGTGGTTTGCGTTGTTTTTTTAAGATCGTGCTCAGCGGCTCATGCACGCGGGCAGCTGACTATCGCAAAACTGCGATACTCAACGCCGCTTTTTCGCGTGTGTCGTATTGCCGCAAGTTTCGCTGTTCAATGCTTCGTGTCGCACATGGTTTTAATTTTGCTGGCATTGTTTTCTGGTTTGCCAAAGACGATTTCCTTCATAACCGCCATGATCCTGAGGAATCAGCGGGAAAGCTCTTTTTCGGGGAGGAATAGTTTCCTATTTCCCACAGGCATCATCCTTAAAATCATTTGGCGGATGTTAATCTACAGTTAATGTTTGCAAAGAACATAACGGGCTTTTTCGACTCGGTTCGTTGTGAACGTTTCATTGCTCCCTCCCGCCCGTGTTAATTTTTGCGAATGTAACGTGCTTGCACGTTAGCTGTCGGTACTAGATGATAAAAAAATAGAAGCGACAAACCAAGCAATTGCATTCGCTTTGCAGTTTTTGTCTATGGGTCAACAAATTCCAAATGTTGCATTGTTGGAGTAAAATCGGTTTTGCCAATTTTTTTGCGGGCTGGTTCGAGCTGAGGATACTTACGCCATAATTCACAAGCAAAACTAATGGAAACCAGAGCTTCTGAAGACAAAACTGGAAGCTGCCAATAAATTGCTAGCGATAAATCTCACAAAAGCACATGTTACCTACTTGTACGGGTTCTTCATTTCTTCCGTTACGAAATTTAAGTAGTTCCTGCACAAAGAAAAAACACCAAGTTCTAGCAACACATACAGTCTTTAAACAACACAAAGTGGATGTCAAGGCCTATTTTGCAAAATCTGTCCCACAAGCGGAATGTTTACATGTGAGAACAAATGTTTACAGCGACAGCAAGCAACCTTCGTGGCAATATTGCGGTTGCTTCACTCTTTCACTGGAGCCAAGATTTGAAGCTTTGCCGCGTAAGTTGCAGCGCCGTGGGCCAGGAACCGGAAACGTGCTACGACATTATCAAGTGGTTCTTGATTGAATTGGCCAGAATTGACAGCACAAAGAACTTGGGGCGAATGAGTGTCGCAGCCCGCACTTGAATCGTCAACAGAGTCACGCTCGCACGGACTTGTTACTAATTCATGGAGCACACACGTAACGCGCTAAACTTTTTTGAAGATTTCAAACGAAAAAGCATTTGCTGAATAAAACCTGACGCACACATACTGGCAAATGCATCTGCTGCCGTCCTGAACCTGCCACGATCAACAAGGATATTTCACCAACAGCGCATTGCGACAAGTAAGGCGATACCTACCATCCTCCATAGGCGTACAAGCTGTTGTAGAAAGCAAGCACAATTTTACCGACGTCGCTGGTCGTTCCCTCAAAAGCATTGGCCGGCGTGAGATATTCAACGTGCCCTGCAAAGCATGCAGCCCACTTGTAGGCCGGAGAAGTGAAAGCGTTCAGCTGCCAAGCAACCAACTACCGAGACACGCCAATCACTAAAAAATTTTACTTTATGTTCGAACTGCCGCGAAATGCTCGCGTCGTTTCTCAACCTGAAATGTTAGACAAGTAAATGTTATTCTTCACATTGTCTGTGAACGATTTATTTCACGCTTGCAACTGACAGGAAAAAAGCGCAGGTTGCATTTCGCCAACAACTTAAATTTCGTTTTTCCACAACCAGTAGTGACTGTTAGCATCCAAGTTATATTAGCATTACATAGAGCAAGCGCATTCTCCTTCTGCTGGTTTCCTATTTCCAAAATTTAGCTTTCCAAATCAAAATCTGGGTCAGGGGTCACCAACCTTTTTGAAACTGAGAGCTGCTTCTTGTGATTAATGTGAAAGGCTACTAGTTTGATACACATTTCTGAAATAAAAATTTTGTTCAATTTACCTTCAATTACATTTTAGTATTGACATTCGTTAATGTGAAGTTATTGATCATGCTAAAGTTATTTTTAGAACAGGCCCGCGACCCGCGGGCAACCTACATGATCCTTTCGGGCGACTTGGTGCCCGCGGGCACCACGTTGGTGACCCTTGACCAAGGTTTAAGCGCTGCACTTTATATAACTTTGGAATGGACACACACACACAGCCTTTTTTAATTAAGACTTGGAGCACTGTTTGAGTTACTTGCAGAAGCATTTGAGATCCTAATGCATCACAGAAACTCTGAAAAAAAACCACCAATAACAAATCCAACTGAATTGTGAATATACTTATAGAAACTACTCTCCAAGTTAGCCATCATGTGAAAAATTTCTATCAGAGCTTGTTGCTGTCTTAAATACTAAATTTACAATAAATGAAATAATCATTATAAAAAGACAAATTTGCCAGGGGTTGATGAGTTGTCTAAGAAATTTGTTATAGAACAAACTTCTTCACAGAAAAAAAGCAAAATAGGCCATTGAAGTTGACAAGGTAGCAACCACGAAAGTAAACCCTTTTTTACTCATTAATTGATGAAATCTGTCACAGCTTTTAAGAGCAGTTACATAATCTGTGGTAACCAATGCATTCCTGAACTGTCATATGTTATGTACCATTTTGGAAATAGCTCTTGCAAAGCACTAGTTTACTGGATAGCAGAGAAGACAATCAGCAACTACAGTATGATCTTAACAGCTGCAGGGTTTAAACACAATCACCAGTGATTAACACACGTACCAAAGGATCTTAGTCCAGAAACACATGCGGCAGCAATAGTATACATATAAACATTATACAACTAACCTCAACATCATATGGTAATGGTACCCTACCTACCCGATAATACTGCACAAATTTATAAGTTGTTTATTACAAATACTGAAAAGAATAGGTAGACAGTACCTTGACAAATGCGAACTATTCCAATTAGGATGATCATGGTCAGTGCTAATAGTTTTGCAGCAGTGAAGACATCTTGCACCATGGTTGCTCCACGGACACTCATGCAGTTAACAAAGGACAAGATGACTGAAGAAAAAATGGTGAGATAAAAATCTTTTTACATTGCCTGATACTAGAAATCCAGTGTTATAATAGCATTGTAGCAGAACTGTAACATTCTACATGCCTGGGATATACTCTATTTCCCATGTGTTAATATCCCTTGATACTGCATAAATACCTGTGTAATTTTGAGTGTTGAAGGAGTTGGTTTATGGAGAATTGCCTTGCATTCAGCTACTTAAAAAAATTCACACCCAAAATGGTGATGTATTTTTCCCTCTTAGCTTGTAACAACAAACAGCAAATTAAAAAAAAATAAACCAAACCAACAGTCAAGTAAGTGGTAAATACAAATTTGCAAATTGATGAATGTATGTAATAATATGGCAATACATGCCTGTTTGGAGTGTAATGTTTAATTTGGTAACACTTCAACTGAAAATGTTACAACCATAAAATATAATCTTACATTCCTACTAGAGATTTGGCAACATGCAGTATGAGAATTAGTCATGTTGGTCAGCAGCTTTTGCAGATATTGGAATAAAATGGCATTAGTAAAACAACCTACACTATTCATTCAACACTGTTGCATTAACAAGCTCAACTCTGATAAGGAACACTGCTTACAAACTCTGCTAACACTAACATTGAAATGCTTTTTGTATGCAAATAAGTATTCTCCACAATGAAGTAAGCAGGTTTTTTAAAGCATTTTAGGGACCCGATTCAGGTCCCAAAAATCAGAGAAATCGGGTTCCTATAGATCCAGACCAGGTACCTAAGATTTTCCTTAAAAAAACCCTGGAGTAAGCAAGGAATTGATCAGAAAACTTTTATATGGTCATGATTTCACAGACTGTTATGTCCATTGTCCACCATCCAGTTAACTGAAAATCGTTGAACATTCAGGTATTTGTGTCCATCTCTTAAAGAAAAATCTGTTTACAAGTAAGAAACATAATTTTGTGAGAGGTGATCATACTTTTTCAAAAAATCTATTGCTAATTTGCAATAGAAGGCAGTGCTGTCCCAATACAGGTGAGGAACTGTTTTATTATAATTAACAGTGCTGGCACAACTTCACCATGCAGTGACCATTGTTATGTACTGTTAACTTTTCTATATATCGTCAAGCAACTGAACAATCGAAATAGGTACTGAAGTTGTCTTACCACATGTCTTTTTCCTAATTCCATTCAGCATTAAAATACAAATATTATGAAAACATGCACATAGGCACTAAATTAGGATAGGAAATTTTACACAGTCCAACAGAGTGCTGGGCAACTATTCACAGACCACAATGCCAGGTTTGTCATCTTTTGTTCTAAAGCTCCCTACTGGAAAAGATATAGTTTTTGCACATGCCCCACACACACCTGCTTTGCCCAAGTTATTTGTGCAGTGTATATCAAGATGCTTGGAAAGGAACTGAAAAAAATATCCACCAAAATTACCCCATTGCAAAAGTTGTACCAGTTTCCTGTTTATTGCAGTTGTGGGCTATCCTCATTGCCATTCACCAGATTATTATTTTTGGGAACATGGGAAGTAACTTAATTGAATTTTTACAAGTCACTGCTTTTTGTTTTGGAAGATACCTCCTGGAAACTTTCAAAGGTTAATTGTTCATAGTTTTGCAGATATTTGGTCTACCCATCACTGACATAATATGATGCAACTTACTTAAACATACTGCAGCCCAAAGTCTGATGGAACTCTCAGGCATAAACTCTGAACAGTTTGGGAAGAAAGGCTGCACCAAGTAATATGAAAATGTTAACGCAATTGCAGCTTGTGATGTTGGTCTAATGATGAGCAGGGCTATCCAAAGCCGCAGGAAAGCAGGTAGAGGGCCGTAAAACTCTTGAATGTATGCATAGTCACCACCAGATTTTACTATTGTTGTTCCAAGCTCAGCATAACACAGTGCTCCAATAGTTGAGAAAAATCCTCCAATAGCCCAGACTATCAAACTAAGACCAACAGAATTTACTTCTTTGTAAACACCAACTGGTGATATAAATATTCCAGAACCAATGATAGTTCCAACAATGATAGCACATGCATTAATAAGTGTTATTTTCTGTTTCAAAACGACTTTAGTCTCTGTGGGATTATCATCCAAGGAAGAGTTTGCAGCATCACCTCCACCACCATCGCTGCTCAACACTTTCATTTCCTGTGGTTTGCTCATTTTGAAAATGTCTTCAGTCACAGTTTTGACCACTTAAACTTTTGAAATAGTTAGCACATACTGAAAGTACTTCAATGTATATTCATCTACAGCAAAATCCACCTTGAAACATAAACACAATGTATGACCAAGAGTGTATCTATACATTTTATACAACAGGTAAGTTTTTATTTTCTAACTTTATCTATAAAACATTTTATATCCCTTGCTTATCTAGTAGTGTATATTTACAATACAAACAGATGTAATAATTGGTTTAATAAAGCTTTATGTTCATAGATGTATACAATATTCTAATGATCTTCAAATTAAACTACAACAGCAAAAAGCAACCACGATGAACAAACAGTAAAAGTACAGAGTAAGGCAGATAGCCTTATATTGCAAGCCAAATGTCTAGCATAGAGGCATTTTATATAGCAGAAAATGTTTACCCATTTTACAAAATGACTGTGAGACAAGATGGATGATTTTTTAACCTATGGTTGACAGACATGGAATTTCTTATTTTTGTTTATCTATTTGCTTGCTTCAAACACATGGTCCATATCACAAGGGTAACTGAACAACACACAAGCATAACAATGGTTAGTCATGGCTCATTACCGAGTAGGCGTTACTTGATAAACATCATCTAGGCTGATGGAGGAGTTAATCATTGAAACAGTGCCCATCTATAACTGCATTCACTCATCATCATAGGGATCTAGCAGTGGAACAGATGTGAAGACATTCTAACATCAGGCTTTGAAGTAAACAGCTATGTTTTGCCTAATGCCTTTTTTTACATTGAGCATCAGAACAAGCAACAAAAATAACCAGGGAGGATAATGTAAATGGCCAGACTAGAGTACAACACCTGTAATTTAAATTTTCTATATGTTTAAGGCTTTTAAAGTATAGGATCATGGAATCAGAGATAAATATAAGCTTTATTTTTAGGCTTGACTTAGAAAATAATATTTTTTTAGTGATTAAGCTAACATTGATTTTCACCAATATTTACAGCTTTATATTTGGCAAACGAAGTGTCCTTGTATGCTCAGAGTATCACACAGTTTCAGTACCTACTCAAGGTGCAAAAAAAAATTCACTACCTACAAGGTGCCACACATAAATGTGAAGTCAGAAGGCTGGTAAAACAACTAATTTATCAGGCTGTATGGTGGAACTTGAGTTTGTCCACATAAAGCCCAACAAATTACAAAGGAAACTTAACCTATATTTGGGTTCTCATGCAGAAATTTGCTTTTAAGTATGTTATAGCCACTATATTTATATTTAAACAGTGCTGTATGATCATTTAACTATGTGAACCATCATTTTGTCACAAAAAAATACCCTACCAGGGTTTTTTTAAGGAAAATGTCAGGTATGCAGTATGGACCTGTGGGGACCGAATTTCTCTGATTTTAGGGGCCCGATTTTCAATTCTAGGGACCCGATTCAGGTTCTTAAAACACCTTAAAAAAACCTGCACTATTACTGCTGTTCTTGCAATTAGTCCGGTGTTGGTGGATAAAATGTGGTACAGGCAATACATAGGCATATACTTGCCATGGGTTAGACCAGCTATGTCCAACCTGCGGCCCGCATGTGGCATGATCAAAGGTTTTGTGCAGCCCAGTTTGGGCTTTCGCTGTACTAGTAGAAGTATCCTAGATATTGACAATCTGTCCTTGTGTGAAAATTTTGAATTGGACATTTTTGATACAGGTGGTCCTCAGTGCCACTTTGAATGGCTTACCTTGATCTTTCAAACTAAATTTAGCTTCAGCTGATGTACTGAAGAAAGCATTCATATCCTAACTGCAGTGGTAAAAGAGTTGACAAAGAGTGGCCCTCATTACTACTATGTTATTCAATGTGCAGCCCTTGTTAAGATAGTGACATAGTTTTTAGCTCAGTATGCTATTTGGGTTGGACATAGCTGGGCTAGACTGCTGTACTGTGGGTTTTTTTTCGCTGAGACATTTCAGCTATTTTTTACGCTGAGACATTTGGTCACTGAGACATGTCAGTCATTTGTACTATAGTAGTATTGAAACTTTACATGACACTATGCACTGGTCTATATTTTTGATCAAATTGACTTAATTTTTTTCACTCATTGAAAAAAATTTTGGTCTATGTCCAAACGAAATCTAGGCTGTACAAGTGATACTGATTTCTTAATCCTTGTGATCTTGGTTTTCGGTCAGATTGTTTGAAAATATAGGCTAATGAACACTGTTACGATGAGTTTTACTATAACTGTGAGGCAAATGACTGAAGTGTATCAGTGACCAATTTGTCTTACAAAAAAATGATCAAAATGCCTCAGCAGTGTTTCAGTGACCAATTTGTCTCAGCAAAAAATGACCAGAATGCCTCAGCAAAAAAAACAGGTTGTCATTATTAAGTTTTTTACAATATTAGTTTAACGAATCAACAAATAATGGCACCATCATGGTAGCATTTAAGCGGACGTGTCTACATCTGCTGTTTCAATGATTTTGGTAGTAATGGAAATGGTTCATTGGTTGTACTTTTCATGGGACCAGCTTTTCTTTACTTTTATCAAAAGTTTCCCAACTTTTCTGCTCAGATTTATGGTTTAGGTTTTATGTTTAGTATGTTTCTCTACTAAGCCTAGTGCAGTCTACTCACTACTGCACTCTCACTCACTGTTATTGCATGTTACTGCCATGCTACAAGCAGCAGATTAATAAGTTTTCAAATAGGAAGGTCCACTGGCAGACCTGTAGCCACTGCCTTTCTTTTTTCCTCGTCTTTGTATGGATGTGTAGTTTAATCACCATCACTAAATAGATGAATCTCTCTCATTGTGCTATATTTTTCAATTGTACCTTATTTGCACACAAAACCTTTATAACTACAGTAGGATGGACCAGTTTACCTAACTCAGCTTCACCAATGACAAAGTGTTCTACTGTTGAAAACACACAGCAGTTGAATAAAACTTGCCAATGAATAAAGCTTCTTGAGCTGTGTCGCAAAGAAACTTGTTAACATTTCAGGTGACCCCAGGGAGCGACAGTGGCTCCACCAGCACCTGTCTCTGGCCGTGGTCAAAGGGAACACCTCCAACATATTGGCCTGTGTGCAAGTTTGATCTGATTTTAGCCAACCTCAGCGCATTAACCAGTGTTCCTGCCCATCACTTGCCTCTCTTCAATGTATAGCCATTGCCTTCCGAATGTCTGTGTTTTCTATGAGCTTCACTGTCTTCAGTATGTTTTATTTGCTTTCTGTAAGCTTCTGTGCAGTATTGTTTTGTTCCCCTTTTCAGCCATCCTGACTAAAAAAAAGAAAAACAGCTTGGTGAAAACACAAATCCAGTAAACTCCAAACCACACCAATCCCCATCAAGTAGCTAACTGTGTACATTTTGAGTTACTTTGGCTACTACGGTCCACAATACAATACATCACTGCTGCATTACAGTGTTACGCTTGAATTGCTTAAATCCAAGAATTGTATTGTGGTAAAAACACTTCAAACTTGAGCTAAACACATAAGCTAGATAGGTCTAGCAATTGTTGCAACCTCTCCGGTGGTGTTGCGTTGATTGTGTGATTCACCACAAACGGGATGTGCGCGAAAAACAAAAATATGTATGCGTGGAGCAAGCAAGCAATAAAAATAGAGATTGCAACACATGATCTCTATTGTTGCTTGCTGCCACCGTGCGAAGCTTTGCACACATGCCACTCTGGATTTCCAATCACATCAAAATGGTGCTGTGACCAGGATGTTAAGGTCATGCCGAGTTCAGCCTTCACACAAAGAACGTGCGATCGGGGCGGTTGTTGTAAAAAGGAGGGGATGTTGTTGCAACCTCTCCGGTGGTGTTGCGTTGATTGTATGATTCACCACAAACGGGATGTGCACAAAGAACAAAAATATGTATGTGTGAAGCGAGCAAGCAATAGTAAGAGAGATTGCAACACATGATCTCTATTGTGGCTTGCTGCCATGGTGCGAAGCTTTGCGCACATGCCACTCGGGATTTCTGATCGCATCACAATTCAGTTCTGCAATTCTACTGAATGCATGTTTGCTTTGGAATAACACATAAGCAACAGTACACTACTGTACAGTAGTTTCAGGTTTGACTTTTGAGTCAATTTTTATGTTGCCACTCCAGCACATCGCATGTCAAATGGACTCCCCTAAGTAAAACGCTTCGTACAGTTTGGTTTGCTGAAGTTCAGCACACCACACAGACACTCAGGACACTGGTGGTCCCCTATCTGCGATATGATGTACAACGCAATTTACAAAAAAGTACTAATACATTACATACTGCAGTGCGCTAAATAATATTGCAGTGGGCTAATTCAGTCTGCCCAGCACAGAACCATGCTCCCAAACTCTTAAGGCGACGAAATACGCGCCAACCACCTAATACAAATGCAGTCTTTCGTTTTGTGCGTGACGAAACAGCTTTCTTTCTAGTTTTTTGCTGCTGTATGGCAACTTGATCCTTTTGTAAGCGATCCCAACGGCTGCTCTGTGCCATGCCAATCTCGTAGTATTACCGCAAGTGAAGAGCAGCTGCCACGTGGGCTTACTACTCTGGTGACAAAACTCGTACCTCTTCGCGTAGTTCAACCGACGCAGACAGTGGAATGGCATGTTATTATTATCCGGGCAAGCGACTCACGTATTCACTTCTCAAAAGAGGTGATGCAATATTACGGCGAGCGTGGCGGTATTTATCCACAATGTGACATTTCGTACCGGAAGACTGCTTTTTTTTCTTTTACCAATCAGATACCTAGTAGTGTTGAACAAATTGGAGATTTTGCAACCTAATCCAGTCCAAAATATTTACTGAGTAATCCGGTCCGATATTAATCCGGTAGACCTGTCGAGATATTCGATCCAATCCGGTTTATATCCGGAAGAAACTCTGATTAAGCATCATACTGCAGTGATCAAACCAGTTTGGATATCCATATCTGATCCGGTTGA
>JGI24159J19872_10012949_pt1 | contig 10859 bp, 6 predicted proteins | sample Ectturendosymbi4_FD_19872 | JGI IMG/M metagenome (IMG submission 19872)
TAGCAAAAATATGTGGACACTGTGTACACACCAAGCATAAAAAGTAAGAAGTGCTGGGAAAGTGCCTTGCTCCTCTCAAGGCTGGACACGTACTAACGCCGGTTGTGTAATGCCCTACTGTATGGTTTATCCATTTTCTGTGCTTTTGCGAATGACGATACAGCTGTGGTAAGGATAAACAGCTTTGTTCCTCCCAGTGTTGGTCATGTGCAAACACCGTTTCTGTAATGTGCGCTGATGTATAACTAACCACTTTTTTGTGCTCTTGTGTCTGTGATATGGACCACGAGTCCGCAATAAAATATCATTATTATTATTAAAACATTTTTTGTAAATTGATAATGGGGGGATAAAGTAAAACTAAATAGTAAAGTAAAAAAGTAAAGTAAAACTATCCCAGTTGTGGTTGCAAAGCGCTGACAGACAAATGCTTTTTTGATTATAGATCGCTTTCAAAGTGCACTGACGCGAAGATTCGCTCTTTACTTCTTGGTGAGACAACCATGAGGCAGTCAGTACTTCCGCTTCTTACGGGACTGCAATTGACAATTCTTAAAGATGTCGCATTAGAAATTACTGTTCCCCACAGTGTCTTTAAATATGTGTTTCACAAAACCATACACACATCTGGTCTCAACTACTAGTCTTGACCTTTTTCGATGTTTCAATTCTTGAAAATCATCGAAGTCCAATCAAGGTTAATTTATACACCCACGTTTATCAAACTACAGCAAACGCTTTGGCTTAGAATTGCGCGTTGTTATCTTACATATTGTTCGATGGTTTCTTTCAATTCCCGTCGCAATTTTTCTTGGCAATCTTTGTACACAGCCAGATTGTAAGACAGAAACAACAATGCACTTGAGGTAGTTTCGTATCCGCCCAATAGCATGAGAATACTGTTTCCAATAAGCTCAAGCCTGGATATACCTGCACGAAATAAAACGTTTCTGATTGTTTTTTTTAGTAATAAGATTATTGTTCACTTGCAGGTTTCCCGAAAAACATTTTCGTGTATTTTCATACGGCAAATTTGGAGTTTTCAAATTTGTATTTAGTTAATTACCACCTGAACACATCAGAAATGTTGGGGACTTCAGGAGACGAAAAGCGAAAAGGGCTTCGGGAACCGAAGTACAACCCTCTAGGTTAACGCAAACATCCAAAGCATTACCCTGGATGTAAAACCCTTAGAAAATATCAATAGAATCATCCGGACCACTTGATTAATCGCGAATCTGCAGCTGCGAGCAATCGTTTTTGAAGACAAGAATTTTATACGAAAAATAGTCTCTTGAACAAAGTTTTCCGAAATTGTTTATCACCACAGATTTTTACGAATTTCAGCAATGTCTTCTGCTGAACTATTGTGTTTACGTTTCAAAATCTTGAGTGTTTTTTGCGACATCTTTGCTCCAACAGCAGGAGCTTATTTGTCGGAAAAGAAACAACGACAACCTTCCGTGTCTCCTCAGTATTTAATTTTTTTGAAATGGACGACACGCATGTTTTATCTATTTCTGTGTGATCAATCATAAAAGATACACTAACTTTTTTGCTATTCAAACGTACCATCGAAAGTAATCAAATTCTCCGGAAGTTACATCCTTGACACGACTTGTCTTGATTGTTTTAACGACACAACGTTTTTATTTAATTCATTTCGAAAATACTTTGAATCAATTATGTGCATGCGATCATGCTGGGCGTCGGAAGTGGGGGAGGGGGGTCAAAAGTCCCCACTGTATTTTAAAAATCTTAGCAACAAAAGGTGATTTTCTTAGTTTCGAGTTGTATACCAAATTTCACCACTTTTTCTGCCCCTCCCTAGAAAATGTTTGGAAAAATCCTCCAGTGGCCCCCTGGAAAAATTCCTTCCGACGCCCATGCATGCGATTCTTTTCATTCCAGCCACTTCGAATCAATTACGTGTACGCGATTCTTTTGATTCTAGCTTTGGCACCTTTGCGCTTGCACATTCAGAACCCCCTTACCTTTTGTATCATTTGTAATGGTCGTTTCGTCAATCTCTACCTCCAACATGCCTTTCAGCAAATCAACTTTCTAAGAAAAGAACAACTACATTATTAAACTGTCCACATGTGGTTTCAAAAGTCCAGACTTATTTTATTTGCTGTCTTTATGTTAAGCAGCTTTGCTTTCTTTCTCTTAGTTTTTGAATCGGGTTAACAAACTAATGTGCAATGACAAAGCCAACGACAATTCAAAATTTCATTGGCACATTTACAAGGAAGGTAACATCTAACGTTCCATTAATTTCTTATAAAAATCCATGGTAAATAACAAGAGCTGTCAGGCTACTTCAAACCTATGACAAGATAAAGAAAAGAAAAAAACATTGACCTTACGCAAGCGGAAAAATTAGAAATCACTAAGCAGCAATGTAGCAGGATTCATGCCGTTCCACTGCATTGCACGTCAGCAGTGTAGCATTGTTTGTGGCTATAATTGAAGCTATTGATCTGCTCAAACTGAGGAATGTTGGTCTTGCAAATAGTTGGAGGATCTGTGTGGACTTGACTCAACTTAAGGTATTTTCAATGGTGTATGACAGTAGTTCTCAAGCGTTTTTCGTTGCGACGCTTTCGGAAACGACGCAGCAGCAGTAAGATCTTAATAAAAACGCATATAACCAAAGTTTTATATACTTGATGAAAGCACGATGTAAACGACCCTGATGATTTGTTTGATTTGTACTTTTGTTAAAATAAAAGTAAAGCACTGAGAACTTCCAGACACGTCCGTTATAATTTCCTTCTCTAACGATAGCTTTTTAATGAACGCCACAATTTTATCTGATACGTCAAGCATATTTTTACCGGCCTTTGCATCGACATATTAAGTTTATTCAATTTAGCAAAGATGTCACACAAGTAAGCCAAAAAATCCGTTCTAAGCTAAGCAATTAGCGATTTGATTACTTTTATAACTGACTATTGTTGTATAGCCTTTATTTGTTTGTCTGACGCAAAGTAAACTAAAATTGAGCAATGCGTTTATTAGTAAACATGTTTTTACTCGACAATAATTGTAGTTGCGTGTTCATTAGATAGCAAATAGGCTATCTACTTTTAGCATGATCGTACTTAAACAATGTTCTTTGGTAAAGTTATACAACTGCACTGAATTTTACTATTATTGGTTCAATGAATAAAACTGCACTGCATAGATTCCATTTTGTGCGACGCCTTTGGAAAATTAAGACGATGCGCCAGGGCATCGCGATGCACAAGTTGAGAACCATGGGTGTAGGAAACATTACGTTGAGTTTTGACTGGGTTGATTAAAAGAACGAATATATTATTACGATGTTTTCAAGCAACAGTTCCAATCAGAAGTTTTCATTGTCTTCGACTCGATTGTATCGTAATGCAGTCCCTAGTGTCTAGTGAATCACTTTGGAGAAATAACTTTATTATCAATTACATGTAAAACAAAAAAGTGTGATAGCATCAACTGTTAAAAATTACTTTTAATTATTTTCGTTCAGACCAACACATACCAGACCACGTATCATTTGAACGATGTATTTCGTTTATTTGGCACCTAAAAGATGGAACTGATCTTGCAGGGCTTGCCATTATAACGGCTTCACTTCAGGTTAATATTCTCACCGCTTTCTTCCCAAGATCAACTTTGTGTTTGATCATTGCTTCAGTCAACGACCCGAAGTAGTTGGTGATATCGCGCGGAATCGCGCTGAAGTTGAAGAACTCTCCAATTTTTTCCGTTGGAGGAAAAATTACTGTAACGACATCACAAAAGACGTCTGGTTAACGACCGGCAACGGAAAAAATGGCGAGTTGCTGGGGAAGAGAATGCGCACTAGTTGAAGAATGCTCACAACCGTAAGAGTTACAAGAGCAAGAACAAAATGGGCAATTCACTGGTATCGTGTGCGTGTATCATCCCCGTTGGCACGGGAGGGGAGCGGCTTTGGTGGGCTTAACCGCTCCAAGCCTCCCCAAATGTAAACGTGAAACACTATGAATAAGTGGAGTTTTTGTTAATTTTTACAAAGTCAAGCCCTGCGCAAAAACGCAAAGCCCCCACGCAGAACCGCAAAGCTCCTATTCAAAACTTTCTGGCAACGGTTCTGGGGTTTATACTGGTTCGGGGAAAATGCTTTGAACATTTGTAGTCGCAGCACATTTACGTACTGCAACAGCATAAACAAAGGAAAAGCCGACGACTTCAAATCTTATTTGCAACGCACGCGGGATATGCTTATATGCGACAGTGAAAAAAGGCAATTCGTAAGGCAGTGAAAAAAGGAAAAGATGTCATCTGTTTTTCAAAACGCATTAAAATGAGGACATTTTGTAAAGGCAAGGACATGTATGCGCAGTACGTCAGCACTACCGGCCAAGTCGCTATTTACCACACGAAAGTGTCAAAAAACAGCCCTACGCAGTAACGAATTATAGGGGTTGCCAACCTTGGGTACATGTACCCTTAGGGCTACATTTGCCCATCTGAAGGGGTAAAATTAAGGTAAGCAATGGAAGTGAAAAATAAATTTATAAAATATTTCCACATATTTATACATATATCAGTGAGCATTATTTTCAAAAATTATAATATGGTTGTTGTCAAATATAATTATGATTAGGCCTGATAAAACATTTGTGAAAAAATGGATCATATTCTATTAGAACGTTTAGAAAATTTTTTATTAAAAATTCAGTGTATTTTTGTTATTCTACTTAGAACCTTTCTTTCATAAGAAATTTAAAGGCGCATACTCATCTGTCGAAATACCAAAGGGCAGTGTTCCCTCTAAGCTGTGCGCGTGTGTGCGCGCACGCACAAATTTACTGCACACAGGCACATTATGATGTATCAATGTTCTCGGTTGGCAGGTTTTAGTCATTTCTAAAAAAAGACTACAAAAAATTAGAGGGAACATTGCTAAAGGGGTACTTGGTCAGAGAAAGGTTGGAAACACCTGACCTAAGCGGACGCACCGTGTAAGAAATTAAAAAAAGAATTTAACAATTTTACAGGTATATTATTGAAAAGTGGTGGCCTTGGTGGGTATATCATACGGTCGAACGTATGCTCCGCGATTCAATTTTAGGCTTGTTTAGGTGATTGATCCTTTTATTTCGGTGGCGATGAGTGTGAACTTATAGAATTACATCTTGTATGGTAGGGCAACTTCTAATTGCTGTGAATGGTTGTAGGTCGCTGCTGGAACCACGATTAAAGCTGTGAGTGCTAATAAATCCTGGTCAAGAAATAAACATCTCTAGTACCCTTGCTGAGACTTTTCATTGCAGGAGACATTCATCATAACGCGTTAACCTGCTTTAATGCACTACTTAAACCAAAGTTAGTATTTATGAAAAAAGTTACAGAAAAACTTATCTTTACTATCCGCCATCTAACGTGTGCGCGTTTTTGTCACTCATTAGTGACTCATCAATATCATTGGTAAACAGTAAAACCTACAAGGGAGACCTGAATCTTACGCTAGCAGTTGAGTTGGTTAATGTCGTTATGGGACGGAAGTGTGAATCTTTTATGACGTATTTGAATCTATTTGGTGCAACAAATGACACTTGTATTTACGGTCATAGGAGAACTCTTATGTTCTACATCTTGGGTTTGGCAAGTATCACAAAGCATTTAGTAATTATTCTGCCCTATAAAATATCTAAAGCTTTTCGGAAAATTTCTACGCAATTTTACGCCCAAAACCTGATGATAAAAACTTATACCAGAGCTTAGCTGCATTTGGGCAATAGTATTGATCTGAGAAATATTTTAAGTGCGTAGATATTTGACCCTAAGCTCTATGTAGGCTGTGCTGCCAGCGCGTAGCCCATTGAAGAAGAAAATTTGCTTCTTTCTCAAAGACAATATTCAAATAATTTCATTAGAGGGATTGACAAATAATAGTTATTTTTACTGAACAAATTTGACGGCAATCTATTAACACTTTACGTCAGATACAACCATGATGACACAACGGTACAAGGCTCACGACTTCACTTATTTTGGCCATTCATCGCCATTTCACTAATTAACAAATTTCTTACAGAAAATTATGACAGGAATATTGCGAAGAGGTGACATTTGAAAAAGCTTTTTTGCCATCTGCAAAACTTTAGGTTCCTCGCCTTCTTCCTGTTAAAACAGCACACAAACAACGGCTTTAACACACTGGAGAAAAGTGTTCATAAACATAGTTTGTAAAGCAGCATCTACTCTTCTGCTTACATGACGGTTAGATACAAGTTTCAAAATGTAACAAGATCTGAAAAACAGAAGCTCTTTTCCATTCCGTTAAAATTAAACACAACCACATACCGAACGGTCAAAACCAAAACATTCGTATGCGTTTTTGATTTTAACTATAAAAAACTCTATCTGTAAGAACCTGTGAAACTCTTCGCATCAGCGGTATCTTTGCTTTTGCAGAAATACAGTATGTGAAGTGTATCACAAAATGATATATAATGAGGCGCCAGACCGGTTTCAAGCACTGTGAAAGGGGGGGGGGGTTCAACTTTCGTTACTGCAGCCTCAAAGCATGTTCATCACACACAAGTGCTCCGCCAGGAATTTTGTTTGAAAAACTCAACCAAAAACAGCAACGAATAGAGCATACCTGGGAGTGAACATCGACACCAAAAGCAGCAGAGCAAATAACATCCAATGACAGTTTTCCCATAATCCTGAAAGAAAATTAAACATGTAATAACTTCACTTCAAAACACCTGCATTCCAGGGATCTGCATTCACGTTAGACATGCCTCCTGTGACAATCAATTAAGCTGTTGTTTTCACTTTTAAGCGAAGTAGTCAAAAAGCGCAAGCAACATGCCACAAAGGCTTATTCCCATTTGTTGCAAACGAGTGGGTCTTTCGAATTAATTTATTCTATTTTTTTACATTATTGATGTGGTATGCAAAGAAGGCTTCGCCAGCTGAAGATGCATGACGATGGCAGCTGAAAGACGATAAGTGAGATTAATTTAGAATTCAAGATTCTGTGGTAAGCAGGGAGATCTCCAGACGCAACGCTGCGGGTGCTAAACTTTGCCTTAGTAAATCAAACTATTTCATGAGATGTATGACTACTAAAGAAAGATAGCCTACTATAGGTCAGACTTCTTAAGTCTACAACGCAATCTCAAACCAAGATATCAGTTTGTTCTCAATCAAGTCACGCGATCGCCAAGTCTGATTATTGCACGCTGATAATAGAAGGACATTGAGGACTACATGTTTACCGTTTTCTTTGCCACCACAGCATCTTATACCACAACATACGTAGCCTCATCTAATGGAAATAGTTTTGGAACAGAAGAAAAATCTTTCTAGCCTGCTGCATTCCATTCAGCGGAGAATCCAGAAATTTGGTTGCCCAAGTCAAAAGTTTTGAGGAGTGCTTTTTAACAGAAATAGGCAATCAGGCTATTTGAAAAATCACAGCAAAGGTGAAGCTTACTTACGTCGGATGGCATGCGTACTGCATAAGCTACTCATTGAAACAACTTGTGCGTATACAATAATATGTTTGGAAGTGTTGCCAGTCACAGACCGCAACTTCAAACATGTTAGATTTTTCCGCCCATCATCAGTGATGTCATATTAGGACAATCACTTTTTTGCATGAAAAATTAAAATTCTGCCTTGATAATTTACATATTTTGATTCTATTTTGATCTATCAATTTCTTGCGTTTGCAACTCAAATGCGGAATACAATGCATACGTTAGAAATCAAACCGACAGGTTAAAAATCTTTATTATGTTGAAATGACACAAATTTCAAGTGTGAAAGGCTCAACGAAACTAGTGGTAACAAACTGTAGACGAACATCAATCCATACGTACAAGAGAAATATCCAGTGTCAATAAATACCCTGAAGTCACTGAGAAGATTCTGCCTCGTTATACTTGAACATCAAGTACTGCTTCACATTATTGCCTATCCTTGAGTCCCGCGTGCGCCAAAATTTTGGCGCAAAGATTTTCTCCAACATATTTTTTAAACCATAACTCGCCAGCGGTTGAGCTATAGAGTTGTGGAAAGCCTCAAAAGATTCGGTTAGACTAGCAACTTCATTTAAAAAAACTGCAGGGTTTGGATTTGAGGATGTTTGGGGGTGACATATTAAGTGGGAGTATAGGTTTAGGCTTGTTTGGCCAAGGTTACCTGACCCTGAGCTCCAATCAGCAAGGAGCAATTTGTTGTTTCCTTTTTTAAACGACACTAGGCAAAATTTCGCATCTTTAGAGCCTTGATTGATCTTCTAGCGTTTGTGGTTGGCACGTTACGACAAAAAATCATTAATTAATTTAATCAAATTCCTTAGGGGATTAATTTTCTTTGTTCGTTGTTTTAAGGCCGTCACTTCCTAACCACAAACGCTAGAAAGCTAATCAAGGGCTCTAAAGATGAGGAAACAAAAAATTGCCCCTTGGGGGCTGGAGCCCAGGGTTATGTAACCTTGGCGTAACAAGCCTAAACCTACACCCCCAGTTAATATTTCACCCCTCAAACGAAACTCAAATCCAACACCTGCAAACATTTTTTAAATCGAAAGTAGTAGTCTAACCGGATCTTTTGAGGTTTTCCACAGCTCTATAGCTCAATCGGCTGACGAGTTATGATTCAAAGTGTTGGGGGGGAATCTTTGCTCCAAAATTCTGGCCTGCGCAGGACTCAAAGGATAGTTTCTCTTTGCATAATGGATTGAGCAATTACCAAACCAAGGACTGTAAGACCACGTTTCTTGACTTACCACGTCTAGCCTATACTTAATATTCAATCGTCCAGTAGTGGGCAAAAAACATTATTACGTCGGAAGTCACAACATATCCATTGCCATGCCAGAACTGCAAATAAACTTGCAAAAGCATATCAATAACTATTGTCGTAGCTTTAGCAAAATAAAGATTAAAAGAAAAACTCTGCTGCAAGGAAATTTTCATCTAATGATAAATTTTGACTTTTTTTGACTTATTGACTTTGGAGTCGCTCATGGTATCAGCATGAATTTTGGTTTGTGGATGTTTCATTAACTTTAAAAAAGGCAAAACATTTTTGACTTTATTCTTTTTGACTTTCGTTGCCTTAGTCATAAAGCATCGATATTCAGATTTTTATGTTCGAAGGCCTCAGGCTTGGCCACCCATAGGAAAAAATAACATTGTACTACCAGCTACAAATTCATATGTGCCAAAATGGCCGTTTTTACTGCTTTGATTGTGTCTGTATTTATCAGCTCTACAGTATTTTAAAGTTGTGTTTTGCAAAATGCATTGGTGATAACACGTACAAACCTGAGTGAATTTGAAACACTGTTATGAAACACAATTGGCAAGAAAGTCTACAGGGTTTATGTTTATTGAGAGCAAAAATTAATCAACATTATACGAATTGGCCCCATAACGATATAACTGTGAGAGATGGGGCCTGGGGCAAGTGCTGGTTTGCATCACCATAAATCCACCACGGATTGCCTTAAAATGTATCGCCTGTACTTTGAAAAAATGCAGCAACTAAACAACAATAAAATAAATACAAAGGCTGCACTCAACACAACGTTTAACTTATATGAAAAATAGTTTCTTCCAAGCACAGGGAGGCTACGCTTTTTTACCTAGATAGATCATAATGTGGCAGTGCACTATCGGCCAATAAGACAATTCACTGACAATTCGTCACTTACGGTTACCCTTCGTTGCAGTCCATATTTAATAAAACGGCACCGTTATGTTGTGCAGGTTCACTTGTTTGTACCGTTGAGCGGATATAAATATATATATTTACGTAAATTTACCTGTCGCCACTTTCAGATATCTGTAGCAATAGTTTGAGCAGATCAATGCATCAACTCTGATAGGTTGTTCATATTCACATATCTGCATCGATTTGCTGCTAAGTATCATGTATATCTATACTGATATGTCGTGTTCAAAATTTTTCAATGACATACTGTACTGTGTAGATTTACAAATCTTCATCGATATGTATATCTGCACCGATAAGTTGCGCAGAATTACCTTTCTGCGCCGATACGTTTGTTAAGTTATAACAAATACATCCAGTGTGCAAGTAATAGTTGTATTTTTACACAAGGCACCTTACACTGCCTACAGCTTATAAAAAGCACATGCGTAGCAACCCCACATTGTGCTTGGAACAGAGCGTACGCGGTTGTACAGAGTATTACCCACTGATAAACACAAGAATCGAAATTGAAGTACAGAATGAAACGATTGCATTGCAACAAAATTGTTTTCATACTCTTTGATGTCGAAAATTTCTTCTTTGTTTGATGTTCTCCGGCTCAATCTTTCTATCATGTTGTCTGAACACTGATCAAGGATACCAAACATTTCTTTCAACTTGGAGGTGGAAAACGTCGGACTCAGAGAGTTCCTGAAAATAAGACAGCCTTGATGTAGCTTGATAGTACCATAACCACTAATTTAAAAATATATAGTAAATAAAAGAAAAATATGTAAATAAGTGAAATAAAATGAAAAAATTGTTGATTGATTCCACTTCGTTGTCTTCCGCGAGACTAGCTATTAAATAACCAATAATTAATTATAGCTAATGGACACTGCAACAAACTGCACTTAAATAGTAAAGCCATAATAGATTATCGTGTGAACCAATCTATATCTACATATGCAACCTCTGATGTGTGTAGTTGCCACAGATTGGCACCAGCTATGAATTTGTAAATCGAATCCAAATCATGTGTATTTCCATTCAGCTTCGAGTCATCCGCATTGTCGTGTTGAGTCCAAATACAGTCTTTGTGCCGTTAGGTGAAGGCGGATCTTTGAATTTTGGTTTAGAAAAAAAAA
>JGI24159J19872_10012951_pt1 | contig 10859 bp, 10 predicted proteins | sample Ectturendosymbi4_FD_19872 | JGI IMG/M metagenome (IMG submission 19872)
CCAAATTTCCGTTTTTGCTGACACACTTAGAATTTTCGCAACACCGCATGTCGGTTAGAAAACGCAGAAAGGCCGTAAAGCCTATAGCAGTAGGCTATGTCAAAGTAACTGATCAGCCATGACGAATTATTTGCTCTCTGTATAAAACTCTTATGAGTAAAACTTTTCCTCAAGAGAGTTCCGAGGCATTTTTGAACGTAAAAAGTCTGCATTACGCAGAACAAAAAAAATTAACCAGCGTGTTTTACCAAAGTGCTTTGAAAAGCACTTCGAAAAAAAAGACATGTTTTATGGTATTAGAAAACCATAACATGAATGAAGTAACAAGTGATGATAATACAGATTCTGATATCATTACATTTGTGGAGTAACGAAAATGGTTACAGATAAGCTAAGAAATGTAAAAATGACTGATATAATTGTTTTTCTGTGCAGGTATTAGTAATCATAAAAAAAATGAATAGTGTATTGTCGGTGCGACAAGCTTATGAACAAGCAAGAAATATTTATGATGATGTAAAGAATTTCCAAAAACAAGAGTATCATTCGGAACCTTTTCTTCAAGTGATGCAATGGTTACAAGAATGTGTGGTGATGCGTGATTTTACTGCTGTAAAGGCAGTAGAAAGTAAATTCACTTTACAGTGTAGAGAACATCAGATTGTTTTTGAATCATATGTGGAAGAAAACATTTGTAAAGTAACCACAATACGCTATCAGAATGAACAAAGTGAAAGAGTGAATGGTCATGTATCGGTGCATTAAATATTTGAGTAAACATTATATATTGTGATAAATTGATTGTATGTCTTTATTGTGTTTCAGAAATTACATTATGGAAAAAATTAATCTTGTAGAAATGTTTAGGCATGCTAAACGCTGGCACAAAAATGCGTATCTGATAACAGATAGATTTGGAACAACGACGTGGGAAACGTTATCAAAACCTATGATTCGACTAAGTGAAGCAGAAAATGTGGCCTTGTTATTAAACTGGTTAACCAGAGCGAATCGCGGTTGGTTTAGAAGATTGCTAATAAGTATAAGGGACAAAAAAGACAAACAAATATATGTCATTTGGTTCAGTAAGCCGACAAAGCGTACTATACGTGTGGAGAAAATAAAAAGATGTGTTCACACGGATATTTTATATGTTTGGTCAGAAAAACTTACGTATAATAAGTTAAAAGCTCAGAATATAATTAGTAGCGTGTGTAGAAAATGTTTTTCTTTTCAGTAGATAAAAAAGGAGGCTATAATTTCAGAACTATGGAATTTGTAAATAAATTGTACCAATTTCAACGGAATCGAAGAAGCGTTAGAAGAACTTTGTTGGAGTATGGCAATAAGGATACGAACAATTCTACAAAGCCACTCATACAGTTATCAGAAGAAGAAATAACCGTACTTATTCTTAATTGGATTCCAAGGGTTCTGAAGAAGAATGAAGGTGTACGGATACGAATAAACGTAAATCAAGACACGTATGACATAGGATTCAAAAATACCAAGCGTGTCATTCAAGTCAGGCATGTGGTTAAGAAGAAAAAGTCTATGAAGCATCTGTATTATTGGCGACCGGGAGAAACTTTCAATGACATTGCAACTCTTGTTGAACTGCGCAAACGTCAAGACATGGCAGATACTCTTAACAAATTGGAACAGAAGAATGTTTTATAAAGTGATATGGTGCTCTTATGTGTAAAAAGATTTTGCATTGTGTACGCATGTGAAAGTTAAGCATTTAAAACTATGCCAAATCAATAGTTAGTAAAATCATAGCGTTAAAATCGGAAACATTTCAAAAAATGACAAAACAGAACCAAATTAAAGGAATGTGTTAGGAGAAATACTGCGCTGCAGCATTGCTGCAGACAGATCACCGAGGTAATGGTTGAAGGCGAAAGCTGACTGCAAAAGCCAACATGTTGCATCATAAAATGTATAGTTATGAGAAATTACAAACAACGCAAAAGATTAACAGAATGCGCATGAAAAACAGAGTTTCTCGAGAGCAACAAAATGAAAATGTGAATTGTTCACAACGTCATAACNAGACTGCTCGGGAAACAGGAAAGGATAGGAAGTGATTGCTTGAGAGTGGCAAAATAAATGAAGTAAGAAAGTGACGTATGAACAGCCTGTTGTGACTTTTGCAAGGCGCCAGTACAAGTAGTATTGACGTAAAGCCAACGTACTGTCTGAAATGGAATCACAAAATTTCCAAAAACCAACTAACATTAACAGGTGCCCAGAATGATGACGGAAGTCACGAAAACTGCACATGGGATGAGAAAAACAGGCCAACACAGAATTGGTGAGGCCCGTTCTCTTCGGGTGGAAAATTTGTGGAATCAGTTCGAAATTACCGGGGTCTCGAAAGGAGTTTCTGAGAGAGCTCTCGTTACAAGACAATGCTAATGCATTGCCAAGCGCTTAAATGAACTTAGGTTTTTAGGAATAGGGTTAAGGATTGGCAATGGTTGTTCATGCTTAATTTCTGTTAACTTGTAATGTAAAATTGCGCCTTTATGAAGTGTGAAATATGTTGTATGGTGTAGTTAAATGCCGTTGGTTAATAAGAAATACAATCGCTCTGACTGTAAACCACCACGTGACTCCAGAGAGTACCTTAAAAGTAGTCTCTGTCAGTTACTGTGCTAGTGATAATGTGAGCCCAGGAAGAGTAGAAAATTATGGCAACCTGGTTAGAGGGGTGGCTTTAGCTAGGTCAAAAGTACCCACAACTTGTAGGTTAATAGAAACGGAGTAATTAAACAAATTACATCAAAATTAATCAATCCTTGAAGTGGTTTGGCCATTCGGGCAAAGGCAGGACCCATTTCAGTGACGCCCAACATTTTTTCTTCTCTTTCTTTGGGCCTTCGGCCTTTTTAGGGGGGTAAGTGATACAAAATGTTAAATTTTGTAGTTTTTAAAGCAGCAAAGTCACAAAGTATGTGCGCTTTTGAGGCAGTGAGCTTAGTAGCAGAACTGCACGTTAAGTAAGAAGCGTCTGGACAAGCAACTGACCATCGCTGTAGGAATGCACGCTGGCTATAGGAGGGCCAGTGTTGCATAGCAGGCTGAGTAGATTAGCGAAGCGGGATGAGAGTACCGCCGTGAGGCTGAAATCTCCCAATGCCTGCACTCCTAGGATAGGTGCGAAGGTTGCTTGATCATGAAAGGACGCCTAGTAAGAGACGCCTCATTAGACGGAGTGAGCAGACACCTTAAACGTCGATAAGCTCCACCAAAACGAGGCGCAAAGCGGATTTCGAACGCGTTTTCGGCCGAAAAAACGTTTCACTAAGGGAGGTGAGCAGGCACTGAAACGCCGATAAACCTCACAAAAACGAAACGCCAAGAATTGCGGTGTAGGGAAAGTGAACCAGCTCCGGCTGGCAGCTCTAAAACAAGAGGAGCTGATGGTGGCTTAGCAGCACGAGACTGCTTAAAAAGATTTTTTGACCTTTTTATTGCGTGATTATTATCTTGAGTTCTATATTCGACTCCAGCGAGAAATCAGCAACAAAAGCGATTAATAAACCTACAGCAATCCACTTACAAAAGTAAATGCACTCTGCGTGTGTCTGCAGTCTGTTTCATTGATATGTGCATTTTCTGTAAATGAACAATTCCTAATCATAACTGCTCAATGACTATTATTTTTAGATAATGGTTGTTCAAGGGGAAATCAACAAATAGATAGTTTAAAAAACATTTCAAGGTGAGAGTGTAAAATAAACCCTACTTCTGCAAAACAGCACAAATTTTTAAAGTTCACCAAAAGCAGCGATAGCTCGCTACTATTTTTGTAGCGCCGCTATTATTTTCAGCAAATAGCGACGCTATTTTTAAAGTAGCGGTTGCTCACCTCCGCGGAATCGGTTATCAAAAAGGACAGTAACTATACTGAAATAGTTGTAAAGCTTGTTTTTCAACCACTCTTAGATTTTACGAACAACTTGATAAAAGTTGCATGTAAAAAGAAAAAAGTTGCAATATAAGTTCCCGGAACCAGCATGAAACATCGCACTGCATAAATTCCAAGTATTTACGAAGCTGCAAAAAAGGTGCAGAACCTTGCCCTGCTCATAACGCCTGAAGACAAAGTCTAACATGCAGCAAAACCAAGTTACTCATTGTTTTCATTGGCAACCAAACTTTTCCACATAGCTGATCTTCGTTAAGCGCTGTCTTATCCAATCCATTTAGAACGGATGCTAGAATGAAGCATTCCCCTCACCAAGTACGATGGTAGCATTAGGAAATGGTAAAGGTCAACTGACCATCACACCGAGCTAATGTTTCGCAACAATAGCTTGTTACATCATAGTGTAATAATTGCTTCAGGCCTAGTGTCCTAAGCGCAATGTTGGCAATCAACTTTGGTACGTCCGTGTCTTTTTTGATTTTTGAGCTGATTGGTTCCTTTTTCTTGGGCTCAACACCCCGCAGCAAGTTCGGCCTGCGCCCGCATAGCAGTGCGGGTTCCTGCACCTGCCCCGCGAATGCGGGCGCCCCCAACCCGCGCAGGACTCCATCGTGTACTCCGAGAAGATAAATTATTGTCTTTATTTTTCAAAATCGTAGCCAGCGTCGTTGTTGGGATATCTCAAAATATCTTGCAAGTTTTGCTACTTTCGTACCACTTTCGTTGTTGAGCGAAACAACGGTGACATACTTTTTCCATCGTGGGGTATTGCTTCTTTTGTACGAGAATTCACGCACAACTCTTCCAAGACAAATCGATTAAACTGAATACAGTCGCAGCAATCACTAATACTCTCCACTAAAACTCATGTAAGGATTTGCCTCCATTGCTGCTGATGGCGCAATCCTTGATGTCATTCTGCTGATGGCGCAATCCTTGATGTCATACGTCACATCCAGGGTTGTGGAGTCGGATTCCTAACACTGCACTAGTAGTCGGATTTTTTTGTCCGAATCAGGACGACCAATTGGATCATTTTTTTTACATCACACTGCCAAGGTTGGGAATACTTGTTGAAATGGTGCAATTTCTTATGAAACTTTTGTTGAAAGAAAGAATTCTTGCTGCGCACCACGATTTCCATTGATTTTAACAGCCAAATTTCGTTCCCTTTACGTTAAGGAGTCGGAAACTTTCGAAAGGTCGGAGTTGGACATTTAAACTCTGACTCCGCAACCCTGGTCACATCTGTCACGGTTCAACAATTGGCCGCTTAGCTGCGTTCCTATTCGGTCACAAAAGATTTTTGTGGCGGGACAAAGCCGAGTTACACTTCAAAGTGTAAAGAAAACTTGCAACTGTCGTTATAAACGAACAAAATCTTCTGCGGCGACCGACAAAAAAATGACTCCATAGGCGAAGTCGAACGCACGTAAAACATAGGGATTCTCCCGGGGCTGACGAAAAAACGTCGTTATAGGCGAACTGTCGTTACAGCCGAATTCCACTGCATTAGTGATGACAGTTGCAGCGTTCTGATGGAGGCTTCCAGTCGCTTGGAAATTCAGCAAATCAAATCAGAAATATAACAGGAAATAGGCACGGTGTCGTTGCTGACCAAAAATTGATCGCAAATTGCGTTTCACGCCGCAACTGTAACGAATATATCACGTCTTTACGAAACAAACGCAGCGTCGATACTGATATATGAGGATAAAATGACTAAAATATAAAAAGATCGTTCGATAAAAGACCGGCAACAACTTTAACCGCAATAGCGGCACCAAAAGCCTTATTAGCGAAACGTTTGTACTACGTCGTCAACGTTGAACGAGTTTAGGAAGCTCGATGTCAATTTTCAGTCACTTTTGGGATTCCAATGCAACTCAAAAGTAATTGAGTAGTGGCACGCGACGGCTGAAACCGAACTCAGCGGTAACCCGACGGTTCAGTGGAAATCGATCCCAAATCAAGAGCAGCAGATAGCGGTAACCGACGGTTCATCGAAACCGAATTCCCAGTTCCAGTGCACCTCCTCGACTCGCGTCTGCTTTGTTTTGCAGTCAAACACGTGCAAATTCCATTCTTCGAACCTGTTGAAGTAAAGTTTTTCTGTTATTCGTGCGACCGCACAGATAACCGAATCAGAATCGTCGCCAGAAAATCGTCAATAGGGGGGCTTTACGTTCGTGTAGGGGGGGGCTTGACATTAAAATTTGACAAAAATTACAGAATTTATAGTGCTTCATATTTCAATTTGGGGGCCTTGGAGCTTTGTTTGGGGGGACAAGCCCACTAAAGCCCCCGTGGCGACAAGACTGAACCGAATACCACCAGAAATCTTTCCCATCGACGTCTTCTATTTCGTTTCCTTATACATGTGCCCTGTGGAGGTCAGGACCGAAACCAACCGAAATTTTCGGGGGCAAAATGATTGTTGTAACCTGTTGATGTAACTGAAAACGTTACTGGCGCTTTCAAAATGTTTTTGAAATTTTCGGGTTTGCCCACCCCCGGTTGTGGGCCGGGTTGAAGTCTATCAGCAAACGGTAAAATCAAGGATGTCATATTTCTTAGTCACTGCATGGAAAGAAGCAGAAAATTAGGTAACAGCACTAGCCTCTGGCTTGGTCATGTCGCAGGGATTGAGCTGCGCATTTCCTCAACTGTAGCACTTTTTGTGATCAGCTTGTAACCGACGTTAAAGTGATTATATTAAATGGCAATGCTGCTCGACAACTACGAAATGACTTTTGGGTAAATGTACTGCACACGCCTTTGCACTATGCAAAACACACACGCAACGGAGGTGTGAGATCTGTTAACAACACCAAAATAGAAATACTATTCTTCTTTGGTCTCCATTTCACCATCGGGATCATCAAATTAAAAACTCACTAAGTCTCATACAAAACTCCAGCAGACAGAAAATGCTGGGTGCCATTTTCTGGGAAGGTACTACTTTTTTCCGACGCCATACTAAGACACGGGTACATAAATTCCTTGATTGCCGAGCTTTAGTTTCGATTTTTTTCAAAACCATCGACGTCCACAGGTCGATCCTGGCGTTGTATAGGAAATGCTGGCCTGAAGAGCGATTTTCAGTTTTCAGCCAAAACTGAAACTAATCTTGATTTCTATCGCAGGATATAGACTCCTGAGTAAGCAAAGCTTCACTGCAGGCTTCTTCATCGATTGCGATATGACGTGCACCCCCACTGGCGAAGAATTATGGAAAAAAAATTTTAAAGGCATTTTTGGGAAGTTTGTCGTTTTTTTTGTGGCTGCAGTTACGTTGCGATTTCGCATACCGGTGATGATACAAAAAATCTCCCCAAATATATTTAATTTAGCTTGTTTTTCTGCCGCCACGGTGTAAATCACGAAGCAACTTAAATCATCTCTATGACGACAAAACAACAAATTAAGTGAAGCAGTAAGTTTTGTTTTTTTTATGAATTTTCTGTTAACAAACGCCACCTATGAATAGACAACAGGCATGGATTAAACTGGCTCGTTCAGTACCCGGAACAAAGATAACTTCACAGAAAGTAACGTCAAGCCACAGAGACGTGCGGAAAAAATCACCTTTGAATCAAAATAAAAAGCTTCTCGTCTGCAACCAAAGCACTTCTAATTGAATCTTCTTCTGGATCAAGTAATGTTGTTGAAAGTTGATCCCAGCGTTTAAAAACAGGGTGCAGCCGATACGTCTCACAGTCCGCACCTGAATGATGAATACCGAGATGTCAAGTATTAAACTTAACAGAAGCAACGTTGTCGCGCAATAAAAAAAGCGGTTGAAGGGCCACAGCCACCTGGGACAATCGTGGATCAATGTTTTGTCCAAATTTTTTAGATCACCATCGGGGATCTGTGGTCTTCAACACGTCAAACCACTCAAGCATCAATATGACAATCTTCTTCCGTTTTTTTTTTTGCTCAGAAAACTAGTTTGAAACACATTCAGCACTTGCATCACTGAAATGAAATTGTGGAGTGAGCGTATGGTTCGGTCTCTGCAGGAACGTATACAACCCGTTTCAGAACAGCGTGAAAGCTTTGTCATTAAGACGCTGATCAGTCCAGAGGCGACTTCACTTGTAAACTTGTCAGGGGTTGGACATGGGCTCGCGGTTTGCTTTCGACAATCGCACAACCGGTAAGATGTAAACTGAGACTGAACAATTAGTTTGTTTTGGGATCCAGTCTCGTCTTGTAAGTTCCATTTCAACAGGATTTAGAAACAGAGGCGAGAAAGGAATGATGCAGATAAAGAAGCAGCCATGCACATGGACTAATTCAAACAGCATAATGATACTAATGTGCTTTACCTGACATATCCAATACGCAACAGAAAAACAAGCAGAAAATTCAAATGGCCATGCTTTCCAGAATGACCAAACAGTTCTAATAAAAAAGAGTTGTACACGCCCCGCATTGCGTTACGTGGTGCTACAAAGAAGTTGTCGTCAACGGACTAAACTTCCCTGTTCAGGGCTACTTGCCCACCTTGGGCAATTCCGTTTCTTGAAGTCGTTTTTGTACACTTTTTTTGTACACACTTAGAACGTTTAAGGCGTAATCTTCTTGTAGCTGTTTTTTTTCAATGTGTTCTGTCGAGTAGTCTTTTCCAAAATTTGCGTGACTTTTGTATTTTTCGAGTGAGTGGGGAGGATTGCCTAATTTGCATATACCCGACATGCAACAGGAAGGCCAACTCGGGCAAATCGTCAGAAAGTTTGACACGAAAGATACACGTGCTCAAAATAGAATTTGCACGTTTAGGAATAGTACTGCACAGAGTTTCACATGTTTGTGATCGGACTTGTCATTTGCTCTTTATGGGCCTCTGGACCCTAGGTGGCAGTGAATTACAAAATACATTTGAAGATAACCTATCTTCATTTCGCAACATTAATTTATTCTGTTGTATGTAGAACCGTGAGCTTCAAGCAGAATGCGATTTTTATCTTCAACCGACCGCCATCAAAGGCTACTGGCGGAATTTCCGTATTTTTCCTGCCGTCTTGGTGCCTTCAGTATGCCTACCTCCACCATTTTGTAGGGAGAAACAATGTTTGGTTTTCAAATTATACAAATTTTTCGTAACACAACAAATTCGTTTTTTTCGGGTCAGATGAGCTTGACAATAATCGCTGAGTTGCTGAAAAACGCACCTATGTTCCACGGTTAAGGTAGAAACAATCTTTGCCCAATCAGAGCTTTGTTACGAACAGTGTTGTATTTCCTTTCGGCCTTGAGTAGGGGAAACATTGATAAGCTTGGGATCAGATTTCAATCTAAACCAACGCATTCATGCTGAAAGGTTCCACTTAAGGGATCTCGAACACCTGAACAAGTAACATATGCCCTAAACGATGTAAGCGCAGCAGTGCGTTAAATCATGGCAGCCCACAAATCACCACAATCTCCTTCCGACAAATGCGTTGCTCACAGAGTGCACTGAAGCCGGTGGGTGGTCTGTGCCTAAAGATCACAATTCTCAAAACAAATCATCGATTTTTAAAAGTTCGTTCTTTAAAGTTGAGCGTTGAATTTTTACTAAACGCACTAAAAGACAAAATTTGACAATTGGTTTGTCCAACGACGCCAAGTAGTACATTAAAAACAAAGCTGTGATTTTTGAGACCCAAGATAGTTTTAACTGCACGAGATCTGTTTTATGTTTGACACCGGTAATTTGCAGGATGTCCATCAAATGCATCTCTAAATATCGATGTTATAAAGTTTATAGCATCGATTTCTCAAAACAAAGCATCGATTTTAAAAATTTTGTTCATTAAAGTTGAGTTTTGACTTTTTCCTAAACGCACTACTTCAAAAAAACATTAATTTTCAACTAAACCATTCTTGATAAGGCGCGGTCTGCGATACAAACAACCAAGGAAATATTTTAATGAACTATTAAGCAATGCCAGCAAACTTATCACCCAAGCAATGCAAAATTGACTGGACGTATTTACAGGGTGGTCCAAACAAGCGCCTTACTTTGTTTTTGATCTCATTTGTAACTCAAATGAAGTTTTATTGAAATTATTTCAACAAACAGCAGAATTATGGAAATTACGTCCTCCAATTGTGGAAGCCGTTGAAACAGTTTTAGTGTCCTGTCCATCAATAGTTGATAATATGTTCCGTTCAGGCACCTTTCTGGCGATTAACTGCTCCAACACGAACGTTGAAATTGTCAATGACTCGTCCAATCATGTTGGCAGGTATGCCTCTGATCTCCCGTTTTATGTTGTCCTTCAAATCAGGCAGAGTCTGGGGATTGTTGTTGTAGATTCTTTCCTTGAGGTAAGTCCAGAGAAAGTAGTCAGGTGGGTTAAGATCAGATAAGTTGGGTGGCCAAATGAGCCTCATCACTGAAGAAAATCAAACCCAACAAGCCAGGGCTGTTTTCAATCCTCTGACTCATATCCTGACAAAACGCAAGTCGTTCAGCTTTATTGCCATCCGTTGCATATGCAAGATTTGAATTTTGTAAATTAAGTTCTTCATGGAGGATCCTCAAAAGTGATGATCTGGAAATGCCAACGTCTTGTGAGATACGGCGCGTTATTTTCTGGGAGATTCCTCGAGCCGTTCCCGTAAATTCTTAATGTTGTTGGGTGTTTTCACTAAACGAGGTTGACCACTGTGACCTTTATTGGCATTCGCGACAATTCCAGTCCCCCGATATTTGGCCACCAAACGTTCAATTCTTATTCTATCAGGTACTTTGTCCTTGCTAAAATCTCTTCTGCATTGCCTCTGCGTCAGAACGGCCGATATTGTGGCAAAGTACGCAGGGCCGTCGCCAGCGGGGGGCCAGTGGTGCCCGCCCCCCCCCATTTGAAATCGGTACCCCCCCATTTCACGTTTGGCCCACCGGCTGCTGCATACATCCAATACTGTA
>JGI24159J19872_10012952_pt1 | contig 10858 bp, 5 predicted proteins | sample Ectturendosymbi4_FD_19872 | JGI IMG/M metagenome (IMG submission 19872)
GAAACTGAAATAACAGTTGCAAAAAGGTTCAACCCAAAGTTAGCAAATCCAATCCGAATCTGGTGTATGAGAAATTGCCCAAAGCTAATGAAGTTCATCAAAATACTAAAGTGGGGAAGGATTTCAACCTAAATAGAAGTCCATGTTTATTTTGATTTTGTGTTTGATCATGTGAATGATACGGTATTTACTCCATTGGTAGCCGCCCTTGAGTGTAGTCCTCCCTTGAATGTTAGCCGAACGAAATGGTGTTAAAAAATAATTGTAAGCCGCTCTTGATTGTAAGCCGCACCCGCACTAGAGCACAGGTTACCTAAGCCTCTGAAGTACTTACGCGTAATAGCAGGTTTCGCGTTTGTTAGTAACCCTGGTAATGATGTTTACATCACTACACCTGCCTTCTATTCATCATAATCCATTTTGTGACGGATGTGCATGTGATGCTGAAGAAAACAGAGTGTGAAAGGAGAATTTGTTCGGGAATAAACGTAGCCAAGGAAAGATTGAGCGTCATCTACACCTTTACGATAGGAACAGAAATAAAAATCTAAACCGCCCTGGATTGTAAGCGGCCCTTGATTAAAGGCCTCACGGAATTTTGAAAAAAGCTTATGTGCCACTGCTTACAATCGAATAGATACGATATCTGTTGCAGCAGTGTTAAACGTCACTTGTGGAATTGACTTATAGCAAAAGATAAAAGGTAAATTAAAGTTGAAAACTGCATTAACTATACACTTATATATAAGCAACCTGATCCAAAAGTAACCTGATCCGAGAATCTCGGGCACCTGTTTGTAATTCGTTGGGTTCCACTTTTTAGTGAAAAAAACACAGGGTGTGTAATATTTTCACTTGATTGGAAAGCGACTCGAGCTTGCAAAACAATGGCTAAAATAGGCAATTTGACATTGCCTGTGTTTCGAACTGACTAAATCGTGATTAGACTTTGACTTGACTCGAAACTTATTTCAATAATTCTGACTCAATGGATTTGTCACTCCATTGGATTTGTGACTTGACAAATTTGACTCGACCAGATTAATGATGGTTAATAACAGGCTCCAAAAATTGTCATTTATTGAAAATTTGTCTAAAATGTACGAGTAATTTCATAGTTGCACGCATTGGACGACAACAGCGCTTCATCTGCAGTTGCTGCGGAAAAGGTAGTGCAACAGTAAGCTGACGTGAAGATACATGTAAAATTACCTGAAACTGGGTTTTGGTTTCTGCTGATAATGTTATTTAGTGACTTGAATGGAAACTGTGATGATTTTCAAAAACAAAACTAAGGCGATTGTTCAATCCATAAGATGTCGTGCTTTTAAATGTAAAAAGAAGAAATAGGTGGTAATAAAGTCACTTGACAAACTATCAGCAAAAAGTTTTATAAACGAATTTGTAGACTTGGACATTGTGACAATTTCTCACTTCCAAAAACCGCAAGAAATTTATCTTGCGGTCAGTTTGTAGTACTCAATCTCCTTATTTGTTACGATTTGTTTTAATTTACTGGACTCTCCCAACTGCCTCACATAGACTCCCGAAACGTAAGCATCTTTGCAAGACGGTCATTGTGACTGAGATGTTTGTAGCATTACCAGAACGGGAAAATAACTTTAAATGTTAGCATCACGTATCGGCCATGAAGGGAATGCATTAGGTTTTCATTGCCTGATATGAAAAGAAAGACTGCAATAAACCTCAACAAAAATTGCACAAACACTTTTTGCCTCAACCACAACGATGCGTCGCACTTATAAAAGTCAAGTATAAATTGATTAAAGTCTTAATTGTTGGTGGGAAGCATGATATTCACCTTCCCGCGTGCAAAGGCGTATTAATGCAAAGTGGCGCCCATGGCAAAATTTAGATGGGCGCCATTTCTGATTTAAATATTAAACATACGCACAAATATTTCGAAAAATCAACCATGAAGAAAAGATAATTTTTTAAAACGGAAAATATTGTGTTTAGATTTGCTTTAAACTTTTCAGCAAATAAAATGTAAATATCCACAATTACTACAACATACTTCCATAATGATTTGTTTTTATTATGATGAACATCAAAAGATTCAAATAATAACGTTATCGTAGTTTATAGGTCTACGTAGTGTTGCTTGACAAAATTGTATATGTTACAAAAAAAATCAAACAACATATCGCAACTGCAAACGACGATTTTTTTTAAACGAAACGCATTCAACCTGAATTGTGCAACACACTATTTAATGCAAGTCATGTATCATTTCTGTTAGAAAAACGTGAATCCATCCAGACACAAACACATCAAGTCTTTTCCGTTTAAATTACACAAAACAGTTTCCGTGCGTTTATCGATGCAACGTCGCCTATGATTTCATCAAAGCAAGCTTGTCTGTTTTATCCCTTTCTATTCTCATCAAAGCTATATCACATAACCTTCCCTGACTTGTTCCTAAATCAATGAGGCCCAGAGGTATGAAAGGACCAGTTTCAGTTTACTGAAAGATTGTTCGCAGCTTGCAGTAAATACTGATTATACTGTATAACTGCCATCATCNGNATTATTTGCAAAAAGCAATTCGTAGAATGTCAGGAGGACTTCAGGACGCGATAATTTTATGTTACACCACTTTAAACCNGCATTTTGCAATCTAGACTCTTNTCGTATAATTGCTTGCCATCTACATCTGAACTGTACACAGCTCCTAAATTGTCACACATAGATTTTAGTTTCTCACCTTCAGGACCTTTCCACAAGGCCCTGGACATCGAACAGAAGGCCAAGTTTGGACAGAAAACGGTAGCTTTAAACAAGACTAACNTATNTNTTGCATGCGTTAACATTTTTGCTCAACTACTACGACAACGATACTAACTGCTAATTTTTCAAGGACTAACTAATGTTCTCTACCTTAGTCTTTGGACTGGAGCATTGCATTCAGCCAATTTGTCGGACACTAGCGGCCATCGAAGAAGTTTCATGAGGAGCCTATTTACTGTCATGGGCCGCATGAATTGTGCATTAGCGCTGTCGGGTCGCAAAATCAATTAATTGTTTCTTAAAATTCTGCCTTCCTCTAACTATGAGGAAGAAGGGGTTCTCTTGACTTACTAGAAAAGTACCTACTGATCATGGAGCTTCGTTTTGACGCGATGTTGTATTCTAGCTTGTGTAACGAAAATTCTGATGCGGGCCATATCAAATTTTCACGCGGGCCGCAGGTTCCCCAGCCCTGGTTTAAGTAATTTGTAAGTTTGTAGGACCTCAAGAACAGTTATTTGCGTAGCAGTCAAATAGTCATAGCCTCGGACTTATACTCGTCTCAGCCAGATTCTGACTGATATCTTCTTGCGTGAAATGCAGCAGTGCGGACTGACTTATTCTTTCTTATAGTGAGAGAAGGACGATGTCTCGTAGACATGGCAAGCGATCGTTCTTGTTCTGTCACAATGTCTGACCCTCGTGTTATGGCATGTCACAATACCACAGTTTTGTCATAATGCTTAGATGTGTTGGCGAAACACGCCCGACTTGATGATGTAGGTAAGGGAGCGGTGTTGATGTAACTTTGCAGTTCATGAATGCATGGTGCAGGGGCGTAATGAGGAGGGCACCATAGCCCGGCGCCGAATCACCACGGGGGCGCCGAATCACTGCGTGGGGCGCCGAAAAGGTCCAATAATNCCACAAGTACTTTCTTAAATACAGTAGCCTACATTTGCTTCCNAAAGACCTCAGATTCGAACATGGGGACGACAAACTAGCTTATTGTCCCGTGCGCTATCCAACCTTGTTACGTCCCTGGCATGTGGCGCAAAATAGAGGTTCAAGAAACTATACATACAGATTTAATTTTTTCCGAGCAATTTTTGCGCCCCGGTCAAAGTGGCGCTCATGGCACCTGCTATGCCTGCTATAACCTAGATACGCCACTGCCCGCGTGACATTGAAAATATTGCTCTTTACTCCTGTCAGCAATGTTAATGTTTCAAACATATTTCACTGAAGTGCTTTGCAATTGGAAATCGTTTTCATTCTTTGATGGATGTATTTTTGCAGAGATTTGGGAACAGTAGATCAAAGTTTTTGCGTGGATTTGAACGAGTGTGCTGAGAATCGCAATAGCTGCAACAATGACACCCAGATCTGCGTGAATCTACAGCCCTTTTACCGATGCGACTGCAAGTAAGTCATGGAAAGAAAAGTGTCATTTTCATTTTAAAGCAAATCAAGGATTTTTAAAACGTTTTAGGGACCCGATTCGGGTCCCTAGAATCAGAGAAATCGGTCCCTACAAATCCGAACCGGGTTCCTAACATTTTCCTTAAAAAAAATCCTGATGTAAATCATAATCAGGAAAGTAAACCTGAAAAACATTTCNTACGAATAGTTCNACATTGTTTATTGGCGTTTTNCGACNATACTGTTACGAATTCTACGTTGTATGTGGAGCAAACACGCCACAAAATCCACTCCAGTTCCGAGATCACCTCTGCCTGGTAGTCGGTACGAGAGACGAGCATTGGACTGAATACTGACGTTTACTAATTTGGTTGGATTTGGACTGAAAATAATTTTATAAATTTAGGACCACACACAGATTTAGACTGAGGTATTAATGAAAACCAGTTACGTCTTTTTTGTGAAAAGCTGCAGCTTGCTCTTCTTTTGGACATTATTTGGACTTGGATTTTCTACTTCTTATTTTTTAAAGTAAAATTGCAATTCGATTGAGTTTTGAAATTTAGCGACTGGATCTGGGTTGTAAAATATGACAGTCCGCTATTCTCTTCCCGGCACCCGTGGACACTACGGCAGGCAATTTACCAGATAACCAAAATGTGGAAACGCTTAGACACTTCCACAACAGAAGAGGTAAAGTTGCATTACGAGGAGAGGTATTGATTTTATTCACACTTGGCCTATTCGGAATGACCTTTAAGTATAAGCGCTGCTTAAGCTATGTAGTGTATGTAATTAACAGCCTACAATAGTTTTTATAACACAGCAATTAAAATTCTAGGTCTGGGGTGGCCAAGCAGTCAGAGACCGAGAACTTACTCTGTGTTGCCGCTAACAGCCACATCATACACATGGGCACACATGAATAACACCCCAACTGTTCCTTACTCACAGTCACATCCACACCTTTGCTCAGGTGGATATATTGCAAGTCTCACACACAAGCATGATAATGACAAAAATTTAAAAGCAGTTTTCTGTTCTGCGTGTTACTTAGTGAGACTTATGGCATTCCTTGTCATAAACAATCTTCTTCAAATCCGCATGGTAATGTTAATGGTTTATTGTTTCATATGAATCAGCTAATGAACAGAAGCAATACAAAAAGGCATCACACAACAAGTAACCATCACACAAGTAAACCAACTGTCAGTCAACATTAGAGCAAATGAAAATACATGTCCAATCCAGCAGGTTTGTTTAACTTTTTGCGTTGCTTTTTCTGCAATTACATCTGGCCTACTTGCGCCAGCGTATGCAGCAGTTGTGTAATCGAGACCGTAACCGTTGATACCGAGACTGAGACTTCATCAGAAATTCTGAGACCGAGACTTGAAGTTCGAGACCGAGGTTCGAGACTTCAAATTGTGTGGATTTTGCGAAAATTTTTGAAAAAAATGTCGTCATCACTTCTAACTTGATTTTTTCAAATGTCTGGCATTTTTCCGATATAGTTTCGTTGTTTCTTACCTGCAAACACAGCAAACAAAAACTTGCTGAATTATAGAGACTTCACTACGCCATTTCTTTGAGATATTCAAAGTCTTGAGACCTGTAGGTTTCGAGACCGCGCCCCAGACGAAGCCTGAAATCTTCGAGAGTGAGACTCGCAGAAATGGGTCTCTGTGCGAGTCTCGAGACTGAAACCAAGTCTNGAGACTACATCACTGGTACACGCAAACGTGGTTCATACACGCAAATATTTAGCATCACAATTCATCACAATAAGAGTGATGNTTCAAATGGAACGCTTTCATGTGACCCTTGTTTGCGTGTATGAGCCCCAAACATGGGTCACATGAATGTGTTACGTTGTGTATGTTTTTTGCGCAGACCACAAAGTGCGTTTCCACGCAACACGGTAACTAACATGTGTGTCACATAAATGCGCTTGCGTGTGTACACGTGTGCTTGCACAAGCTACCAAGCATGCTTTCGCGTAATGCGTGTGTAAGTCGCACCTGGACTTTCAAGGTGAATAATTGTTGCAAAAGTTTGCAACTTATAAAACAAGGGTCTCAAATTCAAATGTCTTCTAGGGCCAAATGCGGACTTGCAAAGTAACCCGATGGCCGTAAAATGACGCTGACGCAACAGTGGCCGTACCTGAACCTTAGTATAGAAACAGCTTATATTTCGTGCGAAAAGTATTGTTCGTGAGTTATAGGCAAACAATTTCTAACCGCCTTTACGTTTGTGTAAAAGAAACTTGTTCACTCGCTGGACACTGGTGAATTAAGAACTACACCTAAATAACTCAAATGTTTGTTATTTGAAGTTTCCTAAAAAGCACTGCTGCCACAAAAAATGTCCTCGTGGGCCCCAAGATTGAGACTCCTGTTATGCATGAATAAACACGTTATTTACGTAAAAGCGCGTGAAACCGGGAAAAGAGTCTCATACGACTTGCGAGCCGAAGGTTGGCCAGGCTTATTTCAGGTTTTCTGCACCTTTCTGGATTTGAACAAAATTCAGGAACCGACGATCTATTTGAATATAAGTCAAGGACTGACGATACATAGTATTACGTGAAATCGATTTCCTAATGAAGATTTGCAGACAGTTTCCTTGCTTATATTGGATGTGAAAAGTAGTTAATTTTTATAAACATTTTTTCAAAGGACAAAGGTAACTTCACTTCTCAGTAGACATGGTAAGCACGTTCGTCTCCATTATTTCCATAAATGTAATGGTAGAAAAATGAAAATTATACGGCCGTTTGGATGCTAACACAAAACAGCTCACTTTCACCAGTTAAATGGTTCACGTCCGATTCTTATCATCTCAGTTGCGGCTTTTCACGGGAGATTCTAACACGCAACTGAAAGAAGTCCAAGTCCNCCTGAGCAACGGGNAAGCAACAACAGTTTCCCTGTTTTACCAGGTTCACCCTACCGTTGCTTGCGCGTTGCTGCCGTTGTGGAGCACTTCCCGTTTGCGCGCTCTGAGGCATGTGACGCGATGCGCCGTCACATTCCGTCCGCCTCACACAAACCTTTTCACATTCTATGCGCTGGTACGACAGCCGCAACGACCAGCATCCCCTTACCGGCCACCAGTTTAGTTGAGGCTTTTCATGGAGATCCGAACACGCAACAGAAAGAAGGCCAGTCCACTAGTGCAACGGCAAGCAACAAAAGAGATTCCTCGCTCGACCAGGTTCACCAATGTCGCAAAGCGGCAAGGTCATCGCCGGTTCTGCGGTACTGTGGTTGGAATCAGGCCATCAGGATTTTCGGACTCCCTTTGGATTTCGGTGTTTATGTTGCAAGACATCAAATTCGCTGCAACACTACCAACGCTACAATTCCTTCTGTGGCCGGTACACTGCAATTTCTTTCTGTTGTTGAGGCAAAGGAATTTAAGAACATGGAACAAACAGTTGATTGGAGAATTATCATCCAAAGTCGACAACACTCTAGTTGACATGTGAAGAGAGATCCACCACATATTGGCAAAAAGAAACTCAACGAAGCCAGAGGTTGACCGTTGACAGTTGGTCAAACAGACAGTTGCGCAGCTATATTGGAATCACACAGCATTTTGCAGTTTCAGCATTCTCTAGTGGGCGGTGATTAACTCAGTTGTAAAGTGTCCGCCTCCCAATTGGAACGTTGGGTGTTCAATATAGGGCACTGAGTGACACACCGTAGCGCTCCTTGAGCAAGAGCATTCATCACAACATCCCCCAGACCAACTTTGGCCTGCAGCCAATTGTTGTTAAATCAATCCGTCGCATTTCATGCGATCAGTATTGGAAACACTCTTCACTTCAAATTGGAAAATACACAATGCTATGCTGGCTTGCAAAAATTTCGATGGCCATCACAAAAAGTCAACACTTATGTCCATGCAAAGGTTATGCTTTCCTTCTGAGGATGTTCCGAGCAGTGATATCGTGACTCGAGTCACGACTTTTGGTAACTCGGACTCGACTCGAGTCACGCTTTCCACAGAATGACACGACTCGGGTCACAATCAATTACCTACTTTACACTGCACTTGTTATAGGATTGTCGCGTGAGCGATTCTTCGCCCTTGGCTTACCTTTGTTAACCCACTTGCGAACTCGATATTGCGGCGTTTTTACAGTACAATGCAAGGACTCAAAGATTTGCTTCGTGGGTTTGGCCTATGGTATTACGAAAGCTGGGGAATAGGTGAAAATGACAAGATGAAGCCTGATTCCACTACACAAAGGTGCATTTTGTAGGTGTTGTTGGAATCGTCGAGGTGTGATTTTATTTAGTGTAGTCCGAACAATAACATCCAGCAGAGAAAATCGTAGAGAACTGCTGGGCGATGAGGTCATGAAAACCGCGTCTCATCTTAATTGCATTCTTCAAGCGACTTGAATATATTTTGAACAGCTTCTATAGGGCAGGAAATGGGAATTAGTGTTTGCACTGCAAAGCCACTTTGTTGATTTAAGTCACGATCATTAACCAGTCTGTTCTCTGCAGTACAATAAAAATGAGTATCAAATACAAGGATTCACAGCACTTTGTAAGNAGAAATCTACGAACAGTAGATAGGCTACTGCAATTCACCAAANTGCAACTGCAACCTATACCACAAACTTTTATGCCACGTTTTATGCTACTCCATGTGTTCCANTATGAACTGATGAAATCATAGCCACATGCCTGGGATACAAAGTTCTCAAAGTGTAGCTAGCCTATACTGAAGTCATCCGCTTCCAATATTAGGCTGCATATTTTGCACAGAGGTTGAATCACTCTACTATACCACGGTGTAATGAAAACCTATAAAATCAGTATTGTGGTAATAGTCCTTCAGCGCAATACCTGATGTCTTGTAATCTTCCGAATAATCTTCCACTTTGCTCAACCAATTCAATTTTGCTGGTTGTTTCCCCAACTAGGTGTAGTTAGTCTACAGGCAATACTATTAAATAATTTAATCCGTCATTTTCGCTACACATTAGCTTTAACAGGCTAATCTGTTCCACGGTAGTAGTTTTAGCATCAAACAAGTACAGAAAAGATTGCACAAGGATTCTGCAAACCACCCAACTACTTTTTCGCTCGAATCCCTTGTTATCGGATTCCCAATCTACCTCTGCTAGTTGGATTCGCTGAATCGCATGTGAATGAAAACATGCGCGATCAAGCAGCTCGGTGCAGAGGTGATCGGAGTCACTTTTTAGACTCCTGCTCCTGTTCCTAAGAAAGTGACTCCAGCCCGTGCTCCGGAGGTCATTGGAAATTTACACTCCGACTCCTGTTTACACTCCGAAAGCTTGAAAGCAGAGTCTATTTTGCCACATGAGGTAAAATGACTGCTTGAACTAATTTGCCTTTGGCCAATGTGGATGAATATTGTCATGCTTTTAGTGATGGCAAGCAGGTAGTGGTTTCTTGTCTGTGTTGGTCAACTGCAGGTTTATCCTAACTTCGAATCCTGACTCATTTTGTATTTGTGTATCATATTGTACATCTCATTTTGCATCATGAGGTAAAATATGCACCATGCTACCAAACATGAAACCGAGAATAAGAAATAGAATCATAAGTTGTTCTCATGTGAACCAAATCTCATTTGGCTCTTTCAGCTCTGACCTGAACTAAGTCATGTATAACTTTTTTCATTTAACTCTTTGTGATTTAGGCACAACCACAAAGAAACAAAAACAAGACAACTATTGCTATCTTTACACTTTAGCCTCTACAAATAAAACCACGTAGGCTACATTGAAAACAATTCACACCAGTTTATTCACACAATTAATTTATCTATTTTATTGTATTTGAACTCGCAAGATGATAATGGCATATTTAGGAATGGCTTGAACTGCATTTCTGATAGCTTGACTGAAACTGCACTTCTGTTGACGATGCTGCATTGCAAAGATACATATTACATGCATTGTTGTCTTCTAAATTTCACTGAAGCTAACAATTTGTCAATACTTCTAAAAACACGACCCAGCAAAGACGTAAAACGTGCAGTAACTGAGTCCTGTGATGCAGCAGTTGAGCATAAGCTATGCACCAATCAGATCAGAACACAGACCGCCAGTCTGCCACCCTCCCTCACCCTCAACAGCCTGAACTAATGACCGACTAATTTATCCAAAGGAATAGAGCAAATACGTTAATCTAAGGATTAGCCGTTCAGAGAAAATTTAACTTTAATAAAATTGATTATCCGACTCCTGTAAAACTTAAATTCTCACTCCTGCCCCAGCTGCGGGTCGGGTTTCATTCAAAAATCCGACTCCGCGTCCTGCACCGTCTTCGACGAACATCATAGACTCCTCCAGGTGTTCACTCCTGCACTCCGGCTCCGTGATCATCCTTCTGGCTCGGCGAGACACTCACAGTCGTGCGTGAGTGATTTATGGGATTCCTAATCCAACGCGAACATGATAACACTGCAGTGTAAAGAGGGTAACTGACTTGAGACCTCGAGTCAGAGTCATGTTTACAAAATCTCTGAGCCTCTGATGTACATAACCAGCAGAGTTGATCACTATCCGGTTTGCCGGTTGGATATCCGGTAGGATAGCGAGTTTGCAACCGGATAAGGATATCCAAAAACTGTTTTCAAACGGGAACCGGATAAGGATCCGGATATCCGATACGCTTTTATCAATATTTCG
>JGI24159J19872_10012958_pt1 | contig 10856 bp, 6 predicted proteins | sample Ectturendosymbi4_FD_19872 | JGI IMG/M metagenome (IMG submission 19872)
GTTAGAGAGCTGTTCAACGGCTCAAATGGATCGGCCAGTCTACTAGATTGCGCTCAAAAAAAAAATTTTTGCCTGGGGGTTGCGGGTTTTTTGTGAGTGACATCATAAGTGAAGTAGTTTTAGGGTCATTTTGGCTCATGTTGCCTGGCCTAGGGCCCAAACACTAGGCCAAAGTGTTTCGCTGAAGTTTTCATTGGAAACTNGACTCAACTCCGANTCTTTTGAGCCTTTGATCGACTTTCTAGCGTTTCTGGTTCAAAAGTTATGATCTAAAATAAACAAATTAATTTATTTAACTAANTAGCTAATTAGTCTAATATTTTTACCAACTTACATCACAACTTTTGAACCTGAAATCCCAGCAGGTCATCCAAAGTATGAAAAGACTCGGATTGTAGCGTAGTTTCCAGTAAAAACTTCAGCGAAATACTACCTCCTAACGGTTGGCGCCCAGGGCCAGGCAAAGTGGGCCAAGGTGGCCTAAAAGTCCTCCACTTATGACGTCACTCACAGAAAACCCGCACCCCCTAGGCAAAAATTTTTTTTGAGTGCAATCTACTAGACTGGCTGATCCGTTTGAGCCGTTGAACAGCTCTCTAGCGCAATGGGCGGAGGAGCTAGGGCGTTGGTAAGGCAACCGAAAATTGCCGAAATCAAAGTACGAATATACCGTAGGCTGGCTCTATACATGTTAAAGGGAGGTCGGGCAAAAATGCTGACTTCAGCAAAAAATAACGTAAACATCCTATCATCATACAAGCTTTGAAATAAACCTGAGATCCTAAACTGACACGTTTTTTTTTATTGCATACTACATACCTTCATGAGTCTTTGGAGGGTTTGAACAGCTCTCTAGCTCAATCTGACTGCGAGTTATTGCCTGGGGAGAAATGCCCCCCAGAGTGGCTTTTGATGGAAGAAAATTTTGGTCAAATTTTGATTTATGAGCCATAGTTTTCACTCCCGATATGCTAGGAAGTCAATCAAGGGCTCTTTAGACGCGGATTTGGCTTAGTTTTCAACTAAACTTTGAGTGCAAAAAATGGCCCATTGGGACAGAGCCCAGGGCCAGGCAAAGATGGCCAAAATAACACAAAAACACCCCTACTTGTGACATATCCCCCAGAAAAGCCAAACCGAAAACAAAAAATGTTTTTTTTCGATGTCAACTAGAAGACTTGCTGAATCAGTAGAGGGTTTGAACAGCCGTCTAGCTCTAGCGGCTGGTGATTTATAGCCAAAAAAGCGCGGGCCAATATGTTGGCGCGCGCGGTCGTTAAAGGGTTAATGCTACTGGGCGTCATGCATGCGTATCCATTGATATCCTCTTACCAGCATCAAAAACATTTGGCCTAAAATTAGCGTAGCCTACTTCGCAAAATGATTTCAATCTATTTTTGCTGTTGGTAGGTGGAGGATGTGTCCTTTCAATCTCCCCTTTTTGGCCCTTGCATACATACCCGCACAAAGTTGTAAAAACGCCTTATTTTGAAGCTTGAACCTGACCCGAACCTGAAATCACAAGCCCGAACACAGCTTGAGACCGACATTTATTTTGGAAGCCAGATTTAGGCCTGAAAGCTAAATTTACCGAGGTAGTTATGGCATAGGTGTAGGAGCTGACAAATTATTGGGGGAGTGAAGTGTTTTTGCTCAGATTCTCACAAACGTCCCCGAAAATTGGGCGCCAGTTTTTTAAATCAAAAGATGTTGTATGCCATTTTTGCTAATACTTTCACAGAGTTTGTGAAGGTTTTCAGAGATTTTGCTAGGANTTTCACCAAATCAAGACTTTGGGGGTGCTTGCACCTCCTGCAACCCNGTCTCCTATACCAGTGAGTTAAGACATGTGCAACTGCTGAGTAACAAAAGACGTTGTGTGCAGGTGTTGTTGCAGATACACAGTTTATCACACCGAAAATAGCAACCACCTTGACCAAAACATTGGCATAATCTGGCACAAACGTGGCATGTTAGTCAACGATTATACTGCGGAATGTAATGCTTCTCAAGAAAAAAGAAACTACTATGAACATATGTACGATGGCGCTTCAGGCATAAATGAAACTTTCTAGGATAGCTCTGTAGATATGTAAAACTGGCTTGTAGGCTTCTTAAAACAAGCAAAGAATGGCGCGAGTCATTGATATTTTCGACGCAACGCCATCACGTGATAATTTCCTCACGGCTGTCGCCTTCTCAAAAACAGTGTGAGACTAATCCCAGCAGAGAACAAAAGAACGCAGTTGTGTTTGCAAACAGAATTAGCTGAAGAAAAGTCACAATCACTTCACTCACAAGTTACTGCGGTGAGCACAACAAATCTACATCACGAAGGAAAAAGTCGTTGCTCTTTAATGTTATAAAAACGTTTTCTATGCAGGCCTGAAATTGGCTCGAAATATTTTGACAAACTCAAGCCTGAGCCTGGTCCGACCCGACCCGTAAAGGCCAGCCAGACTTAAACTCGGCACCATGTCAAAAGTTGAATTCTGAGAGTTCTACTTGCATAACGACACAGAAAAATATTTGAGATTAAATCAAAATGCACAACAGTGAATTGGCAAAAAAGTACCAAGTTTCACCTTTAACACGAAAAGAATGTGCAACAAAACTAGGTGTGATGTATCTGTAAAGCAAATGTTTCACACTTGGATGAAAACATTGCTGCATTGTGGGTTTGGTTAAACTCATGTAAATCAGATGACTTACGCACCAATGCATTCAGCACAAGCACAAAGTGTAAGAGTCAAGGAAAAAATATTTTTTGGGTTTGTTGGTTACCATTGTTGCGACATTACAAGAAGTTAGATTGAATGTATATTTTATCCTTATTTCCGAGTCAAGTCCCTACATTTTGAGCTATAGGTCAATATATAGCTGAGAAAATATTCTAGGCTACTTCTCCAACGTTTTAATTGAAATCCTGGTCACTAATGGTTGAAAACAGTCTTTTGCTAAACTCCCCATTCCAAAACTAAGTCTTCACATTAGTGCCGCTTTTTATCTTTGGCAAAAAGCTTTTCAGAGATTTGCCTGAAAATCTCACTTTCTAACATTATATACACTAGCATCATTAAATTATACAGTGTCTGTTTCTGACGTTTACAGCAAAGCCAGTTACATTCCTGCACAGAACGAATTATGGCTGTACTGTTGTCTCTCACATGTGCAGCTGCAATACTCTCACTGTTACAAGAAAATAACCTTTCTAACAGTATACCACACAGGGTAAAATGTCAGACAGAAGCAGTTAAACATCTTTCACGGTCTCTAGACACTTAATGCTAAAAATTGTTTTATCGAAGCTAAAATTTATAAACTACCAGAATCAGTGATACCACACAAAGCTCTGTTTCAACATCAACTTGACTATGTGTGGCCTACCATCTAACATGAAAAGCTCTTAACATAAAACAAGACAAACATCACTTTTATTTCTGAAGCCTCTCAAAATACAAAACCTAAAGAGAAAAAAGTGGGAGGGACATGGCATATTATGTCCCCCCAGCTGAAAAAGTGGGGGGGGACACGTCCCCCATGTCCTCCACCAAATTGCGCCCATGATTGTGACTAACGGGAAAAAATCTTTTTCACTATAAACAAAGAAAATATCAGTTTTGACAAAATAATCTGGTTTAAATACAAAGTACACACTAAGTCAATAATTAATCTGAGGTATTGTGTAGAAAGCCTTACTAGGTTTTACAGTTAACAAAAAAAATGTGACTAATGGGACATCTCTTTTAATTTTATTCAGATGCTCAAATACCCAGTGATGAAAATTTTTACAAGTAATTTACTATGGAAATTATTAGTTTGCCAATGCTTCTAACCAAAAAATTACTTGACCAGAGAAAAAAACAATTTCAGCTCATTTTAATGCACCCAAAAAAACATATATACATTTTTGGCATCTGTTGTTTTTGTAAACTGTTTTCATAAAGACTGATGTATGAAAAGTTATTTAACACTTTTTTTGGTTTTATTTTTTCAACCCTGGAGTACCTTTATCGTGGAATTGCTCAACTTTATTTCTGGTTTTTGATCCATAATTTTGGTTCCAGGTATGCTAGAAAGCCAATCAAGGGCTCTAAAGACTTGGATGATAGTCTTGTTTCAAAAAAAAACTTGAGTGAAAAAATTAGCTCATTGGATTGGTGCCTAAGGCTGGGTAAAGTAGGCCAAAAACACCCCCACTTGTGATACCCCTCCAAGAGAACCCAAAACTGAAAAATTTTTTTTTCAGTTGAAACTAGATGTCTTTGTCTTTTTGTGATGATGTCATAAGTGGGGTAGGTGTTAGGCCATTATGGAACAGGTTACCTGTCCACTGCTAAAGGGAGTTTTTTGACTAGCTTTTATCAGAAACTAGGCTATAATCCGAGTCTTTAGAACCTTTGATTGGCTTTCTACTGCTTCTGGTTCAAAAGTAAAGGCATAAAAACAACAAAATAATTGATTAATCCCCTAATTAACAAATTATTTAATTATCCAATTTTTGTTGTTTCTAGACCATAACTTCTTGTTTTTAGACCATAACTTTTTAAAGGAAATTGTAACCGTCAAATATTAGCTATCAAAAGGGATCTTTTCTCCCCAAAGAATCAGATACTAAGATTTTACAGAGCATATATTTCACCTACTAGGCGGGCATAATCAGATCTTATTCAAATAGAACATCAAATATTAGTTCTTGAAATCAGTATGCACCACAAAATCATGAAACTTTCATGGTGGTGTAGCAAGTGCTATTTTAGTCATCATTTGGACATAATTATATAACCTTTTACAAGTGTTATTTCTTTCATTTGTTTTGTGTGATTGTGAGTGCTTGTCAATCTTACATTTTTGAAAAATTCACCAGAAAAACTTGGGTTCTTGGGGATATGGGTAAACATTAGTAGAAATGCCATTGTTATATTCAGCTAAATATTCTTGTCACAGTTCAAAACTTGCTTAAGTGTCTATTACAATTACAGTTTGGCCTTGATTGAGGGCAGGTTGGATTTGCAGTAGCACTTTGAACATTTTGTTTGAATTAGTAGTATATTTGAGTGCATTGCAGTGATTGGGAAGCCCCTACCTGATACTCCACAGTTGATCAGATAGTAATTCAGGCCCATGCAGTGTTCAGTAACTGTTTTTATTCTAAACAACTGTCAGCTGTGTAAGTTGAGGTTTATTGCTAACTGTGATCATGTCAAACATACATCCACAAATTCTTATTTTTAACTGTCATTTTTATGATTTTTAGGTCACAAAATTGTAGCTGCTCCAGATGCTGTGGATTATTCTGGCATTGATGAATTGGCAGAAGAGAATGCAGCATCATCAACAAGTGAACCGTCTCAGCCATGTAAGTTTTGTTTGCACTAATTTATTACTCCTAGAAGAGTAATAAGTTTCAGGTTTATATTATTTGGATTCACGTTTGTTTGTTTGCCTGGTGCCACTTTAAAGTTTCCCTTTTGTGATTGTTTTAAGTTGAAACGTTTTTACATGAGAAGAAAACAAGAAATTTAAATCAAAATTCCTTGAAAAGAGCCCAAAAAATGTTCCAGAACATGCATGTGAATGATGAAACAGTGCTTGAACTTTTTTACCAAGGGTGTATGTTTACCTCTTAAGCAAGTGAATGCATCTCTATGGAATGGGTCAGTTCGGCGATCGCCCTTTCAGCGATGGACATTTTTTCGATAAATCAGCAATAAGAATCTTTGATAAGAACATTTTTAACCATACTACAATTTTTATGTTAACTTTTTACAATACACATGACATGCTGTAGAAACCCCATTGCATTGTTCTTTCATAAACCATTATTTTGAAAAAGACATATCCTGTGCTTGGTGATGTATCAGCATTAAAAGGTGCATAATATAAAACACGCTGTTACAATGATTAAAGGTAATGATGTTGTGTAATGACATGATTTTTTAATATTGCTGATCAAGTTTTACCTGAAGTTGCGCGTGTTTTAAAAAACAACAAACTTTGGCCTTGCGGTAAGCTTCTGAGGAATCTGCCTGCTTTCATTCTTCTGTGACGATTGAAACTTGCAAGCGTATCTATTTTTCATAGTCATGTTTTAAAAAATAAGTAAGTTTCTCCAATTCATGCCTAGATTAGCTGTGAAATGCAATCAGAAGTATAACTACAAGAAAAATCAAGCAATAATTGCTGTCCAGGCTTAACTTTTGTGTAAACTCATAAACACCCCATGCCAGCAAAAAGAAACGTCACAAACCATATTTCCTTGCATGCATGGTCACAGTCGCACTAAGCTCTTCCAAACTGCCGGCGGAAAAGAAGCTACACTGGCCCGGGGCCCTCAGGAAGACAACAATAACACTGATCAAGCAAACATCTTTTGTTGTCTAACCTTTGAAGTATTTCAAAAACATTTTTTTTCGTAAAAAAAAGTAGCGACCACCATCGCCGAAACCTCCCGTCGCCGAACCGCCGTCGCTGAACTGTCTTAGATTGCACCCCTAAGCCTCTATTGTTTTAATGAATGTGATATGTAATGATTACGGTTGGCCCACATTACACAGTAAATGTCTTAGGTGTGGCTGTTTCTTAAAAACGTAACTTTTTAATAGCAGTTCTTTGATTTTCATGGTGTATATTTTTATTCCAGCTCCTTTTTCTGTTGGTGGGAAAATCACTGGTCTCAGTGCTGAAACAAACTCAACATGCAGTAAGTAAGTAATCACATTTCTAGCACTTTTTGCTTCTACCACCTCTACCATCTTTTGCTGTTGATAAACAACACGCAGTGATTGCAATTGATGTAAAACTGATTAATGGATTTTACTCAGTTTGTTGTGTTTTTAGCATATGTGTGTGTATTTTCCATGTACATGTGTAATGTGTATGTGCGTGTGTGTTCATAGGCTTTTGTTCTGGCATATCTGTTGTTGCAATATGCATCACTAAGCACATGTATTTGCGTGAATTTTTTATGTGTTTGTGCTACTCTTTTATCACTAATGACAAACCACATTTCTCTGTCGAAAGTTTTGAGGAACCATGGTTGTATCTTCAGGTTTAGCAACAATACGATTGAATTTTAGACAATCAGGGTAAGAACTCTCATGCAATCAATTGACTTTTCCAATTTCCAAAATGATATTCATTTTTGCAGCATGTGTAGAAACAACTCCAAATTTGTGTGTTATGTTTCATGCGTGTCTTTTTTAGGCATAGAAATGGCAGTCACTTCAATAGAAAAGGCGTTTTGTGTGTTAGTGCATGCTATAACACAGTCACACAAGACTTGTGCAGCGTGCATTTATAAGAGAATTCCGTGAAATGCACCAGCTGCAGTACAGAATTAGAGATGGCATGGAAAGTTCAAAGAAGGTTGTTTTTGTTTTGGATTGCATTTTTCTGGAAATTTTCTTTTACTTGTCGCTGGGCTTGGTTTATGTGGCATTTCATGAGCTCCTTTCCGTTTGTTCAACAACTTCCTGCGTGTAATGCTGTCGGCGCTGCCGACTACTGGTATACTGCATCTTACCAAGCGCTACTAACGGCTTTCGTAAAAAGGGACTATGGCAGAGTTTGTTTTTTCGTGCCCGTTCCTGAAGTTATGCAGAAGTGTGGTAGGTTTAAAGAGCTTGTAATTAGAACATGAAAATCAGCGACATTCCGACTTGAGTCACGTTTACTTATGTTCCTTATTTGCTCAAGGATGGGTTTGTGTATTACTCGTATCTTTGCTTCAAACAATGTTTTTTAGCAAAATCTTTTGTGCACAATTGTATTTGCAGAGCTAAATTTGACTGGTTTTGCAGCAAAAATCAGACGGGCACTGAAAAGTCAAACGATGGCGACTTCATATTGCCATCAATTGTTTCTCATTCCAATCAACAAACCGGCTCTTCTCCTGACAGAAAGCTTTCGTCAGATGATCAGAGATCTAAACATGGAAGCAAGCACGAAAAGAGAAAACGTAATGGGTGTTTGTACCTGTTGGTAGTTCCTGGTTGATAGTTTGCGTGGTTTTGGTGGCATTCGTTTAAAGTAGAGTGCGGAGATAGTTCAGTGGTAAAGTGTTCGCCTCTCAATTGGAAGGTTGGGTGTTTAATCCACGGCAGTAGCGCTCCTTGGGCAAGAGCGTTCAACTCAACCGCCCCGGCAAGAAGTAAGTTTTCAAGTTTTGGCTGGCCGCCAATTACCGTCACCAAAATCAAATAAAACAACTTAGAGTAGGTTTTAAGGTTATCCTGTCGACCCGTCAATATGTTCGGACACAATGGGTCAGCCAGGTCGCCAGAGAAAGACGCACTGTTAAAATTGTGCACGACTGAATTGCGGACGCTACGCAGATTTTGTACGAACTGTCACATTCCTTGCGCGTTGAACGCGTGGATTCGGAAGAAAATCATTTGAGGTTCGTCAGGTATAAGGAGGTGCCAATTTTTTTCTGACGAAAATATTTTTTTTCAAATTGAGCGCTTTATGCCCATCTCACGGTTTGTTATGTGTTTCCCGCATGTTATTCAGACACTGACACTACAACAACTTAATGATTTTGCACATGAATTAATTATTCTAAACATTTAAAAGAGAATTCCATCTATCGTAAATAAATTGATGATGAAAAATTGAACGTCTACACCAAGCGCCTTACACGTTATGTGGTTTACTGTAGCGAAAGTGCCACACTTGAATTCTGTGAAAATTAAACGCGTTGCACTATTTTGTTTCAAAAAGCAAGGTCAGCGTTTTTCTAGAGAAAAGGGTCTGCTGTGACGTGGATGGGTTCGCGCCTTGTCTTATCGGACTTTGCTCTTTTCAAGCAAAGTCGATCCATAACTGTTGCTAAACTAACGAAACATAATGTTGGAGAGTCTCGTAGTCTCCATTGCACACTAGGAGTTACTCTTTCAACTAGTATTTGAATTTGGGCACTAAAATTGCGTCAACGTGTTGCTTTTGTACAACTACACCCTTCTAAAATCTGGTGGCTGATTATATACAGTATTTTGGGCACAAATTATATCATGCAAAGAATAATCTGATGTTGTTTTTTTGAAGTTGCATGTCCACAAAACCAGACAGGTGTCTTGCAATGAACTGATTTAGAATGGTTAAGGGAAGGATTTTCGTTTGTATGCAGAAAAAATACAGTAGATGTTTTCACAATGGCAGATTCTGGAAGTTTCTTTGCGTGCACTGCGATTCCTTAAAAAAACACCTGGAAGCAGTGGAACTGGCTAATTTATCGAATCTATCGCAGGTCTACCCAAGCATGACAAGAAGAAACGCAAAAAGGAGAAGTTGCTGCAACAGCAACAACAGCATAAAGAGACAAAGGTTTTCGAAGCAAAATATCGGGAGTTGGAAGAGAAAATCGCTGGAACTGGCATGAGTGAACTGTTTCCCGAATTTAGGCCAAACCAAGTATGTGGCTATTTCGCGACAGAATGGAGGCAGTGCTGTGATTGTAGGTCGTCTCTTGCAACGTGAAATTCAATGAAGCTTGGCGAGGATTGCAGAACGCTTTTAAGAACCTGGTTTTCTGGTGGCTGTTGAGCGTCATCAAGTTTGTTTTTCTCGGCAAATTACCGTCGCCGTTAGTAATTTCTTGCTGACCGTTAACTTCTAAAACATCGTTTTCGTTGTTTTCAATTTAGTTTCTGGGTAGGCTTGCATTGCGAACTTCTACCCAAGATGTTTTTCGACTTAAAAACAGGCGCGGCAACTCTTTCCCTCAGGTGTTGCGTTTCCTGAGATTGTTCGGCGGTACAAAAGTTGGCTCTCTGCCTAACATTTGGCGCAACTGCAAAGGACGCAGAAAGAAGCGCAGTCGTTTAACGTCTGCAGCGACCGCTGGTAATCAGGAAGTGTCTGACGGAGTAAAGGAACGCGAATGTACCGCTTCGTGGAAAGTCGCAATACCGCCGACCCCCCCACTGGATGCTTGTTTATCGGATGAGGAAGTACGTCGGAGAGATTGAACTTAGGGAACTTAGGCAGTTTCAACTCTAGTCTAAAGCGTGGGTTATTCTGTCTAATTCGTGTTTTTTTGAATATCTACGCTTAAAATCAACTGCTGGTCAGTTCTTTTTTGCAAGATTGCTGTAAGATTTCGCGTATTTTCAAAATAATGAGATCGAGAAAATTGTGATTACGTGCAGCTCACAATGTTGAAACCTATGAAGCCCAAGAAGGTGGTGCACCAAGCAACTGCGAGCAACGGCTCATCATCTGTTGCTAAAGTACCTGGGTGGAGATACGGACCTGCTGCGCTGTGGTATGACATGCTGGGCGTGCGTGACAACGGCGACGGATTTGATTATGGATTTAAGCTAAAGAGTGCAAGCGTGAGTAAATTTTTAGCTGTTCTGTGCAGATGCGATGCTTTTTCATGTGAACTGCATGTTGCGTGTTGATAGGTCGGTTCGGCAGCAGTGGTAATCATGAATTACAGTTGGATTGGACTCGATCGATCAAATTAGATCTTGTAAAAAGCGCACAATACTTCGTGGCGATCGTGTACGACGTGTAGGCCAGCAGCCTGCTACTGTCGCAGGAAAAGGAAAACAGGATTTCAACGTCTTTCGTAAAACATGCTTTGCATTTAATTGGTTCAGTCATGAACCTGAGAGTATGTTCAACTCCCGTATTCAGACCACTGCGCTGGTGAATATGCCCTTGCTGCTTGCTGTTTCTTTCTGTTTAAAGTGTTATACTGGTCGCAGATACATTTGATTACAATCTTTAAACCCAGGGTTTTTAAGGCGTTTTAGGGACCCGATTCGGGTCCCTAGAATCAGAGAAAATTATCATCGGGTCCCTACAGTCAGAGAAAATCGGGTCCCTAGAATCAGAGAAATCGGGTC
>JGI24159J19872_10012959_pt1 | contig 10856 bp, 9 predicted proteins | sample Ectturendosymbi4_FD_19872 | JGI IMG/M metagenome (IMG submission 19872)
AGTTAAAGCTCGTGTGCATCTCTCTTTGTATCTATAACGACTAGTCTAGTCTACCGCCTTGTCTAGTCTACTAGTCTAGTCTACAGACAATCTTGTACTTAGTGCGACGTACTAGTCTACCGCCTTCGCACCAGTTTTATGGCGTAACAATACCACAATTTTTTCAAACAGTGCTAACACTGAAGTTTGAAACTCAATAAGAAACGGCGGGTCGTATTCTTGTAATAACTAATTGATATGTCTCGGGCCGGACGATTTCGCATGGCGGGCCGGATCCGGTCCGCGGTCCGTAGGTTGCCGACCCTTGTACTAGGCCTTGCAAGCACTGTGAACTTTGTGGTTACCATGGAAAACAGAAAATCAATGGTCACGTGTATTTCATAAATAATGACAAAACGCAAAACCTTTCCGCTGAAGCAAAACCTGCCATGTGCAAACTATGTTGTTTACGAAGCGACTTGCAACGATGTAAGATAAGCCATCATCAACAATAATTTGGCCAAACAGTAAACATATTTTCCGGCTGCCAACACAACGAAAGTAATCCTGCTCTTACACATTTTACCAACGCTCTGTTTTGAGTCATAGTGGTGAAAGTCAATGTGGTTTGTCGCGTTGCCCGACTAGTGGCGTCAGACAGTTTCAGTGACAACAATTATTCAGAAACGACGCATATTCCAGTGTTGCAATGGCTGCAGCTGATGTTTCGATTTGATTTAAATTTTATTCTTGAATTCGTTTGCATTATATGCTCAGCCTTTCAATTTTTCACCCGTAAGTATTGCTTGCGGTTTTCAGGGTTGAGTGTGTTTAGTGCAGCTATGTCCAAGCCGCGGTCCGAGGGCCGCATGTGGCCCAGTGGAGGGTTTTGTGCGGCCCAGTTTAGGTTTTCGCTGTGGCAAAAGTATCCTACATACTGACAACCTGTCCGTAATTTGATAATCTTGAATTTGACATTTTTGATGCGGGTTACCTTATCACGTTTGTTACCATTGCAGTTAGGAAGAATCCTAAGGTAAAGTTAGTCTGCTAAGATCACAATAAGCCATTCAATGTGCGGCCCTCATCGATATGTTATTCAATGTGCGGCCCTGGCCAAGTTAGTGACATAGTTTTTGGCTCAGTAAGCCATTTGGGTTGGACATGGCTGGTGTGGTGATAACCTGCGCTTACATGAAGTTGACTTCATATAGAAATAAATTGCTGATGGATTCGCTTGTGCCGCTTTTGTAGGAACTAGTTACTCGAATACAGATATCTGTAAGTTTGAATCATCGCCAAGTGAAGAAAGCAGAGCCAGTGACGTAGTCAGCCCAATTTTTTGGAGGTGCCAAATATTTTGACTTTAAGCGAGGAACAGTATTTGGTTTGATGCAACACCACTCCAGGCACAAAATGAAAAGATATGCCAGATGTTTGGAGGGAGACGATGTCTCCCCTGGCTACGCATATGAGCAGAACCCAGTCGGCTGATTCCTCAAGAGCCGGAGACCCCTGTTCTGTACTATTGCGATTGTGTGCTCACAGAGCAATTTAACAAACCTAGAGCTTTTAATTGTTACGTGATAAGCTTCATGAAACATTCATGATTTTTGACCTGCAAATCAAATGGTTGATAAACTTTTCTGGTAGAGATCACTTGTACATAGCAACCCCTGCTCAGGTCCGTGAGTGAACACTAACACTGTTGGAAGCATGGGCCAAACTGGCAAGAATTTTGTCCCATCATCACCGAGGTTCACTGCAACAGTTCAGGAAGCCCATGCGAGTTTTTCAACAACTCAGCAATTGCTGAGCAATTCACAAGCTCATCTCAGCTGAAAAACAAACTTGTTGGATTTTGAAAATTTTTTATCTTGAAAAGAACAACTCAGTTGTCCCAAAAAAACGTGAAGAACTCATAGCAAAGACCCCAAACAGGCAGGAAAAATAAAGAAATACTGAAGGTCGGTTGAAGACCAAAATCATGCTTTGCCCGAGCTTGCGGTTCTACATGCAACAAAAGTAAATTAAGTTGTTATTTCAAGTATACTTTAGCACTTTTTAGCCACATAAGCTCCTCAAAGCCCAAATGTCCACATGGTTTAGCTCGCAAACTAGTTAAAAATTTTGCGGTAGCCTATACTAGCACTATTACATGCGCAATTGCTGCACGTGGTGCACCCGTGCCTAGTAGTCATATATTCTTTTGTTACTCGACAGGCATCCATAGGCCAAGATGCGCAAATCCTTTTGTTACACGTCACGAAAGCAGGGCCAGATTGGGCATTCACTGCCCGCGACTCGAAAAATATAAAACTTATGCAGATTTCGTTATGGCTGCTCGACAGAGCACATAAAATTGCAGCTATGAAAGGATCAGCTACAAACATTAATTCTAAGTAATGATAAAATTAAATCAAAAACTGCTTTCAGCCGATCAAGCCACATGTCCCTGACCAGGGTTTTAACTGGTTTTGTTTGGGGTCCACAGCTTTCAGCCAAATCGTCAAAAGCGTCAACGACACTAAAAAGGTTGGGAACCACTGCTGTAGAGTAGACTATGGTTTAAATAGTGAAGATAACTGATAAACGCTAACGTTTGGGCGCGTTATTTTACAGGAAAAATCTTTTCGACTTATGGTTTCACTGCACTGAGGTATTACAGTATAAAGTGCAATCAAAATGGAATATTTAATACGAAAGTAAAACTGTCACAGGACGCTCTGTGGTCTCTTTCAGTGTTTTTTTTGTTTTTCTTAGGACGCTCTCTGGCCTCTTTTCGAGAAAGAGAGAAATCGCTTTTTCAGTTTTTAGCTAACATGTTTTTGGACAAGTTGTAGGCTCACGTTGTTTTGTGCGCCACAACCACCTCTGGGCGGTACAAGACCTTGGAGGACGCTTTTTGCTGTTGACCCATGCTTTGAACTTAGAGCAAAAAAACAGGAATTAAGTGACTCGTCAAGAGATGTCTACATTGTAACTCTATTACTTCAGCTAAAGTTTGACCTGTTCATTGTGGAGTCGACACCTTCTCTGGTTCCAGCCCCTTTTAACCCTTTCTCTGGTTCCAGCCCCTTTTAACCCTATCTCTGGTTCCAGCCCCTTTTGACCCCTTCTCTAGTACCAGCCCCCCCTCCCGTTAATTCGAAGCGACCCTGTCTTTGAAAATATCATCCTTTCTTTCCAGGCACGCGACGATGGTCAAGGCGGTCGTGCACGATTTCTACGACACCTTCTTCCCGAAGCAATCGCAATTCGAGCTTCCCTACGAATACCGGAACCGCTTCGCCAACATCCGGGAAATTCGCGAGTGGAAGCGAGGTCACGAGGCCACGATGCGCGTTATGCACTTCGTGCTCGCCGCGCTCATCTTCTGCGTCGTCGTTTCCTTCCTCTGGGACCATATTTTTCGCCTTTGGCAGAAACACCGTCACTACTTCCGGTTACGTCGCTGGCGCCGTGTGTTCCGAGCGCGAAGTCCGAGCCCCGTTTGATGGCAGCTGAAAAATGCTGAATCAGCCAAAAATGCTGAATCACATAGGAAATGAAAAATGCTGAGTCAGCAAAAATAAAAATGTTGAGTCAGCAAAATAATAAAAAAACGCTTAGTCGTCGTCGATGTCAGTAGATCAAAACGCTGAGTCAGCAACGATGCAAATTTTCATACTCGGCTTTTTTATGCTACAAAGCGCGGAGAATCGCGGTACAAAAGGCTTTTGGCATGTGAGGTGCCGGGTGAAGATGACGGCCAGCAGAGCTGCATTGCATTTTATATGTAGTATAGGCCAGGGTCTCCAAACTACGGCCCGTGGGCCAAATCCGGTCCGCAAAGACATTTTGTCAATCATGGAAGACTAATATATTTACAAAAAAACATGTTGATTTGGTAGAATGTGTAAATATAACAGACCTCTAAACAATCACATTACGTAAGATGTCCAGCCCTCGAACCGTTGTGTAATAGCTCATGTGACCCTCTGCCAAGAAGGTTTGGAGACCCCTGGTCTAGGCTATGATTCCCAAGCAGCCACGTGGTGAACTGTGAGTTTCGTTTATGACACTGTTGTTTACGTAACAATGCTTCTGTCTCGCGGTGCGCTTGTTTTTTCAAATGTATTCATCGCATTGATTGTCAAATATGCAACTTCCTGTTCAATTGTGAAAAAATCTTTAACGTTTGTTGTTTCGCCACAGCCTGTTATCTCCTGTCAGCGACGTCAGAAGCTTCCCTATTGTGATTTCACAATAAGACGACTTTTACTGAGCGTCTCCAGAACCATTATTGTCTTCGATGAAGTCGCTGACGCCTTTGTTTACGATGCTCTTTACTCGTGGATAGCGAATCACAACCATCACCCTATAAAGTGAAAGCGCCGCTTTAGTCTTGAATTATGTTGTTTTTTTTCAAAAATTTGATTTCGTTTTTGCAAAAATGTCTTGAAAGAGTTGCAGACGATCAGAAATATTGCACTCTTCGCACTATTGGTCCTGACCTCCCCTCTATTTCATCTCGTTGCCGCCGTATATTAGCCGAATGTGTAATTACCATTCCTGGAGCGGCGTGCTGTGCTGTTGGACGTGCTCTGCTGTGCTGTTGAGCGTGCTCTGTTGTGCTGTTGAGCGTGCTCCGTTGTTGGACGGAACCGCAGTAATGTTTGTCAGTCCAGGCTCACACGCTGATGACAACAGTTTGTCTTCGGCGATAATACACGTGTGCTGCGTGTTCCTCGTGTTTACACGTGTGTGTCGCGTGTTATTGTCGTGTTTACACGTGTATCGCGTGTTATCGTTGTGTTTACACGTGTGTCGCGTGTTATTGTCGAGTTCACGGCCGGCCGTTTTTTACCACGCAAATTGTTCAGCACCGTGCGAAAAAATCATCGCCTGCCCTCTTTGTCGGCAACTACGTATTTGTTTCCGCTGTGACGTCAAAAAGCGTAAACTGACCAAACAACGCCCGTCACTTGACATTTCGCACATTGTGTCAACACGATCAAAATCAAAGTGCCAAAATCCATTTATTCTTAACCCAGTGAATTCGGACTGCCGAGCTTCCCAGTTGTAATATCGGTGTTCTGGTTTTTGTCGAGTCCTCTTAGGGCTGCTGTCCCCGCGACCCTTCCAGGAGAAAACGCGGGCACGATTTATGACGTTTTATGACGGAATAATGGCGACGCGAAGTCGCTTAATGGCGAAGCCATAATTCTGGCGTTTTATGACGTTTTCATAAAGTTAATAAAAACCATAAATAAACCATAATAAAGTTAATAATAAATCCGTTGATAATAAAGCCATAATTCCATAATTCTGGCGAAGCCATAAATAATGGCGACGCGAAGAATAGACCGCGGTGCACTGTAGAATATATCTGCGCAAAAACTACCGTAGTGCCTGAGCGTCACGTGGCCACACAGACAGCAATAAACTAACTTCAGATCGCGGCATCCCCAGTCAAGGGCTCGCACTTCTTGCAATGTGATGGGGTTGGTTGTTCAAAAATAGCAGTTTTTGTTGCTTTGCTTTTGAACGTGGGACTTTCTGACTTTATTCGGATTATGGCATTTTACGAATGTCACGTGACTGGCAGTCGTCATGGAAACAAACAAAGGACCACTGTTGCGAGTGCTGCTGAAGGTCAGGGGTCAATTGCGAGGTTGAAAAACATTCCCAGGGTTTGAACCACGTGATCATTCCAACCCAGTCTTTCAAAAGGCGCATCCGAGTCATTGGTAGGTCACATTTTATTGAAATTTCGATGCATTATTTGATCGACATCTTGCCTCTGCTTAAAATTCCAATTACACCCAACCTCCCAAAACAAGGGCTTTGTTCATGTTTCTTCCGTTTACGCTTCGTCCAATGTCGGCTGGAAAGTGTAACAAAGAATTCCAGCCAATCACAGAACGACGTGTTGTGGTCACGAATCTCCTCAATCAAGCGATATTATTTGTGCGTTTCCTTTCAAACTAGATCTTTCTCATTTCTTCTGCTTTCGTCTCAGTTTTAAGTGACCCACTGTTGGCAGTGGGCAAATTGTGGAACGGTCAGGGTTCGAATCCGCGACACTCGTGTTTCCTGACAGCCAGCCTGTGTCCCTGTCAAGTTCAAATAACCAGTAACCCGTTTATTGGTTTCGAACTTGTGGCTTTTCTCTGTAACCGAGAGATGTTATTTGTCGAATTGACTCACATGGAAAATACTACAAGCGACTGCTGGCGTTGGGATTTACTTGCGTGCGCGGATTCAATTACGTGGTTAATGTTTTGTTTCTTTTCTCAGTAGAGCGTTTGGCGTAGTGGATGATTATTTGTCGCCAGCTGTTTGCACTGGAATATTTTATAGTGTTTATTTTTAAAGTGCAATCCCTCCTCACCATCATCGCCAGTTTGTTCTGACCCACGACAAACTAAACGTTCAATCTCGAGCGACCTCCAGTGACGTAGCCGAATTATTCGTCTTCTATTTTTGTTCAGTTGTCAGTGAAAATGGATTGTGATGTTCACGGACAAACCCCTATACCAGTAGCTCTTAACCTGGGGTAAATTTACCGCTGTGGGAAAATTTCATCTTCGATGGGGTTAACTTTCTGGACCATAAATTTCAGCAAATTTAAGCTTTTATAAATCATTCTTAACTGTAAGAGTTGGTTAATTTCATATTTTTAAGAAATGAGCACCACTGAGTGTATTGGGGGTAAATCTGGTAATCTTGTTTGATAAAAGGGGGTAAGATATGTAAAAAAGGTTAAGAAGCACTTCTCCATAACCCCCCGAGTTGTCTTTAAAGACGCCTCCATAACCCCCCGAATTGTCTGCAACTCAAGGTCGGATTTGCATTGACTCGTATCCCCTGCGATGGACCCCCACTTTTTTTTCACCATTCGCAATTTTGACAAATTCGAGTGTCCGATGCAATTCGTGTTCTTTCGCGTAAGATGGCGGCTCCTGACAACAGTTGCCAGGAAACAGAATCGAGATAATTCTATTGTGGCGTGCTATGGGTTCAGTGTGTATTATTATTTTAATGTCGTTACCTGCCGTTCGGTCTCCCCTGACCTCACTTTGCTGGGTGAACATGGGGCCGGGCGCGTTTGTTTCGGATCCTGATAAATTAGTACGAAGCGGGAATCGAACCGCCAACCCTGGGTTTGAAGAAATTTGTGTTGTCCGCCAGTTTTGAACCTGTGCGTATATTTCGTGTTTGCTTCTGTCAGGTACCGCGTTACGCGTCATTGCGCTCTATGGTTCACTGCCTCCGTACGTCACCAACAACTCACCCCTCGTGCAATAGTGCCTGGAAACGTCGCGCGATCGTTGTGATGCAACAATAGTTGACTGCCGAGTATAAAGGAGGGAAAATGCGTTACGCAAATTACGCTTTTTTCTACGGTGTTGTACGAGGAAAAGTGGTTTGTGATTGAAAGAAGCGCTTCTTGATTTTCGTTGCAACGAGCCTTGGAAAAGCTTGGCAGTGCAGGTCCGCAGGCCACCGGGTCATTTTACAAGAATTCTCGTCAATTCTAGTTTTGTTTCTGCGTAAACCTAGTCTGGCAACACGGTGGAGTCCAGTGGTTCCCATATTTGGGTCTACAGACCCCCTATGGGTCCGTCAAAAGGTTTAAAGGGAGCCCGTGAATGCACTAGAATAGCGGTAAAACCAATTTCAAACGCCAAATATTACCTGTAATTCAGTTTTTGATCTTTGTGAGCTGGCGCCATTGTGACGCAACGTTGCGGCCTTCTGCAAATTTCCTCTCACGCTTCTCGCGATGAGAAATTTTTGCTCGCATCTTGATTTTAATGCTTTGCCACCCGACCTGTGTGGACGACTTCTCAGCAATCCACACTTGTTCAGGATATTATTTTTAATGGTGCAGTTTAAGGCTACAGTTCCTATTGCTTTGTGTTTGTGATGTTTATTTATGTTTGCTTTCTGCTCTGATGACCACCAACACTTCAATTGGCGATGAATTCACGGTGAGAAATGTAGTCTGTGATGTCACAGCGTCGTGCGCTGTAAAATGTTTTTTTTTCCATATTAGGTGATGAGGCGCGATTGCATTTTCTTCACAATGTCGATTGTGACGTGTTATGTAGAGAAGAACGGATTAGTCTTGCCTTTGACTTTCTTGAATTGTTAACGTTTAAAAGATTTTATTGGTAATATTAACATTCGGCAAAAGATTGATTGAAATGGCAAAAAATGGCAATGCAATGACGGGTCATGGTTGCATGCGCACGGATTGACCAGTAAAACTTATGAAAGACCCGAGACTTATAATCACCCAGGAATTGTTTACGACGGTTGCGATGAATTCTTCCAAAAGAACAGGAATGAGAACCTATTTGCAATCACGGACAGCATGAATTTTGTTCTATCGCTAGCGGGCCGCAAAACTTAATTAATTTTATCTTTGTCGAGGAGCGAGAGAGACTTCGCCCCAGTTACTGTCTGCGCTACCATTGAGCTTCGTTTTGACGCGATAATATGTTCGAACTTGGTAACAAAAAATCTGATGCGGGGCTGCATTAAATTTTTGCTTGGGCCGCAGATTCCCCGCGCCCCTGCAATGGAAGGTTCGATTCGAAAAAGGTGAAACTTACGAAAACGGTTTGTTCCAACTGTCTTACAATCTCACAAAGGACTGCCAGAGACATATGCATTCGCAGAAGCACTGAAAAACTGTGTGCTCTAGAGATGACCTGGTTTGGTTCATAGCAGAGAAAAAAAATGGAAGTTGCTACGAGTTTAAGTGAGGAGTAGCTAATATTTAGATCAGGGGTTCCCGACCTTTCTCTGACCATGTACCCCTTAAATTTGTCATGAAAAAAGGCTGAGTAAAAATTGCAAAAATCCATTGAATTTTTAATAGAACCTCTAGATTTTTAGAACTATAAAAGTAGACTCCGTTTTTAAGTCTCAAAGTTAATTTGTTGCGGGTGTATGAAATATAAACTAAGATATGTTTTTTGAAAATATTCACTGATCTATGTATAAATATTTGAAAATAGATAATATATCTTTCCCTTCTATTGATAACCTTAAATGTACCCGTTCAGATAGGCAAATGTACCCCAGGTTGGGTACCCCTGATTTAGATAGTATTCACGGGAGAGTTGGCATATTTAGTAAGCACCTGGATGAAAGCAGTGATGTTTCCCAATGCAGTCAGTTCTTTCCGTGTGTAATGTTAATGGAGATAGTCGCAGCAGCATTTTTATTTTGTGAACCTCGTACGAAAGCTGGGAAGGTAAGCGATGTACTTGAAATGGTAACTGAAAGTTTCTTCTGAAATTCGGCTTTATATGCACAGATGGAGCATTCGGAAACGAATGCGCGGGTTTGCTGCATGGAGTGAATGCCAAATAATTGTTACTACTAGAGTCTTCCGCAGGTTACGGGTACCAGCACAGCCATGCGTGCAGGACAAGATTTTTTTCTGCGGTTAACTGAATGTTAACCCAATTGAAATGCATCTGAAAGTGACATGAGCAAGAAATTCAGTGCTGCAGAGAGCTTGTGTTGCAAGAGTGTAACGACATTCTCCAGTGGTGGCGAAACCCAAAACTGGAATTTCCAGCACTCAGTGATCTTGCAAGAAATGCGGTCTGCGTGATGGCACCTAGTGCTGTCAGTCAACAGTGCTTAGCACAGAGTTGAGAAAAACCCTTTTTTTAAATAAACAGCTTTTTGTTGTTTTTTTAAGAAAACCCAATTTTGAATTGTTTTTACTGCTCCATGCAATGTCACCATTTTCAGAATGACACAACAAAAACTTGCTATACCTATTATGGCATTCGAAATTGAGGGTAAAGAAATGTACCCCATATTTGTTTTCGCAAAATGTTGTTTGACAGTACACTCCCAAAGTGGTATGGCTTGGCAAGAATGCGCACAGCAAACAGAGAAAAGCCACTCCCACACAAACTCTGAAGTTTCCTGTCAAGTTTGTGTATGCCCTGCTAGTTCAGCATCTATAGAGTGTATTTTTCAACATATGGTTTTGTATGTTCCAACATCAGAAACAGTTTGGATGCAGAGAAGGCAGAAAAATTGGTAAAAATATACTGCTTCTACAGAGCTGAAGAAGATAACCAGTAGAATTTACTCACACTGTTCAAATTATTCTCTTATTTTCAAGTCCTGCAAATTTCATTGCTGTTCGTTTTTTTTGATTAAAAAGAATACAGTTACAGATAACTGTACAAGTGTGCTGCTTGTTTTACTTTTTACCAAGGTTGCCAGATAGAAAAACAATCTGTAGACAAACTTATTTCAAAAATAGCCAAACGCACCAAAAAAACAGCTAAGCTTCTAGAAATGGTTGCATTTTTACCACAACATTAATTTTTTCACGGGAAATGCGCCGTTAACAACTCTTTTATCTTTAGCCTTGCATTTTTCCAGAAAAGTATAGGTTTTCAACATTTCGCAAATATTTCCCAAAAAAACACTTTCAACAGAAAGTCTAACAACGTATGGGTGAACATGGTTTCAAAAATTTGGGCCCCTCTCAGAAAACTCTTCGCTTCCCCTAGTGTCCCATGCTGGTTACGGGCCTGCCCCTCAGTGAATCGTCGCTCGTAGTATTGTGTCCCCTTTCGTGACGTCCTAGTAGGATACAGCAAACTGATGCGCCTGAAAGAGCTACGAAAGGTGTTACGCCTTATTTTTACTTGCACGTAATGATGACAATGATTCAACATTTTGCAAATATTTAAAAAAAAAGTTTCAACAGAAAGTCTTAACAACGTATAGTTGCGTGCTTTGATGCAGTCTGATTGTTTTTTATTCGTCCCTATTCTTTGAACACTAATATCGCATTTTACTTTGTGACTGAGTGCTCGAACATTGCAGTGTTTGTTTGATTGATG
>JGI24159J19872_10012960_pt1 | contig 10856 bp, 11 predicted proteins | sample Ectturendosymbi4_FD_19872 | JGI IMG/M metagenome (IMG submission 19872)
AGGCTGCTGCCCCAGCAACTCTCCCCAAAAGAAAACCGGGCGTGAACATGAATGAGCATGCAGGCCTTCATTGAAACTTTCTATTTATGAAATTGTCTTTAGTTTGTTTGCCAAAAATGAATGTCGCATTCAAATAATTAAGCACATTTGGACGGAAACTTGCGTTCTTGTGAAAATCAGTTAAAAGTATCAGACGTAGAAGGGAAAACGGTGTTGACACCCTAAAGCTCCACCACAGCACCCTTTCAAAAACCTTAAAAAAACGCTGACTCAAGCTAAACACTGCAATCTCCTTTGCTGCTCTTTCGTTCTACGAATTGACTGACAGAAATCTTTTCTGACCGACCACGCAATAGCATGTGGTGTAAATGGCATGAATAGCTTCATACGTTTATGATGTAACACAACGATAGTAACCATCGAAAGAAAAATGCGTTTCTACCATTCGTTACCCTTTATGACGAAACAAAGGTGCAGTTCGACCGCGGCTACATTGAGACGTCACTGGACGAAATTGGGGATCATTGATACCAGTGTTGCCATTTCTGATATTTTAACATGACATCAGATGTTATGTTCTCAGACAAATTTCTGATGACTGATGTTTTGGCGACATATCTGATGTTGATTGAGTTCAGTGGGTTGTTGCTTTTGTTTTCACATTTCCTCTCATTTTAGGACGAAAATAAGTTAGATTAATGATATTTAAGTTCCTTTCATCAATCTCTCACCATAATGTGTGTTTTGTTATCGTGTCAAACTAAAGAAGCTCACTTCGCTGCGTTGAGACTAGCATTTTACGTAAATCATAAACGACTTCTCCATTTAATGGCGATATTACGCTCTGTTTCGCATTCAACGAAGGTAATCGCGCTTTGTTAGGTTTGTTAAAAGAAGAATTTAGATTATATGAAACTGTAGCGTAAAAATTTGATGTTATGCTATGTTAAAAAAGGCAGTAATCTGATGTTAGCGAGACTGACCTCAGTGGCAACGTTGGTTGATACTAAGCAGCAGTCAGCAACCACTAGCTCAGCACGCAAATATTAAAATTTTCGTGACATTTGTGCAATAGGCGTGATGCACGAGTAGAGTCATACCCATGCCAGAAGAACGATTAGGAAAACGTTACCAGCGAAATCAAATATATTTGCGTTGAACAAAACCGATAATACTTANAGNCTATTCAGTAGCGATTACTAAAACTGGCAGACAGTCAAACTTGTAGAGAAATCAGTTGCTGCTGGAGGCCCCTGATATTTAACGCAACATGAGGAATATAATGGCAGTTGTTGTATTCTTGTATTGCCTTTGAATTACGAAAATTTTTCGAACGAGTATCTTATTTGAAACAAATAAATTTCATCACAGAGGGCGTCCTTGCAGCAGGGGACCCGGGACAATTGTCGCCGTTGCCCCCTCTTGATTCGGCCCTGTCTGTGCGGCCTAGAGTGCTGCAAGAGTAACATTGTAGTGTTCCCTTTTCTGCATTAGTTTAGAGTAAATTTTGGTTCAAAAATTTTCTGTTAGTTCTTTTAGGTAACGTACGATATCTTGTAAAGATGAAGCGAGTGGATTGGCTACTAGGAAAATCGTGTTGTTTGGACAAGTGAAGTTCTACAAGTCAAATTGTAAAACAGACTCAGGGAGATGACTTGACCATTGTTCATGAAATTCAGAATAAACCGATTGATGATAAGATTCATTGGAAGAGTCAGAAATTGCAATACATTTAGTAATTTCAAGCGAAACCACTGTTTCTGAATTGTGCCATATCATATATCTATGTGAAAAAACGCCTCCTCAGTTAGCCTGTTCAAAGCGTATAGACGAGAGATATGACTTAAATGACCTAATTTGTGATGGAGCTGATCCTCCAAACTCCACCTTGGATGTAAGCGAAAACATTGCGGATATGGTGGGTTATCTGGCCATAGGTGCAGCAGAAGGCAAATATTTGGTGGCGCGGAGGATTTTTGCCAAAATTTCCCCAAACTTGCATCCCCCAACTTGCCCGAAAAGAACTAAATAAAAACATGACCTCCAAAAAACAAAAATGAAAAGAAAGCGCCTGCACTTTGATTTTGGGTGTCATTTTTGTAAAATCAAAGCACGTACAGCGATTTTGCCAAGGTATTCGCACATTTTGCCCAAATTCCCTGAAATTTTTCCCGGATTTTGAGTGATTTTGCCCGGATTTTCACTAAATCAAACGTTTTGGGGGTGCGCTTGCATCCCCTGCATCTCCGCTTTCTACACCAGTGTATCTGGCCTGTAGTAGGTAGTCGGGGAATTGTACAGGAACAGAAAAGAAACGAAATGTTTAGCTCATAATGTAACTCCTCCGTAGTGATGTTGCTGAACCTGTGTTTTACAGGCAAAGTAGGTCATAAAAACTAATATTTTGGCGGGTGAAAACAACAAATTCCTTTTGCTTTTTAAGTAAGCTTCGCAAAAGTTTTGCAATCAATGAGAGATACAAACCTCAGGGTTGCATTTAAATCAGAAGCAGCCTGACTCTCAAATATAAACTATACGATATACTGGTTTGTGATAAAATACAATAATATCAAATTAACAATAGCTACTTAACCAACCAGTGTCAGCGAACAATATTGTGGATAACACGGTAACAATATTGAGAGCTTTTCTCTTTTTATTTTTTTATTGACCTGGCTTAGGCGAGTGAATTCATTGTCTGCATGTTCACTGATGACACCAACTTAACTATTGTTTCTGACAATTGTCTGTCGCTACAAACGAAAATTGATTGCCAAATCAAAAAATGGATAATTGGCTGAACTTAAAGTTTCTTTAAATTATAATAAAACCGAAAACATGATTGTCAACAGAAGGAAAGAACAATGCAATTTTCTTATGAAAATCGGTAAACATGAAATATCTCAAAATGAGTGTATCAGGTATTAAACCAATCTTTTACTTAGAAACAACATATTGCACACGTTTCCCCTATGTTAATTAATGGTTGTGGACGTTGAGTCGGATCAGAAAACATGCTGGTTCACAAACAGTTAAAAAAGTGTATTGTGCATTGCTTTATCCTCTTATTCATTACTGCATTAAGCAATTGCTGGTATGCTGGTAAGTCCGTCTTAAAAGTTTTATTCAAACTTCAGAAAAATATGGCACGTATTATGAGTATGACGTCTGGACATATACAGGTCTTCGATGCCGCTGTTTCATAACCTGTTGGCGCTAAATGAAACTTTGAAATTGGAAATCTTTTAACTGATATAATGCCAGGCACTCCAATGAAAGCAACTTTGCAACACCGAATGTTCCTGAGCGAACAGGGAAAAAATCAATAGGGGACGGAAGATCTGGAAAAAATTCTGACTGATATAAAATAAAAGCTCTTGGTTCCTTGTAACGCAGTGTCCGGAAACGTGTTTAAATTCAGGTGATCGGCGGTCTGTGGTCAGGTGGTGGCGGACAAGGTGACCATGGAGATTTTTTGCTACCTCCTGGTTTTATTGCCTCCATAATGTGAACATTACTGACCTTATCAGGCCAAGATAAATTGCTATTTTGTTGTATATCTCATCGTTGTGAAAAATCATTTTTTCAGGGCGAAAATCAGGAAAAGCCGATAATGAATGGAATCGTTGCTGACGAAGCAATGTTTTTTGTGATCCAAATCTTCACGGAGCCGTCACAAAATCCACAGGCCTATGAGCTCCTTGCAACTTTGCTCTTCGCTGATGAAACGGAGAAGGTTTTAGAGAAATATCCACATCAGGTGAAATGGGTTTAGATAATGCGTCCATCGCTTTTTCACTTGCATGCAGAATGCATCCTGCACGTGACGTTACATCCAACGCTCGATTAAGGCCGAACAATAACAAGAGTATTTCTGTTTTTATGCAACTCCACAGAAATTATATATCAATTACGTTGGATTTCACTCTTTTCATATACCATCTTTTTTTGTGTTGCAGCCTTGCTGACGTACAAAAATTGGAAATTTTCTTTTTCCAGCATGTCACAGTTTTGAAAAATAACAATTAAAAATACCTTCAAATTACCAGGGTCAGATTGTCCCACGATGTTTGTCACACCCTCAACGTAAAAGTAATTTCTGCGTAAATTATTCTACAAAAATGTTTCAGGCCATTTGTTAAAAATTATTTCATAACGTGTGATGGAACTATTCAAGAAGATTTCTAGCATTTTGATAACATGTTCGAAACTGTTAGGCTGAAAATCTTGTATATTCAAGCAATAACGCGGTGTATTGGTACAAGCAGTTGTCCTTTATAAGATGATAAATATGCAAACTTTTTATGTTTCACTATATTTTTTGTCAGGTCTTGCCTTTCGCCACGTCAAGTTGCACTCTAATTTATTTTCACCATCACAATTGCCACTAAACTTTAATTGTGCGAAATCACTGGTAACATTTTGTTTCAGCTTTTCTTTATCTTCTATCTATATTGTGGTTTTCTGTTTTTGGAAAGAAATTGACATCACAAACGTGAATTGATAGACTGAGTTAGTATATAACGGGCACAAAAGTCCTTAGCAATCGCTTCACAATGTCGCTCTTAGTCCTTCAGTAAGACTAGTTGAATCAGTTTTTATTTTAACAAACATTACTGGTTCATGCTTGCACTTTTTCCTTCTTTCTGAGGCAGTGTTGGTTTAAGTTTGGGATAAACTGTTGTGCTGAATAGATTTAATTTGCTATTAATATTTACAACAATAATAACAGTTTCCCTAGCGCGATTTGTAAATACTTCCTCAGTGCATCGCAAATTTTGCACAGGTAGTGAAAATATTGTAATCTTCGTTTTTCTTTTCTGCAACATAAAATCGATAACAATCAAAGCAAATGGATCTCGGATGATTGCAGAACCTCCGTTGATCTGTAGGTTTTTGCCTTGAAAACACTTGAGTGGTGTAATTATCCAAAGGTGTCTTCTTTCTTTATTTACTCTTTATTTTAACCAGCACTTCTTAGCTATCCTTTCAAAATAGAATAACCGTTATTTGTTTCACCAGTGCATTGCAGAAGCGACTCCACCTGGTTGTGACGATCGCTATCCAATGAATGACTTTGTCACCGACTACCTTTTCTCTTGTCCAACCCGCAACGTGTTCATGCAACCTCCGAGGTTTGGCGATGGCAACCTTAAGCTTTGGTCGTACGTAATGAAGCAAGTTTGGTCTTTTCCGGTAAGAATATGGAATGGGGACTTTGCTAAAATAGAAAAATTTATTGCAAATATTCTAATTTGGCAAAAAAAGATTTGTACTGTAAATAAGAAATTAGTTGTTTTAAAATTTTTTCTTACGTTCAGTAGCCATTCGCCAGATCCAACGTAAATTATTTTTTAAATCCAATATATTAAACAGGATTGTCAAGATTTCGTTGCGACCAAAAATAACCCATGTGTTTCCCAAACTGCAATTTTATGTTTAAAGACATGTTTTGATCTACTATTATAAACTAATTATGTAAGCACTTTGTCATACCTCATAGAACAAAATCAGATACTTGAATTAGGCAAGGTGAAAAACACAAGGACCAACACCTTTTCATGCAAGTCAACTAAACGATCAGGTGACTTGCAATTGAACGATCATCTGTTTTCTTGCTCAACATGCTGTTTGTTTTCGTTTTACCTCTTATAAACTTACTCAATTTGAAACAAAGCAAACCGACCTGAAGAAAGCAGCTTAAAACAAATGTAGTCACTTAAACCTATGCTGTTGTTTTGATGTAATTAAAAACTGGCATTTGAAAAATGTGGTACGTGGTATATCATGGAACACGTTATGTTATTTTTTTATTATCTATAAAGATTCAGCAGTAAGTTTTGCTGAAAATTTTCACTGAGGTTGTGTAACTTTTCAGAGTTTCTGGGAAGAGTATGACATGTGCTACAACTTAACTTGTCATGGAGGAGAGCTCCCATATCTATTCAACATGGTTTCTTTGGCGCCAGGTTTGAGCTTCACCCCGGAGGAATCTGCGTTTGCTGAAAGACTTATTGTTTATTGGACTAACTTTGCCAAATATGGCGACCCAAATGGCAACGGAGATTTACAGGTTAAACCTTGAATTCCATAACAAAGTTTCGTTCAAACTAATTGCTGAGAAAAAGAAAAGTAAATGTATAGCTAATTATTTTTAGCATATACTCGTATATTGCAGCACTGCTGCTTCTAACTTTTGCAAGTGCTGAAACAACAAAATTTTTGAACTGTTGTTTGTTTCCTCCTTAAACTCACTTTTATCACCCACTCTACATCAGAACATTGGTGACCTGACCCAAATTCCTTCTCTCGGTTTAAAGCGTACTGTCTTATCTGCATATACTGCATAAAGTAAAACATGGTTCAAGAGTGTGGCTCTTTTACAAATTTTGAATAAAGTCCCTCTTTGCCTTTGAACAAACAAAACAATTTTGCACAGAAATCAGCACAAACCTACTGGCCACGAATGTACGAAGATTTGAAGTCGGGCGAAAATTACAAAACGATGAAGTTGTCGGCAACTGGAGAAGATATTTTAATCGACTTTTCGAAAGAAAACTGTGACATGTTTGACCAAATTGATTTATATCTGAACGATTCTATTAAACTACCAATAAGTAATTTTGAGAACCTAGTTACTGTTGTGAAGCAGCAAAACCTTCGTACAAAATAACGTTACGGTCACACCGGTTCATACCTGGTTATTAAGAAAATGCCTTAAGCAGATTTTAGATTCATTGTATTTCTGACTGTCGCATTGCGAAGTGAAATTGTTGGGTAGTGTTGAAAAACATACAAAAGTGGAACTTTTATGCAAAGCACTCGCAGAGCAACTGCGCTTTCGACGTTTCATTTCCACTGTACCCTTCTATATTACGTTTTGATGATTAAACTGACTGAATATAAAGTCATTACAATTTTTTTGTAAAGTTAATAGTTGATTTCAGTTTATTTAAGTTTTGCGCACGAAAACACATTTTCAACACATGTTTAACTTAATTGTATTGTTTGCGTTTGTTAATCATTTGCAAGTTTCAAATAAAAGGAGTTCAAAAAACGTTCAGTGGAATCAAGCAGTGAAATATGAAAGCATATAAAATGTAAAGCACGTAAAATGAAACAGGCAAGTTTTTGCGAAATTTGATGCACATTAGTCAGAAAGTTTTTGTTAAACTCAGGAATACTTATTTCAAATCGTGCAGATGCTGCGGTCTGAAACTGATAACCTGTGCTACGCGTATATGACCGACATTTCTGTTACAACGTGAACGTAGAGTCATTATCCAAACGAATTTTTCGCCACTGCGCCACAAAGCGGTAAGAAGAAAGCAAGAACAACGCGTCCTATAGAAGATAACTTTCCATCAGTTCAAGTCGTTCCAAAGATTCAAAATTTACCAGAAGTTGCTGCATGCTACCGCGAAGTGTAGCGGCGTCAACATGCAACCCCATGTATAGCAGATTTCCACCATCACGGGACGATTAAAATCCGCTTGGTGATGCCATGGAACCATGTTTTAGATACAACTTCAGTTGGCAACACTGACAAGAATAAAAGTTGTGTATCACATTTCCTTTAAAACAGGCATTCACCACTTTTTCAGATCACTCGACAAGGCTTTGATAGCATTCTAACAAAATGTGCTCAGGTCAGTACCTTTGCCATTTCAATGCTGCGAACAAGAAGTAAATCTTAAGTGTTTCTGCTTTATAAGAGCAGCATTATCATTACAAACAACGTCGTTGCGTAAATCAAGAATGTCCAGTGTGTTTCTTTATTTCTCTATTTGTTGGGTTTAAAACAACCGAGAAAATAACTTTTTCAAATTACCGTTTTGCTGCAACAGAACACCAAGACAAATTTGCGATCACGGTGGCAAACAGTTGCGCATGCAGAGCTCTGGTGATGCCTGGGGTGACTGCTTCATTGTATGCCCCCTACCAAACCCTAATATTGAACAATGGCGTATGGTGTTCATTGCTACTGGACATACACTTTTGTGACGTCACTTTATGACGTCATATTCATGTTTGCAAACCAGCGCTGTGGTGAAGTTTGTTGACATGACATGCACATTATTGTATACGCACTCTCCATTATACTTGTTGTTGCACAATGTGTCACCAGGCCTGCCCTCCCTAGAAAATTTTTCGCCTCCCCTGTAAAAATGTATTGGGTGTCGTTTAAAATTATTGGACATAGTTCAAAAAATTTGGGCCTCTCTCAGAAAAGTCTTCGCCCCTCCTAGTGACCCAAGCTGGTTACGGGCCTATGTATCGCTCCAAGTTACGAGACCAGAGCAAAATACAGCACTCAGCACTAAGACAGGATAGTTCTTAACTGCAGAAATATCCGGCAACACCTCAAAGAGGGCAGTAGAACGCACTCAGTGCTTCGTCAGTGCAGTTCATAACTGCATAAATAAAAGTTGTCGCTCTTTAACACAGTGAAGTGAAACACACTCAACACTACATAAGGCAGTGCTTCTTGTCCCATAGCCCTGATTTTTTGGGTCGCAGGTGCGCTGCATTTAAGGATTGCTGCACCANTCAAGTCTATATTTGTCGTTTGTGTGCGACTGCCTGGGTTTCTCCAAAGGTTTTCTTGTCCATTCCATGATGTCATCGGTCCGCTTTTTCTTCTGCATGCCTCGTTTCCTTCTTCCTTGCACCGTTCCTTGGAGACCAACCTTGGAGAGCATGTTTCTGTATTTTCTTAAAAAGGAAATTTTAAATTACTTTGAGAAAAATTGAAGCATTTACAAAAACCACGTTCATTCCATGCAAAACCTTCCCAGAAAGAGTTCCAATGATTTCTTCGAAATCTGACAAAAACCCAACCTTCAAAAGAAACATACAAAGCTGAAAAATCAAAAGGCAGCCAGTGCAAAAGTTCAGCAAGCAATTATAGTTTTTAACATTGCAGAGTGTTTGAGTTTTTCTTCATTTAGCCCCCTTTCAATAATTTGAATTTCGTGTAGTCTGTATAAATTGGGGTTCATTTTTTATTCATTGGAATAAAAAATTCAAATCCGCATCATACAAAAGCCAACTGAGAACTGGAATATTCTTCAACGGAGAATTTGGACCAAGAAGAAGACCATGGCCACTAGCAACTTGACCCCCTGTTTCAAATACAACCCATCTCTAACCATACCAAGCCCCGAACCTTTATATGGCTTCAAATATAGCCCCTGACTGTCCGTTTCAACTCTTGCAATGTTTGAGCCTTTTTTCAAATACAGTCCGTTTCCCATGGCTTTGTCAGTAGCCTTATGAGCAAGTGCAGACCCGACACCTGACAGTGCCCCAGTCGCCAATGTTGGGATAACAGTCTTTGCCAAAAAAGGCAAAGCCTTTGCAGCCAAACCTACTAGGAACCCGAGAAACCCTCCCTCTATTTTCATGTCGTGAACAATCTGGCGTTTGTTCATTTTTATTGTGACACCTTTTCCATCCAGATAAGCTTTTGTCATTCTGTTCACTTGTGAATTGGTCAATGCAATAACATCACTTCCACACAAATCTTCGTAGCCGAGACGAATGCTCAAGGGACTCTTTGTATCAACGGTGTGTTTCAAATTTTGCTGTTGATTCTCAGAAATGTTTACTGATACGTTTCTGTAAGACATGTTTATTATATGTACTTAAATTTCTCTCAAGTGGTGTCTGATTGTCAGGTTTCTCCACGAAGATTCAATTGCCTTTCGTTTTGGTCTGTGACAACTGTTTCCATTTTATTGGTTTTATCTAAAATCACTGGAAAATACACAAGATTTCTCGGGTTCTCAACGATTTTATATCCACGTGACACATTTGGAAAGAAACTGTAAATTGTGTTTTGCATTCTCCCATTCACATAAGACCCTCCGATCACATCAACATTCACGAGAATTGAATTTATAGATAAGATGTTGACAACACTATCCGACTCGTGAATGCACTCTTTGTAAACCTGATTTCGAAATCCGAGAACGCTTGAAATTGAATTTCGCGCTCTGAAATCAACCTGAAAGTCGTCTTCAATTTCCAAGACACTTTTCAAAGTGTTGGTGTTTGCTGTTATCTTCACAGCATCATCGTTATGCCCACTTCGTTTCATCATAATTTTGATTGTTTCCGCAATATCAATGAAATCGTAACTACCTTCTGGATTTTGAACTTCTACCCATTGTCTTTGTCATGTTGAGTCGCCCTCGTCACCTCTCCCCACCCCAGTGAAACTTGGAGAATATCGAAAAACGTTGTTTTCATCAGACAAATTCGGAAAACTATAATACGTCTCAAGATTCACCAAAGCCATCTCATACTTTCGCGTTCGATCCAACTCGAGTGGTGGGTTATAATGTCGTTTTTATTTTTGTCGAATTCTCTGAAATCACAATCTGAGTTGAAGTTTTCAGAGAAGTATTTCTCTCAATTTTTTCAAGAAGTTCAGTGTTCATTTATTCTATGATATAAAAGTCTTCAAACCCCGATCTGAACTTGCCACAGTTCTTTGGTGAGGTCAAATCAATCACAACAAAATTGTGTGGCTTCGACCACGCTTTTGTGCAAAGTTTTTGTTCTTTCGTCATGTCTTGAGACACGTGGCTGTTAAAAATGTGATCAATATTTTTATGGTCTTGAGGAAACAGACAAAATAAATTTGCATTTTCTTGAATTGTCTGGCGGGGCAATTTGAAAAAAATTGACTTAAATACAAGCAATCACAATTTGAATGTCTTCCACGAACGTAATATGCTTCACAGTTGTTTTTTTTCTGAAGCAAGAGGTCATCAAATATCATCAGATTTTTATGCTCAGGGGAGATTTCTTTTGGGTCTGGGACATCATCAGCCGATTCATAAAAATTA
>JGI24159J19872_10012961_pt1 | contig 10855 bp, 8 predicted proteins | sample Ectturendosymbi4_FD_19872 | JGI IMG/M metagenome (IMG submission 19872)
TTAATTAATTTGTTTATTTTAGATCATAAGTTTTGAACCAGAAACATTAGAAAGTCGATCAAAGGCTCAAAAGACTCGGACTCGAGCCTAGTTTTCAATGAAAACTTCAGCGAAACACTTTGGCCTAGCGGTTGGACCCTAGGCCAGGTAACATGAGCCAAAATGACCCTAAAACTACTTCACTTATGACATCAGTCACAAAAAAACCGCACCCCCCAACCAAAAAATTTTTTTTCGAGTGCAATCTACTAGACTGGCCGATCCGTTTGAGCTCTTGAACAGCTCTCTAGCGCAATCGGTGGAGGAGCTAGGGCGTTGGTAAGGCAACCGAAAACTGCTGTTTTTTCGGCCGAAATCCGAGTACGAATATACCGTAGACCGGCTCTCAAGGAGTTAACGCTGTTCCATTATTTCCTTGTAACAGTGGGAAAGGAGCCTCACAAAGGGATTAGCCTAGGGCCTCGCATCAGCTAAATCCCGGCCCTGCACCAGAGTAACGATAAATGCAAACAATCAGACAAATCATCAAGGACCCAAATACCATTGTTAATGTCACAAACAGTAATTGCATAATCATGCTACTGCTATGGTGCTGTACACGAGATAACTTCTCACTTATTCATTTATGCTGCTCCAGGTTCTACTTGTAGAAATTGATATGAAAAATCTAAATCTTCAAGTAACGTTTCTAGTGCAAAAAGGTGTGGGAACGCCGTTCCCACCCCACTACACCCCTGGTGATGTGTATTGTGTAATGCGGTACTTATAACATTGAAACAACAAATAATATTTTTTCATTTAAATTTTCTTGATCATTTAGTTATGCTTGGTGAAGTGTATATGGCTGGAAAATTGTTTAGGTAGTGTTTCTTACTGCTTTGAGTGAGTCATGAGATGTACCTGCTGAAGCTAGACAAGAGTAGGATAATACCATCTTTACAGGCCAAGGCACACTTTCGGTTTTTTAATGCTAGCTGTTCTTTTTTTCATACATAGGACGCAAAATGGCGGCTTACATAGAAGGGAGTTCAGTATGTCCCACATGCGTAATCCGCTAGAAACAAATAGAATAAACTAAAAGCTGTGCACATGTTTGATTCAGTGTGTGCCAATGTAGTCTGGAGCCTCACAAAGTAATGCATATAGCTCTGTGCGCAGTAGCCTCATACGATCTGTGCTCCAACATTATGTGCCAGGTACTCATGAAACCACATGTGCTGCTCATTGCAATTGTTGCTGAGATTACGGAACACAATCGTGTGTTTCCAAAAAAATTGTAACCGGCAGTTGAATAGATAGCACCATTTACCACATAAAATTGGTTGTAGGTGAGAAAGCACAACCAGATTCATACATTAGGCACACTGCATTATAAGGTGCACTTGTGATTTTTTAGAAAATTAAAAGGAATTTAAGTGCACCTTATGGTCTGAAAAATGCAGTAATAAAGAATGGGTCATAGAAGTGCCATTTTATTGTGAATCACTACTGATTCTAGGGTTGGTATTGGAAATATTTCACCTGGTAAAAGAACTTTGTAGACGTTAACAATTCAAATAATCAAAATGATGGTAAAATGCAAAAAAGTAAATGCAGACTTCTTGATAATCACTGTCACCAGTATGGTAAAGCAATATTAGAAACTTAATATCATGTGATCTTGTTTTTGCAGGTAATGTGAACCACCAAGGGCATGATCAGAATAGGACTGTGACTGCTATTTATGATTTTCAGGTATGTGGTTGAACTACTGCTTAATTTTGTGTTAAATGACAGAGTTGTCAACATGTTCACCAGTTTGAGAACCATATGCAGGACAACCCTTCTTAAACTCTGAACAAATACTGACTTCAATTAGTGTGTCACTTACACTGCACACAATTTTGTCATTACCTCTTACAATCCAAAACTTTCCAAAAAAGAGCTTGTTTGAGAGCACTTCCCAATGGAAGCACATCAAATCGTATTTTGTTAATCAAATTCAAAAAGTCTGCTGCTGTTGACTGATCACAGGGTTCCAGCTGCTGAAATACTGCACTTTCCAAATTTAACTCAAAATGTTACGGTCCCCATAACCTTGGACCGTTCTCAAAATAGTGCTAACTGCAAGTCCTTTTCTAGTGATTTATGGCAGGGAATCCTATCATGTTTTTGCTTTTGGTGATCAGGGTTGATTGATTTAAATCAAGCAATAAAAACAATGATTTCAATCAAGCAATAAAAATTTAAAAAATCATGTCATTTTAGAGGTTTGTGTGATGTCTATTACACATTTAATTAGCATTGTAATAAGTTTTCATATAGCCTATACAGTATTAGTGTAGAAGGCAAAGAGTTCTTATGATGACACAAGTTAAAAGCACTTGAAGTTTTATCAATCATACCAACTGTGAGGCCACAGATTCTATGTCATTCAACTGCAAAAATGACATGTGGACTGAAATTACTAACTCTTGCAGATTCAGAAGTCATAACTGTTAGAATACCATAAGTTTGAAAGTGTAGACTGGTATAAAGGGAAAGTTGCATTTAAATTCCATCAAATATGAGGGCCGTTGACTATAAACATACTTATAGAAATATTTTTGATTCATGAAACAGATATTTATTATTATTATTATTATTATAGGTTTTCAACATTTTATGCATGTATGCCATGAGTGTCAATGAAATTATAAAACTGGCAGTTTTAGTATTGGCATTTCAGTAAATATTTCATTTCGTACACCAGTACTGGTGTTATGAACTTGTTTGCATTGAGGAATATTACATAAGTGCAAAAAAGTGTGAATGAAAGTTCAGCTATTTCTAGTCAGGGTTGATTGATTTAAATCATTTTATTTAAATCTGTGATAAAATCAAAAAAAGGTGTTTTGAACCTTTGTGTGGTTTGTACGACACATCTAATTGGTATTCTAACCGGTTTCACTTATCATTATGACAACACAAGTTATAAAAGCAATTAAAGTTGTACGAATCATAGCAACTGTGAGGTCAAAGATTCTATGTCAACTAACTGCAAAAATGATATGTGGACTGAAATCACTAACATTTGCAGACTCCGGACTGTCAGAATGCCACATGTTTAAAAGTGTAGGCTGGCACAAAGCAAGCCCTGTAGCCAGGTTTTGAGGTATGGAGGACAAAATAAACTGTTAGGTGGCAAGATTTTTGCTTTTATTACAGTATATGTTAAAAGCAAACTTTTCTGGACATAACAAAATTTGGGGGACACAAAATATTTAGGGACACTGCCCCTGAATGCCCTCATGGCTATGGGCCTGGCATGAAGTATAAGTTTTTAAATTCCAGCAAATATGTAGGCTGTTGACTGTAGAAATATTAGTTTTAGAACATATTTCGATTCAGATTCATAATAACACATATAGGTTTTCACCATTATATACATGTAAGTTTGCAGAAGCTGAACTAGTGAAAGCAGCATTACAATAATCAACTTTAACAATAAACTTTGCACCAAAAAGGCTGGCAAGCTTGTATTTTTGTACAAGCTTCTTAACATGCCACAAGTGTTGATGAACTGATAGTTTGAGTCATCTCTATAAATATTTCGTTTTGTACACCGGTACTGGTCGTGTACCGGTCGTGTAGGAGTGCTGGTTAGTAACCAGTATCTATCATTTTGCCCAGTTCCACAAGGAGCTGAGCATGACAGAAAGTGAAAAACTCAGCTAATATCAAACTTCACCCATGTGTCCATAACCCTTTTGCATCCAAACAGAAAAGATTTTGCTCTGCAGCGGTTCGTATTGTAGAGCAGTTCATACCCAGTTCTGCAGTTGTACTTTATTTTGCCTGTTGATGATCGTAACCCACCACCCAATGAATTTTTTAATTTTTAATGTAAGGTAAAAATTTCGAATGCATGAACTGCCATCAACCTGGCAAAGATATAGTTTGTTATTGGTGAAGGTTAAGGTACCTGTGGGTATACTCATTAGGTGCCAATTTCATGGATTAGACGCTCATCACTCCAGTCTCAAGTCAATTCCATTTAACGTGATACTATTTACAGTTCAGAAGCAATTCCTATTTCTGTACATCTTGCTATCAGGTATGACTTCAAAATCTAATCCTCTTTGACATTTGAACTCGCCAAGTGTGCAGTTTGCAATAGAGCAGTTCCCTCCAGCTGGAATTCTGCAGTAAAATTTGAACAGCTTGGCTTCAGCGATTTTTGCTATAGTCATTTGGGTTTTCATAGTTGGTACCCCCAAAATTTGTTACGCATGCTAGGAACAACGCCGACAGATTACAACCAGAGTAAAAGTTAGTCTTGCCAACTTATGTTAGAAAGAACAGCACAATAGCCACAGATATATACGTACCCATGGTTGAGGGAAATATAGCCTTAAATGGTTCATATAAGACTTTGTCATATTGTGTAGAACATAGCCTTTAAACACAACAACAAACTTAATTTAAATGTGTGGTTCTCGTGCCTTTTGACCTTCATTCATGTTCCGAAAAATTGCAATAGCTGCCATAGACCCATACTCAGGTCCCTGCAAATTGAACTAGAGTAGACCTGCACAACATGCAGGTGGGGCGCAAGAGCTTTTCTCAAATACAGAAAATTTGTGCAAAAGCCTGACTTCGTATAATTGTCGTTCCAGAATTTCTTCCTAACTACAACGAATTCTCCACAATGAAATCAAATAGACTTTTGCAGCCTGCAGCCAATTTATGTTGATCAGTTTGGCCCATTGAGGTTTTTGAGTTTGCAGGCCTGAACTAGAGTGACCTGAGGGTTTTGAAACCCTTGACTGCAATAGTGATTGAGTAGAGTAGATCTGCATGTGCTGCTTGCAATGAGGCTTAAGGTAAACAGTCGTTTTTAAGTTGGTGTTGACATCAATGACACAGTCCTTTTTTTTGAAAAATCTTGAGCAGATATTTAATCGCTTCAGTGTATTTGTACGCTTGAAAATACTGACTGAACTACTCTGAAGCAGTCGTTGGGCTGGGTTTCCAACCACCAGCAAAGTAAAAACATTTACAATATATTGCTTCTCACTATTCAGGTGTCCTAAACTATATATGCGCGGCCATGTTTCATAGTTGTAAATGTTTCTTAATTGCTTTATTGTTTATCTGGTAAATATAATTTCTGCTTACATTACGTTCTCCATCTCCAAAAATTCCAAGCGCTGAAAGTATGATAAACTTCTGTATATTTTCAATTACTGGCTGAAAAAGATGAATGAAATTCCACATTTGCACACTTATAGTATTTGGGTCTAAATTAAACGTTTTATGTACAAATATTTTAAATTGTAAACATTTCTTCACAGCCTCAAGAACCTGGAGACATACCACTTGTTACTGGTGAGTTTTACACGTTAATGGAAACAAGTCGTCCCCATTGGTGGAAAGTGCGCGATAAAAATGGCCAAGAGGGCTATATTCCTGCTAACTATGTTAAAGAAACTACTGGAGATGGATTAGAAATGCAAAAGTATGTATTGACTCATTGAAGTTCACGCAGTATGTCAGTATATATATGGTCTTAGCTTCGGAATGGAATCAAATTTCATTTTTTTGATCTGAGAGAGAAGCTAGCTCTTCCTTGTTTCTCAAACTGTTTCTCAAACACTCTTCCTTGTTTCTCAAACAGTGTTTCTCAAACTGAATGTAACGGAGGGTGACTTATGCGTTGGTCTTACATGTGTCAGAACCGTTTTCATTCATGTCAAGCCCATCGAGGTGCTATGATCGAGGTTCATTTGCACCCTGTCATCAACAGACAGACAGTTGACACTATGGTACCCGGCAGTGTCTGACCACGCGCAACCACGCTCAAATGTAAGGTCAACGAACCGGGATAGACCAACAACTATGTGTTGAAATAGAAGTGTCGACGTTGTGGCGTGACTCTTGACCTCTTCTGTTACGCTCTGCCTGACCCATTCGGCAATGTGCAGTGCCATCTATTTGTGTGCTTCTTTTGTGCTGGCTTAGGCTGCAAGCGTAATACTTCCATAAATCATGTTGAACATATCTTAAACAAAACCATAGATAGGAGGTTTTGTGGATCGCCCCGCATGGCAACAACCTTAATTGCTACATCCCAACAGACTATTTCCAGAAAATTTGAGCTAAGGACCCTTTGTGCATTTTATTTTTATAATTCGAAGAATATCTGTAGATGTTACACAAAAGAAGGTATACTTTATCTACAACTTGGAATAACAATTACCAAAAATTTCGGTTTCTCTTGGGCCATTTTTGCAGTGACAATATTCATGTTTGAATCCGTTCAATTACGGTATTTGACGTACAACCTTGCACTCTACGCAAATCCACGTCAGGTCTGAGTCAAGTTGTTTTGTTTGGTGGAAGCGCCCGCCTCTTTGAGCCCCTCGCAGACCGTTCGTCCTGATTAGCGCATTGCGTCACAATCACCGTAAAACAAGAGAAAATGAAATCGAAATTTTTCTGTTGTGTAATCAACAAACTAAATTTTTAGTTGATACTATGAGAAGCTTCAGAGTTACTAAAAAAATAAGATATGTATGCTTTGGTCAGTGATACTTTTCAACACATTGCTCTTTTTAACATTTTATCAAAGTTACAACAGATTGGTTTGTTTAACGTTTTAATCCGTTGTTTGCAATGTCGGATGTAATAGTTTTGTTTTCCCCACCAATGGTAGATTGAATGCTCGACTTGGCGTGGAAATGTGAGAGCTTGATTCCTTGACCTTGCGGTCCCTCGCCCATAACAATAAATCCACTAATGTTGTGCGTCGAAATGCGGATAGCGTGGTGTGTCTTCTTGGTTAGGTAGATCCTCAAGTCGTTATGCATATTGTAATAAATTTTACTTCCTGACGTTGTCAAATTTGTCTGTAGCTATCATGTCTAAATATAAACAACCAAATTCTACGGAAGTTCGTAGTGCACTGCGTATATATTCTTCTGAGTTTCATCCCAATGCTTGCTGGTGAGTTTTTTCACGATGTCTGTAACTGCATCATAAAAGGTGACAAAGTTTTTGTTATAGAACTATACATCACGGCAATGCGCTTGCGTTGCAGGAACAGCGCAAGATTGAACTTGAGCTGTTCAACCGATTTGCTCAATTTTGAAAAAGTACTGCTTTTCGGAATGAATTTTCGCGAAAATGTTAACAGGCACGCATTTTGGGATAGTATCAACGGATAAAATTTCCATCTACTACTATCCACACCGCTTACACATTTACAAGCCTCATACTACTGTACCTTGTAAAATAGGCACATGCTTGAGAATACTGTTTTGTTCATCGTGCTGAACCGCACATTACCAGCGTAAACTGAGTATGGATCTGTGGTAGATATTCGTAGTATGTAGCAAGCAATGCAGTGAGCATAACGATAAGCTGGTGTTAGCAGCGAATAATGTTTTGGCGTAGATGCGCAAATGCGCAGTACCACCAGACCATTTGCGCAGTGCAATTTCACTCTCGCGCAACATTCCAAATTTAATATTGTGTACATATCGCGTGGCCCTTTTACCGCTTAAAATCTTCGCTACAGTAGTTGTGTGTCCACATGGTTGCCCAATTACATGCTCCCTAAAACAAAATTTGCTCAGTGTAAAATTTTCTTGGAGGGAACACTGGCTGCGAACTCAATTGGTGTGCACAGTTTTTACGCTATACAGCGGTTCATTTCTAGATTAAAAATCTTGATGCTACATTGCGCTCGATTTCTGTGCTGCGGTGTAGCGACCATTATCGTTAAATTTTGAGCAAGTAAATTTCTTGCGTGCGTGTGAGGCGTAATCGCTGGATTGACTGAAATGATGCCACTAAGTTGCAATCCAGTAAATTTTTGTGTCGTTCAAAGGTTGAAAATTGTGCAACATCCTAACAGTCCAGAACCTATTCGCACTTCGTAAAGCTACCGTGTGTTGCGTAACAAGCACAACACAGCATAACAATCAGCCTTGAGTAAAACATGAACTGGAAGTTTTGCCCCTATTCTGATTTATTATTTTGTTTGCGACATGAGCTGCGAAGATAAAACGCACCCTGCAGCGGATCATTTCAAAGTGGTGTTACAATCGTAGTGAAACGTAAATGGAGAACATTTAAACTATGCAACTGGTTTACGATCAAGTTCATGCCATTATATCTCCGTCTTGATTCCCGTAGTATGAGCCTGTAAAGAATCGACCCAACTCCTCAGTGAAAACCCAAGGACAGATGCGAGAAAACTAAGAAGGCGTCTGTTTCAGCAGACTCGGTCTCCAAATTGTTGCAACTTGGAAAATGTTTTGTTAATTCCAATTTGCTTGATTTTTTCATTTTTGTAATGTAGTGGAGGCTTCACCGAAAAATGAATCATATCTGACGCCGTTACTTTTTCAGTTGGTTTCAGAAAGATTTGTCTCGACAAAGAGCAGAGTATTTGTTGAAGCAAGATTCTAAGGAGGGAAGCTTCGTCATACGAAACTCGACTCAGCCAAATGTTGTCTACACACTGTCTGTTGTCTCAAAGGGAGGAATGTGAGTTTTTTTCTTGCATTATGTTTATGCGGTTGGCAGTATTACTTTTTACGTAGTGGACAGTTCGTGGTGTTTCGTACTGATGGTGACAAAACGAAGTAATGAAATATTTTACTATTACTTCTGAAATTTTTTCAGTCAGAATCTTTGCGATGTCGCAAATCCTCGGACAATTGAAATTTCTCTTCAATTCCGACTAGCGACTTCCGCTGGTGACAGTTTTTCGTAAATCTTTCATTAGCTGTCTCCATGCCAAGCGCTGTGTTTTTCAGTTCATGTGCGTTTACTAACGCGTAAAAGCGCTGCAAACCAAGGCAGCGTGCAGAACTAAACGTCCCACAGTCTGACTTATCGGTATCCTACCAGTTGCATGCGTCACAAAATGTATTTACATGAAGAAGTTTCGCTGTAACTTGGCATAGCATGTCTATTCGAAATGAAGTGTAGCGAATGAGAGTTACTTGCATGACTTCGGTCGGTTGTGCTGTGTAGCCTTAGCATAGATGACTATATTTTGCCTAGCTTGTATTTGACTTTGTGATGAAAGTTTTATACTTTGTGTGTCTATGTTTAGTATTGGAGTTGGTAAATCCACAACATGTCTAAGGCCAGATAGTCAGCCGCGGTTAATTCGTGATAGAGATTTATCGCTTCCAATACTTACGAAATTATGATGAACAATCGAATCTCGGCGATGGAATTGTGGTTTCAGTGCGTTCGTACCAGCATTAGAAAAAATCTGTCGATCGGCAATTTCAGGATCAACGGTCCTCCGATTGTAAAGCACTACCATATCCGTCGAAATGAACGCAACGAATGCTATTTGCACGAGCAGCATCCACAAGCGGACATCATGAGCCTCGTCAACTACCACAGGCATAACGCTGGCGGTAAAACCATTGTTCCATCTCCAAGCTACTCGTTGTGTATGAACGACATATTAATTATGGGCAACTGTTTTGGGTATTTTTGTCTTGTAGTACCTTCACGCTAATATTTCCTCATACGCTAAAAAATAACTTGGTTTTAATGCTGTAATCATGCTCTCCACCGTAGTGTTACGTTTGTCACGACTGTAGTTTTGTTAATCGGTACCCCTTGTGAGAACGTCTGTGTGTTAATGTACAAAAGTATTCAATTGCTTTTTACCAAGGCTACTTAGTTTCTATGATACATTGAACTTCAAATTTTCTACTCCTGCACTGTATTGTTTGGGCTTGTTTGTTGTAGAAAAAGCGTTCGTCTACTTAACCATATATGTTTCATTATTTCAACAACAAGTCTCCGCAAAGATCGAGCAGTCGAATCAATCAGCAAATTGTTTTGATATGAAATCGATTCCACGTATTTTACGCATCTTAAGTCCTGAAATTTGCAAGCAACTAGGGAACGACTAGATTCAAGCAACGGGTGATATGTTCACAGCAAATTTAGATCCTTCAATTCTCTCTCCCTGTTACATTGTTTGTTCGTTACGGTCGAAACGTGGCTTCCGATTCAGAAACACGCTTGAAACAATGGCTCTACAACGCAACTTCCAAAAAACTCCCGGAGCCAAACGCAAGTTGACAACGTCTGCTTCCAAATGTTATACCTTGACTCAGCCGTTTCCGCGATTCTTTTCCTCGAAACAAGCCTTGTGGTGAGAGTAAACGCCGCTGTTACGGCATCTAGGACGTCTTTTGCACTTTTCAGGTTTAGTAACCAGACTAAGGCAAGCCCCCGAGGCATTTTCGCAAGATTACGGGTCGTCTCTTCCCGTCTTCAAAAATTCACACTGGGAAATAGACTATAACGAGCTGACAATGGAGCACGAGCTTGGCAGTGGTAAGTTCTGGATTATTTCTCACGTCTCGTGCCAATGGCTGTTACTGCTTAAGAGTTCCTGTTCGTACATGAGATAGCCAAGATGCCTAAAAGGCGTTTTGATTATGTTTGAAAAGTGCCTGTCATTATTTTACCTGGTTTCTATTGCAACGCAGGCCAGTTCGGAAAGGTGATGTTCGGGAAGTATCGCGGCAAGACGAAAGTCGCCGTAAAAGTCATGAAAGAAGGAACAATGGAGGAAGACCAGTTCATTGAGGAAGCGGAAGTGATGACGTAAGTGAAATTATTTTTTTGAATGTTTTTCGTGATCCGCTTCATGCGCGACCCCGAATGTTCTCGTGGCAAGCTGGTGCTCTCGCTGCGAGCGTTCAATGCTGACGCCACGCAGCCGCACACTTCACTGTTGACATTTTATAAACATTTGCTTTCCCGTTGGTTTGATGTAATATTAGTAAGTTTCTTGTGTGTGTGTGTGTGTGTGTGTGTGTGTGTGTGTGTGTGTGTGTTGAGGAGA
>JGI24159J19872_10012964_pt1 | contig 10854 bp, 14 predicted proteins | sample Ectturendosymbi4_FD_19872 | JGI IMG/M metagenome (IMG submission 19872)
ACTCTATGCTGCTTAGGTCTGCCCGGTATTATATACTTTTCAGCTAGCTTCGATATATATTTGTGGTGACTATCGCATCATTTCGCTATGTGTTGGTACTTGTACCATTACATATTTGAAGATCTATTGCCGTTTTTTTGTTACGCAATAAGGCCAAGAGTACAACAATCCGTTAACAAGTTTCACAACCTGCCTCTGCTGACAAAGGAGCGAACTGCGAACCTGAGCTAAGTGTTTTGGGGGCCTCGCCATCACGACTTTGCCCTAATGGGCCTCGCGTTCATTTATCCGGCCCTGCCTACATGCCGAGTTGTATACGTCCAGAAGCAGCGCCGGATTTAGAAGGTGGGGGGCCTGGGGCCCAGGTGTGGTGGGAGGCCTCATGTGCGGATACAGAATATTTAGGTAGGGGATGATCGACGAAGTCACTAGTATATCCATGGATCGTTAATATTTATGACTTTCACACAAAGACACTTAATCTTGTAACGTCACATTTGTTAACTCAAGTCCAACAAAACTTTATGATGCAAATGATATTTGACTGATTAGCGATTTGTGAAACTTGCAAAATTGATCATCAGAAGCATACCCGTAACCAGTTTGGGACACCTTGGGGGAAAAAAGTTTTCTGAGAGGTGCGCAAATTTTTTTAAACTATGTTCAATAATTTTAAACCATGTCCAACATATTTTTCCAGGGGGGGCAAAAATGTTGAGCCCCCTTGGTTATGGGCCTGACCAGAAGCATCGCATCTTCTATTTCTTGAAATTTTACTTGAAAAAAGTTTTGAAAATTTTTTTGAAAAAATGTTCTGGACGATCCAACGTTTTCATCATCTCTGAACGCCAGTCCTCGCTCAGCAATAAATTTTACGACAGAAACCAAACGTTGCAGAAGTGATTTCCAATATTGTTCGCATTGACTGACCTGACTGGCCAGCTCTGCATCAATTCTTCATAGTGATTAGTTGCATCTGCGGCTACACGTAATCGTGGCATCTATATGTTCCATTGATTGTTCGTGGCTCCTCAGGCGCTCAAGAGCGTGTTTCCAGTCACATTCCTTTTCTAATACGGAAATGCGCACATTTTATCGTATCCGCGCACATCAGTCTCACTGATGACTAAACTTATGAACAAGTGCGCAAAGCAATCCTAACACCCCAGCCTAATGACGAGTATGATTACCTGAGTGCTTTGAAAGGACCAATTTATGATAGCAAATCTGGCAGATGGTCATATGTTAAACAGTAAATATTTTGTTTAGATTAAACTTGGGCCAGCAATAATTAAAATGTCAGTAAAAGCTACTAAAAACTGTGTAGAAAGTTTGATGGCTAAAGGCATTAATGTCGCCAGTATTGCTGTATTAACTCTGACTGTTGTTTTGGATACTGCCTACGTGCAAAGTTCTCAAGTAGACGGTGTTAGTAAAGATGATGCGCCGAGCCCAAGTTCTGAGAATTGGTTTGAGAATCTTTTGGAATGTATTGACGTGACAGAAGCTGAACTAGATGCTGCATTGACAGAGTCAGAAGAGGACATTTTGTTATATGACCAGATAGACTGTGCTGTGCAGGCCAATGATTCTATACATTTTGATTGGCCTCAATGTCCCATACTGAGACTACAGAATCAATTGCAGGCCAAAGGCTTGAAGATAGATGTTTTATAACAAAATCCTCTATTGTTTAAAGTGTTCAAGCGGAAATTGCATAAAGAATTTCAGAGTTCCTTCTTCTGGTATTGTCCACTTCTTCAGTATGTGACCATACATAATTTTCAATGGCAAGTCATGTGGCTCTGGGAATTTCTTGTAAATACACCGATAGATGAGGACACTTATGAATGGTTAAAAACTTTAATTGACATGTAAATCTAGGAGAATATTGGTGATCAAGTGGATTCAGCCTATCAAGATAGAGAAACCGTTTGCGCTGATTCGCGTTTGAAGATTTTGATTTTGAACTAGTTACAAGACCTTGTTTGTGCTGAAACGGCAGATAAAGACAGTGGTGTTAGGTCTTGAAGTAAAAATTTAGACTGATTATTACAAGCGTGAGCTTTGATGGGAGTTTGCATGGTTATGTGGCTACAGGAACGTTTGTAAAGAAACAATTCAGGGTCAGACATTGTATAGGACAGCCTAGTGTTATTTTTAGTGTTTAAACGAAAGTAGTATGGTAAATTTAGAGATTCTTTTCAAGTATATCAATCTCCTCTTGAATTTGTAAATATTAAATTTTATCGCTGGCAAGTAATTTGGTTTTGAGAATATTTAGTAAATATTCCTGTAACGGCATACCATATAATTGTTGGTGTTAAAAGTCATGACCACTGTTTTAAGACTTTTAGTTACCCTTGTTTAATATTTGCAGAAATTTTCAGTATTTCTACAAAATTGAGATAAAAAGAACCGCAAGAATCCTGAATAAAATCACGGTGAAAAATAATGAAGATGTTAAAAGAAGAAGTTAAAGATACAACGATAGTTTCTGAACAATTATTGGAAGCACCAGTTGTTTCCATAACATCGGACCCATGCAGATATAACAACGGGCCGTTTGTGGATGTTGACAAGGCGAATCAAAGAAACAAATTAAAAATGTTACGCTATGCACGTTTCAATTCAGATAATCCGCTTCCAAGCTTGAAAGACCGGTTGAACAAACTAAATTTGGATTTGGCCATTTTTACAAAACATTCTCTGTTATTTATGCACCTACAACACCAAACATATGACGTGCTCAAACACTCTAAACATTGTAAATATGCACCTTTGATTTTGTTGATGAATATATATGATTTTGTGTGGCAGATGGATATAATGTGGGATATATTGGAAAACACGAAGCATAGTCAAGGTACTTATCCATTACTGGTAGATTTAATTGACAATCAGATCTAAAACATATAGAAATTTCAGAAATATATCACCAGGTCATTTAGACAGGATGTTGTATTAAGTCATCATAGTGCTGATTTTTGCCTGAATAAATACCTCAATTATTAATTTCCAACTTAAATACATATGGGAAAGCTTTTGATGTAATGATGCTTATAAATGACTTCATGAAAAACACTATATATCTCCGTGTATGATTGAAATAATTAAACTGACTGATAGTCTTGTCTTGATGGACATGAATTTTCGTTGTGAATATTAGTGTTCTTCTAGTACTACATGCTTTTGTTTTTAAATTATCAATTTCGTTCTGCTGCTACCGTTCTTTCATTTATAAACGTTGTGTTTTATGGGTATTTTGAATATTAGTACTTTAATGGCTTTGGATGAGCCTGATGAAAGTCTTTGGGATCTCACGACCTGATTAATACTTAATTCACGAAAAGTAAAGGAGGTAGCTCGAAACTTATTATAACATTGCTGTGTTCCAGGAAAACTATTAGATAATAAAAATAATGGCAAACTTTGATTTAATTGAGGTGGAGGAAAAGAATGTGAACAAAACGGTGCTGGCAATCAGCTCCAAAATAATCAATCATGTCAGAGCTGAGAAGATGGTCAGGGACAGAATGTTTCAAGTAGGGGCGCTTTTACCCCCAGCGAATGTCAAGTATAACGTTTCCTGGTTCAGCAAGAAGATTCAAAGACATCCAACACGCACATTCATAGTTTATGATTATCCGGCACCTCCGGCGATCGAAGCAAGTCACCTATGGGATGCTTCGGATCTAGAAGATTCCATCAATCGAGCCAATGACAAATTTATCAACCATTCAAATAGATAAAAAGGGAATAGCCTAATAAACAGTATCAGCACCAGCTTGCTTCTCACTTGACCTAGTTCAGAGCTCTTTTTAGAGCTGCGTATGAGAAATCAAGTTCAAAGCTGTATTAGAATAATCTAGTAACTTTCAACTGTCAAGCTTCCCCTTATGGAAAGTCTTCCAGTTGATAAGGCGAACACAGTAATCTCAAAAACGTTGGTTTCTTCTTTGAAACCACATCCGCGAGTTCTTCTATTCCATTGTTTCATTATTACATTTTTCAAATTTTGTTAGCTTCTAGTTCATTTTTTCTGCTAATTCTTTTCTTCCTTTCTCAGGAAAGAAAAGTACAGGAATCTAGGTCGTGTTTTAAATAAATATAATTTTGAAAAGTGTTTAATAAATTGTATGAAGAAAAGATCGAAGCAAACTCGGGAATCCAGTACCTTTTCACGCGAACTTCAAATCAATGCTCAGTCGATATGTCTACAAGAAAAGTGGAACTATTTTATTATCCAGTATTCAAGGGTTCCCACATACGTACGAATGAAGAACTTCGACAAAAGATTGCTATCTACTTTACCCATCATCCAGACCTGAAACCTCAGAAGAATAAACCCTGGTACCGTTCTAATGTTTCGCCTGGTTTCAACCACAAAGACGTTGATTGTTATATTATTGTATCACCCAAACCCTTGAAAGAACCTGACGGTTCAGATGGCACAGTTCGCTACTCAAGCATTGAATTGTACAATTTCCTAAGAGAGGTACTCTTCTTATGGAAACTGCTGAAAACCTACCCGAGAGACTTAAGTTGGTTTGAAGAAACTGACTGTACCACACTACCTAGAGTACGAGGTTGTTATTCACTTCTGTTCCATATCACTTTGATACAAACCGGACTTCGTACATCATGTGAAACCGTTTATGTAACTACTGACCCGAGCTTCGAAAAATTCTATTTTATATTACCAATGAGCTCGTTGTGCAAGAATGCACGAAAATTTGAGAAAAATCAAGTAATTACGATCAAAATAATGCACGTTGTTGGCAGAAGATTTGTTGACAAATATCGTGAATTTCATTCCTGTTCGTTCCTGATATCTCGTATGTGACATTACAGTGATATCAAATGTATGGAAATTACACTCGTGTACCAAGCAAATATGAAACCTTGTGGTTTTGATTCTGTCTATTCAGACAGCCAGCTGTAGGCTGAATAGCAATAGTATGGCAAAAACGTATACTTGAGTTATCATCAGTTGAATTCTCACTATACCAAAAGCTTTCAGAAAGATTCGACGTCAAAGACCTTCAAGATCCCCGAAGTCCTTTCATTGAGGAANTTATAGCCTGAAAAATGAGGCCTAATAAGATTGTTGACTGGTCNTTTTGATTTAATCGTCCTAATAGATTGATTTCAAACACCTGCCTGAGTTCGAGCTGATCCCGACAAAGGTTTGTCATCACTAAAATTGCCTTTCTAAACTCCGATGAATTTTTCATAGAGGAAATGCAGAACCTATTTTGTTTTCAGAAAAATGTCATTTTCTTTAGATTTGTATCTTATGGAAGTTAATCCCAACTGGATGAAAATTAGCAAACAAGTTGGTAATATTGGCGTGGATATCAGACAAATAATTAAAAGGGCATATTGATAACACGTTAGGAAGCGACAGTGAAATGTGAAAAGATAAAACGGAATTTATCCTGCACATCCCATGCTGTAAAACAACCTACAAATCCCTTGAGACATCAATTAAGACTCCTCGATCCAGTCAATATCACCTAGTTGTCGTTAAAAATAACACTTTATTTAAACTTTGGAGAACTAAATTTTTTGAGTACCACTGATCTAATAAACTTTACCCAAATTCATTTGTTCCTTAGATTGTCCGTTTCCATCACAATAGTAAAATTGTATCTGTAACGGTAGAACCTACGGAGCTATTGGATTAAAATCTAGCAGCAAATTTTAATCAGTTATTGATATGGTAGTTGGGTGTTGTTATTTCAAGATTAAAGAAAATATTTTTTCACTTCCAAGCCCCAATTAGGAATTTTTTAGTTAAATTACAGGCTTTCAGACGTATAAAGACTAAAATAAAGTTTTTTTGTTGTATTTTCAGTGATACTTATGCAAACATTCATGTTAGAACTATTTAGCAATGTTCAAATTGTTATGTGTATATTTCATTTTACATCTACAATTGGCAAAATCTGACAGTTTACTTCAACAAAGAAATTGTAGTAATGAATTGGAACCTTTGCTCAATCTTGTTTCTGATCAAGGGAAGAAAGCTATGTTGATTCCTGAAGAAGATCAGATATCCTTGGAACATAAGACACCTCACTTTGATGTGGAACCATGTGATTTACATAAATATAGAAAAAATTTAGATGAAAAAACCACCATCATGGAAGAGTATTTGCAAAGGTGTCACAAGTAACACCCTTCCATATTGATCCAGCATGTGGCTGCAACTTCATCAAAACCCAAGAATGGCGTCCTGATAATTGGTCGATGCTAGTTGAACAAAATCAACAAAATAGTATTCAAGGTTATGAATATTTATTTTGGCCACGTACCCAACTATTTTATATTTCACATATAGATCCATCTAGACCAGAAACTCAAATCATGGATCGTTATCACTTGAGAAACATACTTATGTTATTTCCTTATGTTTTAACCTCCTTATTTGAGAAATACCAATGGATTTCATGGAAAATTTTCTTTGATGATAGATCTTATCCTAGGCAAGAGACTGACCCCTGTTATATATTACTAAAAGATATGCCAACCATCCGATCCATAGAAGTAAATCATAACATCGGTAGTGATGTAAATGCACCTACTTTAGAAGAATGTAACTTTCGAAAGAAAGTACAAATTATCACTGCATCAGACTCAGAAGTTCAAATTCGAGTCCCGGCTGGACGAATCCGAAATATTAGACCCGACATACAAAATGAAAATCATCATCATGATCGTTTATATTTTCAGTGGTATTGGAGCACACCAGGCAGACCACGCAATTGGATAGTGATACACCTAAGACATGGTCAGTTAAGAAAATGGGAGACTACGGTTTGGTGGATACTTGACAAAGCACAGACCATGATAACATATAATAAATATTACTTTATGCCACCACCCTTAAGACCGAAAAATTCCATATTTTCATATTGGCATTCACATACACATTGTGAAAATAATCAATGGACGTTAAGAATACCAGGAGGACGTAATTTGGATAGCACTGTAACTTTCGAAGCAAGAACTTCCACTCAGTGTTGGCCTTGTCATATCAGTCCGGAACAATGTTCAGATAGAGAAAATCATACTTATTGTACACCCACTTTGGGCAGATTCAGAAAAAACGTTATTACAATCGTCTACGGACATTACGAATTGGGAAGATCGTTTACAATATGAGCCATTTTGTAAGGCATATTTTCAAGAGTTAGAGCCCAGGCACGATATATTTCGATATTATAAGAACCTTATTCAGGCAAGCCAATTCTCTGACCTTTTTAATGTCAAATGGTTCTCTTTGCATTCCATGCATTCAACGAAAGGGAATACTATCCACACGTTGGCATAGATCAATGTCTCTAGTTTGGAAAACCAAATACAGCAGATGTTGATGCAATTTGACCAACAGTATAATTTCACTACAGAGATGGTAAAGAACTATGAATATTATCAGATGCAAGTGCAACATTTTGATTTATTATTTTCCCGATTGGTGGACCAGTTGGAATTAATTATCGACAAAAATGATCGCATATGTTTATCTCAATCAATGACGGTACTAAGTAACAAAGCTAGTACCGTTGAAAGAAGTCAGTTATGGATAATAACCATTATAAAACGTCATGTTCAGACATTGAGAAGTAACCTGGAACGTTATTATGTTCTAAAAACTGTCCAACAATCCCTTTTTGCTTTGGATAAAATCACAGATTTGCATCAGGACATTATTTATTAACATCAGTTTCGTAATGGAAGAATCATCAGTTTTCCTAAATATCGGATTGTTGATCCTATTACCTCCACCGAGGATTTATTAACCACAATACAGACCACTTCAACTATCACAAAGGAACAAACTATGGCTACTAGCTCAGAAGAAACAACAGAAGTTATGACAACTACGGTTTCTACCATCACTCCACCTGACATTGGTTGGGAACGAGTAAATGAATTAGATGAACAAGAAGTTGAAAAGGATACAAGATTTTCTATACTTATACTTTCAAATATCCTTGATACTTTGATTGCCATCGGCTCAACTATAGTCTATGGAGTTTATCAGCTATGCACACCTTCTAAAACTACTGTGTACAGTAATGTCACTTCCGTAATTTCATAAGTAACGTAGTTTGTGTTTACGCTTATTTTGTATGCGCACCCTTACATATTTTCGTGATGCTTCAATCTTTGTTTACATTTTAGAACTTTTCTAATAGGATTTATTGCAATTGGATACTAATCAAATAGCGACATAATGAGTAAGACTGATAATGATAAGGAAACTGCCTTAGAGAAATTTCTTAGGAGAAAGGAAAAGAACCGTCCATCTACTGCTGGAAAAGTAAATCAACTAGTGAAAGCACAGAAAGATAGTGACACGAGTATACGAAAACTGGTATACAAAGTACAAGATCATCAACAGAAAACCGTTGTTGGTACCCATGATCTCTTATCCAAGGTAAGAAATCTTAAGAATATTGAAAAGAAACGACAAAAGTTGACAAATGTGTACATAGAACATCAGAAATGTGATACCTCTCTACCACCCTTAAAAGCTCAACTAGTTCTGGAAGAAACCTTATTACCTTCATATTCACAAGTAACTATTGATGGAGAAGAGGCTGAAAGACCAAACACTTCTTCCACTGCACCTCGGTACCCAGACTTAACTGACACAATTGAAAAAGCTATGTCTGCTCTTGATATATTCGGAAGAGATGAACCTAGCACTATGGAATCTTTACATAAATCACAAATAGCTCCAGAATATGATAGACTCATACGACATTGGGGATTCGATCACAAACAAACAAGAGAGGAAAATCTGGATATCATTAAACAAAGGATAACGGATTTTGAAAAACGGGCAGAAACTGCTGAAAGTTCTTCCTACCATAATTACTTCTTTAATGCCAACTAAATTTGAAAAAGACCCTTTGCAGAAGCAATTATCTTTTGAAGATATCCCCACAACTTCATGGTTCTCACGATACCGAAATAATCCTATAACTTCTACACCAGGCTTTGATCTTGAAAAACTTTGGCAAAAAGCCATCAAAAGATTTGGATTCTCAAAAGAGAAACCAAGAAATAATGAGAAACTTGCAAAACACGTTTGGGAAATCAATCAATCTCGATTGGATTATTATCTCAAACAGAATGATAACTTTATGATTCATGCCTATTGAAAAGAATTAGAAGTATTAAAAATGATTGGGAACAATTTATTACAAACCGAAATTAATTTATTTGAAGAAATATCCCTTATATTGCAAGAAGTGAACAAATCTAAGGTAAAAACTTTACCTTTCGAGGATGAAACTGAATTTTACCAATGTGCAGAGCCTTGGGGAATACAACGGGATGACTCCCTACAAGAGAAAAAAGCTACGTTGATCGTGGCAGAAAGAAACGCTTGAGAGAGACTCAATGACATTTTTATACAAACACCCTGTGAATACAAGTATCTTGAAAAATTTCATCATGATTTAGTAGAAACTGATAAGTTAAAATGTTATCTGGAGGAAGGTTCTTACAACGATCCGAAAATTCTATGAACACTAGTCAAAAGAAAACTGATAAAGAGCCTCTTTAATTCCTAAGACTTTAGTTACACCCTTGTTAGAAGATCACGAAATTGAATGGGCAGAGATCACTGAGGATACCTTGAAATAATTCTCTCATTTATCGGATAGGCTAAAAATGCAAGGGCTCATTCAGTTTATGGAAGAACATCCAATAGCCAGGGAAGAGGCACTGGCGCAGCTTCATGGAAAAGCTAAAGACCCGACCTATGAAGCCTTAAACAAGTTTTTTGACTGGCATAAAAACTCATACGATTTGACCGATCGAAAAAAGTATAAGAAGCTAGACCGCGCAGTGGCCCAACAGCAGTTTGACTGGAAACATAGTCCTGCCAATGATTTGAGAAGGGCTTTGCAACAAGCACAATTATCTTTGGAAGAAATAAGTGAAAATAAATTTTTGGAAAGCTCATTACGAGACTTATTAAAACATAGAATTGAACCAACTTATTATATGCACATTTATCAAACCCCTATTAAAAAAATACCTATTCAACTTAATGAATTGTGGAAACGTGCTGCCTTACGTACGAAACATGCACATAGTGAAACTGGAAAAGGTCCTCATATTCTATAATGTTAGAAATACCATGGAAAACAAAGATTTGAGTGAAGGCCACATCCAACCACTTCGGACTCAAAAGAAATTCCAACAAATCACACAACACTACAAGAAGTTTCTAGTGAATTACAAAAAGTTCACGATCATGTATCCACAAACCCACAAGCCGGAAGTACAGTCGCTAACCCCAATATGAATTTTAATCAAGATTTTTCTCAGATAAGATGTTATAAAAGTAATGAATCAATCAGCACAATTTGCTGACGCTGATTTTGACATAGATCCAAATGAAAATCACAGACGGGATTATGAAAGTAAAAGAGACGCATATCTTTAAGATGATGTTGAGAAAATAAATAACATTCGATCAGATTCTTCAGAAGATGATGCTGATAAAGAGCCTCTTTAATTTATTTCTTTTTCAGATGAACGTTCAACGAACCTGCGATGATCGTTGCAAATTTTATAAAGAAAACTGAGCAAACTCAAGAAAATATTAACTTTGTATTTATTCTAGACCAGGGGTCTCCAAACTTTTTTGTCCGAGGGCCACATAAGCTGTTACACAACAGTCCGAGGGCCACATAAGCTGTTACACAACAGTCCGAGGGCCGGACATCCTTCAAAACGTGATTGTTTCAGTACCAAGTCAACTAATTATATTACTTTTCCATTATTAGCAAAATGACTTCGCGGGCCGGACGAAATGGCTTCGCG
>JGI24159J19872_10012966_pt1 | contig 10852 bp, 2 predicted proteins | sample Ectturendosymbi4_FD_19872 | JGI IMG/M metagenome (IMG submission 19872)
TTAATCAGCGAAAACATAACTTTTACAAACGATGACGTCATGAATTACGTCACAGGGGCCCTCCAGTAAATATTGCCCCGGGCCCCCCAACCTTTTAATCCGGCTCTGGTCGCAACCAACTGATATTTTCGGGGGGGAGGCAAAATGGTGTAACTTGTTGATGTACCTAACAAATACATACGTTTTTTAAAATTTCGGTGGAGGCAATTGCCCGATTGTCCCCCTCTGGTTGCGGGCCTGTTCGCAACCCTGGCAATCTGCAAGCATCGTGACGCAACCGTCAGTCAAACCACACACGGGCGGTGGTTGCTGGAGTGGAGACAGAAGCTCGCCTCAAAACGACACTAAGCTTCGTAACTGCTCGCTTAGAGAACCTTGGTGATCTTGATGAGATTTCGCAACCAGGTAGCAGCCGTTGGCATTCACTATTTTGTAAATTGTAATTATTAGCATCGGCTGATATTTCGTAATTATTACGTAACATTACCACCTCAATTTGGCGCACCCAAAATCCTGCGCCCGGGGGCAGTTGTCCCCCTTACCCTCCTAGTTACTCCACCGCATGTGCGCATGCACAGAGTAATATTCTACATATCAAAACACGCTGAGAAAACTGATGATTAGGGCTTAGTGTTTAGGTAAATGTGTCAGGTAAGGGTTAGAAAAAGAAATGTAATTGAGGTCTAACACCAAGCCCAATATTTTTCAGTGGTTATAGTTATTCCCGTACTGTAGCGTGTTGTGGGTATCTGACATCCGACCAAAAAGCTTTGATTTACACAAGACACATCAAAAAAGTAATCGCCAAACTTTTTTCCTTTTCTGTGAGAAGCAAAATAACTGACAAACAATAAAGGTCAGAAATTTCACTTGACACTGAACGCGAAATACCGTACCGCAGTCAACTTCAACATTTAATTCTCACAACGACTCGTGTCATTTTTGTTATGCAAATAGAGCTTCAAGCCGAAGTCACAAGGTAACGAACGTCGCCGTGTGCGCTCTGCGTACGTAGTCCTACTCCTGCTGTGGCAGTGGTAGCTTTCGCGAATTCTCTCAGCTGCACTACTTACAACGAGCAGCCTGCCGGCTAAGCGTCAGAAAGACTCGTGACTGACGAGCTGCCTAAATAAGAACAAGAAATAGGCAATGCCTTAATTTAGTGATAAAAATACCCTTGCTCAATATGTCAGCGCTGTTTGTCAGTAGCTCGAGCTTCACGATCTGCGGTGTCGACTTTGGAATAGGAGTAAAATGGAAGATTTCGTGTCGCAACTTTGCTGAGCTGTACTAGTACTACAAGTGTTAACTCGAAGTTGTTTGGCAAACTCGGGTCTAGCGTACAGCATTAACTTTTTCGGTGCAAGGTAACTGGAAGGCCGAATTACACTCAACTACTTAACTGAGTGCTTCTTGGCAATTTGTATGAGCAGACCACGACAAGGAAGGAGATACATGTTAACAATCTTTCGACACAGGTTTTTTTCTAATTGCATGTGGCTGGTTGTGCTTGTCTACATTTTGTAATATGAAAGTCTTCTGAAGCCATTCCATTTTTTCTGTCAGTAGCATTTACAGTAGTGGGCAACATCAAGCATTCGGTTGGATTTATTTAGTGGTGCTTGCACAACTTCTGCACTGAAACAAGTTCACAAGTGGTTTAGTGAAGCAAAGATGTCTGATTGCAAGTGCAAGACATTATATGCATACAATGGTGCTGGAGGTGGAGAGGTAGATAAAATTTGCATTTTCAGTGTTTTTTCAATGTGATTAATAGAATAAGTATTAAGTGCTTGGTCTGCAAACATGTTTTGTGAAAGTAGAGAAGTTGTTTTTTTGTTGAATGGGAACTTTAGACAGACAACTATCATTACAAGGGTTTATTTGCAACAGTGGTTCTTCAGCCTTTTTTCTACTATGCCTCCCTTAAGGCCTAAGCAATTGTCCTTTGTTTCAAGCCCCCCTTTACATTAAATTAAATTTAATTATATATAATAATATTGATGGTACACTTTCCCATTCGAAAACTTTCCATGTTGTAGAGCATTAAAGCAGCTATGTCTAACCTATGGGCTGCATGCGGGACAGTCAAACTTTCAAAGGTTTTGTGTGGCCCAGTTTAGGTTTTCGTTGTAGTAAAATTGTCCTATGTACTTACAATCTGTCCTTGTTTTGATAATCTTGAATTAGACCTTTTAGTTGCAGGTGGTCTTCATTGCCATTCTATCACATCTGTTACCATTGCAGTTAGGATTTGAATGCCTTGAGTACATTAGCTTAAGCTAAATTTCATTCACTAAGATCAAAGTAAGCCGTTCAATGTGCAGCCCTCATTGAAATGTCATTCAATGTGCAGCCCTGGTTAACATAGTGACATAATTTTTGGCTCTGTAAGCCATTTGGGTTAGACGTAGCTGGTGTAAAGGCTCGCACCCCCATGGAAATTTACTGATGATCCCCTGGAGAGGCGTGCCTCACAGTTAAGAACCACTGGTTTACAAGAAGAAAACTTAAGTCTGTAACCAAAAAAACATGGTCTTTCATCCTAGTTTAGTGTTACATTTAAAACCTGTGAGTCGTGTGATAGACAAGCTTAACTGTCCTTTTAATATCCAGGGGTGGGGAACCTGTAGCCCATAGGCCAACGGCGGCCTGTGTGAATATTTGATATGGCCCACATCAGAATGTTCATTACCAACTTAGAGTGCAAGATCGCATCAAAATGAAGCTCCATGATAAGCAGGTATTTAGACAGTAAGCCAGAAGCCTCTATCCCATAAGATGGTAGTATGTCATAAGAAGCCTCTATTCCTTGTAGTAAGATGAAGGTGGAATTTTAGGATAAAGTCAACTGTTATTTGCCGCCCGCCAGCAATAATCCACAATTTTATGTGGCCTGTGATGGTAAATAGGTTCCCCAACCTTTTTTAAGCCATTGTATGGCCAGTGGGTCTGGGTTTATTTTTTCAGTCATAGATTAGTTTTTATAAATAACTGAAAAAATTAGCTGAGTTCGATCATAATGTCCAAAACTATGGATTAGTGTATGTTGTTACATTGAGTTTTAATATTATTATGGGCAAATGAGTGAAATGTCAAGAGCAGCGAAAAAAACTAGCTGTGGGCACAACGTAAATGTTTTTACTCTTGGTGCATTTACTTCTTATCCAATAAAGTTTGTTTATGTAGGGAGTGTCATTGCATTTGTGTTTATAAGTTCATTTTGAACATGCATTCTTGGGCCATACTGTATTTATTCGATTATAAGCCACTGGCTTATAAAGCTTTTTTTCATCATTTTGTGTGGTTTATAATCACAGGTGACTTACATTTTTTATTTCTTTGCCTTATGGAAAGGTATAGATGATGCTCAGTCTTTTTTTAGCTAAGTTTTGTTGACCAAACCCTTTTTTCACATTCTATTCTCTTTAGCATCACATGCACATCTGTCACAGGAGGGATTATGATGAACAGAAGGCAGTTGTAGTGGTGAAGCATCATTTACCAGGGTTGCCAATTAAACATGAAATGTGCTAGTATGCGAAAGTATCTCAGAGGCTCAGGTAACCTATGTTCAAGCACATCTTACAATCAAGGACGGCTTACGTTAATTTTTTAACACCATTTCCTGCAGCTTACGATCAAGGTTGGCTAATAATTGAATAAATACAGTATTTAGCAACCCTTTATGGGCCATCACTTCTGGCTTTGTAGACTGTTTTAGGTCAATGGTGTCAATTTTCTCATGACTCATTTATATCATTTATCTCAGTTGAGTGCCATAAAATTTTATAGAAAGCTTGATATTGCATTTAGCTATGTGATAGCCTTAAATTTTTTAGTTTTTTCTGCAAAAGAGGTGAGTATCACAAACTTCTGAAATAAGAACTGCGATAGGCATGACTTTGATTCACCTATTATCCACCTATTTTTTAATGTTGCACTCAAAGGCTGAACCAGCCCACATGTTGCACTTTGCTCGTTTGGTTTCTTGTACCTTTGACTCAATACATCATCTCTTTGTTCCTCAGACGCTGTGAGAGCAGTTTTTTGTTTGAAAAAAGTAGAGTATATTTTGCGCCCATTTTGTTTTGTGCCTTTCATTTATTTTGATTGACATACAACTATTTCATACACATTTATTGACTGTTACCAGCCGCTGATTCATTCACAAAACACAGTCACTAGTTGATTAAGCACTTATGTGATATGAATTTTTTAACTTGAAATGGTATAAGAATATTATAAACTATAAGTGCTTCACTAACATGGTGCTGTAATTTACATGAATGCTCACCCCACAAAGTGATGTCAAACTTGGTTTTGTTGGCATAGTTATTCATGTATAAACAAATCATGTGCATTTTGCAAATGAAGTGTATTTGGAAAGGTGTTTGCACTATATTTGATTATTTCTTGCAAATTATCTTATATTTGTAAAAAATCTTCAAAAATTTTTGTATAAAAATGGGTTCAGGTTCACTCATGCAACTGCTGATCTAACTATGATTGTGGTGGTCAGACCACAAGGTCATTGCAAGATCTTATTTAAATAACATATAGAGTATGTAGCATTTGCATCATACGTTAAAAGTTTTGTTTAATCTCAGTAGTGTACTCAAAGCTTGGAAGTGCTTTAGTGAAGTCATGCATCATTTGTTTTTACGCTTATATGGTGCTTTCTGCCTTCACAAGAATTTTGGATTAAAGGGCCTTTTTGTATTTCAAAATTCAGCAGAAGTTAACTTCATATACTAGAATGAACTTCCAGTGGTTACTGCAGTTCTGCAGTTTACATTCTGATTAATCTCTGCTTCAGATAACAACCCTTACGTTTGAAGAAGGAGAGATAATCAACATATTTTATTCTGGTGATGAAGGGTGGTGGGAAGGTGAATTAAATGGAAAACGAGGATGGTTTCCTGCTTCCTATGTGACAAAAGTCCAGGTAATGATGTTCGGAAATTTTGCACTGTTTTCATTTTACTGTGCTGCATTTACCAAATGAAAAAATTGTATTGACACAGCAAAGATTCAGACATATGAACAGAATAGAATGTGGCTGATCCAGTGGACAGCATGAGATGCGTCTGACCAAATGCATTGCATTCAATAAGTTCAGCTCTGAGATTTAGCAGTCCAGTAGCCTTTGCTTACTCACAGTTGTTTTTTCTTGCTTTGTACAAAAGTATTTTACCAGCAAACTTCAGTTGGCTGAGAAAGAATGTTATAGAGGTCCGGTTTAGACATGTATGTTTCTTCAGTCTACTGATGTAATATGTAATTTTATGCTGTTATTTGCAATTGGATTTTAGTGATATTTTTTTGAGTAAAGTTGGAAAGATGAGCTTAATCTTCTTGACATAGTGTGACTTAACTTTTACTGAAAGTGCAAAGGGGTTGGTCATCTTGCAAAATAAAAGCCACTTGAAGGTCATACTGTTTGCAGTTAATAACTATATTGGAGTAGGGGGGCGCAGTGTTAAGCAGGCCCGTAACCAGCCTGGGATGACAGGAAGCTGAAGATTTTTCTGAGAGGGGCACAAAATTTTAAAACTATGTCCGACACATTTTTCCGTGGGGGTTTTCCTCCTGTGCTTCCCCTAATTATGGGCCTGGTGTTAAGTAAAGCCCCCTGAGTTGATGGCATTATATTGCTTGTGGCTGATAGACTTTGAAGACTTTGATGATGTGTCAAAAGTGTACTTTTTGTTTATTTTGCAATCATTTTGTCAACAATGTAACATTGTGATTGCAGTGTTTACCGTATTGTGAAAGTTACATTGTGGGCAGGATGCAACTAGGTGGCCTCCTAGGTAGTCATGACTCAGTGAAATCATCCGTATTCCAAGCATTCTTTTTCATGCTGCGTGGTTGGTGCACTTTATTCTATTTGCTTTATAGCACATAGGTTTTCAGTGATAGGAGGACCGTTGCTTTGCTTTTGTAGGCCATTTTCAGAAAACTAAGCGTGGCTATCAGTGAATGGGTCAGGATTTGGTTTATCGTGCGGTAGTAGAATTTCACTGATTGTGTTGTGATATTTTTGCCACTTACGTTATGACCATGTAGGCCAATATGTGGGTGTAGGCCACACTGTTATGAAAATTTTGACATTGTTGAAAAGCAGGAACTAGGGAGTGTGAACAAATGCTTCTTAAGTGATGGTGCCATAAGAATCAAGAGTGAGAAAAAGGTTTGTCAGTTTGTTTGGTTCATTACAACGAATAACAGTTTGATGATCAGGTATTTTGGAAAGTAAAGTGTGGCTTATTGTTGTAAACAGGGTTGCCAGATTGGTGTTTTTAGGCCAAATTTCAGAAATTTGGCCTCATTTAGAGGTGGTTGGCCTAAAAAATTTTAGTTAGCCTTTTGGCCATTTTTTTGGCCTCGTCTCAAGTTGGCTGGCCTTAAAAAATGTGTTCGGCCTTTTGGCTCTTTTTTGGCCTTTTTTACACTCAAATAGGTTGTTATGAAGGAAAATATTGCTATTCCATTTTTTTTCGGCAACACATTTGTAAAGTTTTTGTGATAAATGGTATATCAGATGCCCATATTCTGATATTAGTAATATTTGAGGGACGCTAGATTCGAAATAAAGTTTTTGCGTAATCACTGGAAATGTATACACTCACTGCACTATGTAGTGTCTGTCGTGTTGTAAGCACTGAACAGTCTGAGCTCTTGCATACAGGTCTGCGTCTTCGTGATAGAAATGTTAATTTAATTATGCGATTCATCTGGCAACCCTGGTTGTAAATAGTGTCACAAATCCCGTTCGACAAGTTGGTTGTGCCACTTGCGTGCATTATTTGCAGATGTCAAACTCATTAAAACAACGAGGAAACCATGTAGAATTAGAAAAGGGGCTGATGCACTTTCGAAATGATTTGGAAAGTTCAGTGACTCATAAGCTTGCTTGTCGACACTCGACCATTACATTGGACTGATGTGCGAAGTTTGAGAAAAAGGTGTTATTAACTGAATATTGCTTACATTTTATTTAGAAGTACAAAACATTTTTTCAGGATTTTGATTCACTTTCCACATCTTCAGAAGAATGGACTGAAGTAAAATCTGCAAAGGGCGACATTTATTATGTCAATACGAAAACAAGAGGTTAGTCTCATCCTGGTTTTATCCTTCTCGCTTGCAAGAGATACATTTTCCAGTTTTGATGACAATTAAATCATGTATTTTTGGTCTTATTTGCGCTTTCTTTAATCAAAGCTTTTATGGTCGATCATTGACTGAATGAAAAGAAGTACAACACTATAAACTGTTTATTATGCACAAAAATGTGTAAAAGTAATGTTCATATCACTGGACTTATTCTGTCGTGATGATTGTACGAACTTCGTCAGATTTGCCGTTTGTTACAGATGTATTTCAGAGACATTTCTTTCTGTTTTGTGTGTGTCGGCAGGGTCTGACCGCAAGCTTTGCGTATAAACTGCAGGCATTCTTCGAATTGATTTGCTTTTTATTGGAAATAACGAAAATTATGTGCTTTTGAGCTGCCTTGCCATGATACGTCATCACTGTTTTTATTTTGAGATAGTTCGAATGAATGTATCGTACTCATTGTATCATGCGAATCTGTTTTGCAAACTAGGTGTTTTGCTATACTTCCAGCCCTTGGTACCAGGGGCGTAACGAGGTTAGATGGCGCCCGGAGAAAGAAGCAAGTTTGGCGCCCCCATGTTCGAACCTGAGGTCTTTCGCAAGCAAATGTACTGCACTGAAGAAAGTACTTGTGACATTGTTGGGACTTTTTGGCGCCCGGGAGATTGCCCCCCCTCGTTACGCCCCTGCTTAGCACATCATGTTAAAAACTATTTTGGTACTTTGCTAGCATCCTGTTGAACATGTCTTGTGAGTCTTGCTAATGGTACGTGCTATTTCGAACGCGAAGGCGCACCATATTTGTTGTTTTCCTGCACATGCAAATATAGTAAAACACGGATATCCGCTTCATCTCCTATTGACGTTGCTTAGAATCGTCATGGGAATTGCCAAAAACGGCAAAACTACGAGCAAGCACATCCCAGTCTGAGATTATTGGTGAGTGATGCAAGTTGATCCAAGTTCTGCTAACGAAATAAATGCAAAGTTGCAGTTATTGAGGAAGTGATTAAAGTCTTATGCATGTCAAAACAATGGTTGGACTGCCCTGCATCCTTACTCACTGGGCAACTGTGTCCTGTTCATTGTATAAAGTTGGTTGTTTGGCCATGTGGTCTATTGCTTACGTATGTGATTTCAATTGAAAAGTGTCAAAACACTGCTGTAGATTAGTCAAACTTAAATTGTGTGGTTGTAATCGGGACCGGAGATACAGAAATCATATGTCCGTTTTAACTTTTGGTAAATGTGAAATAACCTTTCGTATTATTCATATTGACTTCAGTGTTTAGTTAATTCCTATGGGTCGCCGCAATATCTCCAGAAACCAAATCATAAATTGATGAAATATTTGTAATATATCAGAGAATGGTGCAATATTTCTTTTACGTGGTCTAGAATTTGCGTGGCGCTAAAGCTCAATTTTTGTCCGTGTGGTTCGCAGCCGTTCGATACTCCCCTGGGTTACACAATACACATGCGTTTTGAGTCTGTCTTCTAATTCGTGTGTTTGCTTCCCTTCCCCTGTTACACTATTCCCTCAACTTTGCGCGGGGTTCATTGTGTTGAAAATATGTTTATGAATGGATTGCTTGGTTACTACTCACTGTTGCGTGGAAATGCCCTGCCCAAATTTTACGGTTATTTCAAACTGTTACGCGTTGCAAACTACTTTACTTTTTTACAGAATCAAACACTGATTGAGCAGTTTACCAAAAAGTGAGCAGTGTATTAAAATCCGATCAGTAGTCTAATTGGAAGTGTCGACGTTTGCGCCCACAACAAGATAGGCAGCGGTGCGCTTTTGTTATGAAACGATGAGTGGGAACATATATTCCAAATTGTGGCAATGCCTTCCATTTAATCACGTCTATCATCAAACGGCTCGTGGACTGATTGTGTGTACCTTGCTCAACGTAGCAATCCATCCATCCCTGCTTGTTTTCAATGATTGCAAGTGATACAAAGAACGTTCACATAAACGCAGTCACTCATGTACATTTCTTGAGAGTCCATACGTTAAAAACTCCAGGCTAGCGTTTGATACAATCGCTGTGCAGCGGAAATATGAAGGGCGAAACGCAAGTGGCTCATGCGGAGATTTTTGTCTGTGTGAAGTGTTACGCTGATCAAAAATTAACGAACAATGCATTCATTTCCAAGATTGTGTCTACAAAACGCAGGGTTTTAAGGCGTCACTGCAGCCACCTTAAGTCAGCGGTTCCTAACTTTGTATCAGTCACGAAGCACCTTCACAGCGTGCGGTCCCTTTATGTTGCGACTGAAAAACATTTCATAAAAAAATTTCTTCACAAAGACAGCAGTAACGTGTTACATTTGGTTCCCAAAGCAATTTGTGCAAGTTTTACATGATGGAAATATAAAATGTATGAATTAGAGCAGTCAATCAACTTACACACATGGAAAGATGTGTACGGGCCCCTTGAGAGTTTGAATAGATGGCGGTGGAATTTCCTCGCTAGCAACGTTCGGTGTCATGTTGCTTTAACAAGCATAGGCCAGCCTGGACTTTTTCGCCTATCACTTAAAGAGAGTTTTGAAATATGTAACGCGGAATAATTCTTCCTTGGCTTTCTGACAGCTCCAGCGGTATCCCTGACACTTGACCTGACCCCAGATTACCAGCAATCAAACACAGGAAGCAGCGAAAGTCTTCAGGTACTGATTTCGTCGTGTATGCACGAGCGGTCTGCAAGGTGCGCAGCGTTATACTGACGCATTTTAAACATATACGTCTGGCTTGGTCTGTCACGACAGGTTCTCAGATTCCTTGCAAGCTGTTAGCGAATCCAGCGAAACAGATGCACCGCCAACGGGCATTTTAATGTCTTTCTTTTCCATAGTACACTTTACCGGCCGTAAGTCACTGTTCCTGTTTCGTTTTGGTAGAAGACGACAAACGTCACGCACGCGTCATCCGAACCGACTACTCCTCACCTGAAGTCGTCTGGCAGCTTTTCCAATTACTCCAAATCGCAGCCGTCCACTCCCCAATCGTTAAAACCCACGCAGAGCGTCAAGTCCCGCTCACCCACGCCTCCCAGTCCTCAGTCCATGCAGAACGGACACAGTCCTAAGCCGCAAGTTCATGTGGTGAGTTTGTTGCCGCAAGGTTGCTAAATGTTCAGGCAATCTTCGCTGAACTGTTACGAGATGTAGTTGGTCGAAGCAGACATGTTAATCTGCATCGCGTGCCATTTTAGGTTCTTTCGTAGATTGTCTAATCATATTCCATGTTTCATAATGCGCTTGCTACTTATAAAGCTCGGTCGTCAGTTGAAAAATTTCTAGTGGTCTTTGTTTTCTGACAGTGTTGAAGGTACGGCTTATGGCACGGTACAGTTTGAACGCTGTGTCCATTTCTCACTGCGTTTCTAATCCTAGTTTGAAACTCGCAAATAGTTCAGTCTTTCCTTCCACTTGAAGCAACAGTAAGTTCTGAGTTCTGCTGTAGCACAATAGCCGACTATAGAGTGTTAGAACATGCGCCTCTGTGGTTATCAATAAGCCGTTCAAAACGGTGTTGATCTGAATTTGCAGCAAAAAAGATGAAAAAGTATGTTATCACCAAATACTGGCTGTGTTTTTCTACTGTGTTTTTCTAGAGGAGAGGGTGGTTTGTGTAGGGGCCAAAGGGTTTACACCAGCTATGTCCAACCCGCGGCCCAGTCGAAGGTTTTGTGCGGCCCAGTTTAAGTTGTCGGTG
>JGI24159J19872_10012968_pt1 | contig 10851 bp, 7 predicted proteins | sample Ectturendosymbi4_FD_19872 | JGI IMG/M metagenome (IMG submission 19872)
GTCATTTTTTTTTTCTGTGTTTTTGCGTTGCCAATGAGCTCTTCAGGCCTTGGCCTGCCTTCATTGGCTGTTTGTCAATAAAGCAATTCAAATAAACTTACGTTCGAGCAGTCGCAAAATACTCGCCCGTTATTATTTTTTCGTAAACGCACGGACAATGTAGTAGCAAGCCGCTCACTGTTTGCAGCTTTGTATAAAATTTCAATCTGTTCATTTTTGAAAAGCTGACTAAAATTGGTGAAAGCTTTTGAGAAAAATGCCAAGGCTCATTAGGAACTGAATGGCTGCAATTGAATTTCGCCAATTTTTCTGGGCAAATTGCGATTGCTCTGACGACGCCTATCAAAAAACTTTATGTTGCAAATTAGCTCTATCGTTGGAAAAGGCACAAAGGGATACAGCTGAGCTATTTTGAAACAACAACAATTACATAGGGAAACGGGATCTTGTTATCTCCAAGGTTTTTAAAAACAGGTCTTTTCGAAAACAAATTTTCAAAGTGTGCTTCAGCTTATGTGAAGTTAGAGAAGTTTTTGAGTTTAATGTTTTGTAATTTCTTTTAAACTAGTTTCACTCCTTCATGTACATTAGCATGTTCTCTTCTTGTGTAATTTTTCTTCACCATGTTCTGTGTTTGTTTGTTTGTTTCTTCTAACTGTGCTTATTTTATTTCCAACTGTTGTTTTTCAACACTTGTCATCAAGTGATAAATGGAGTTGGTTGACTAGATGACCACCATGGTCCATAACCAATCTTATGTGTCACAGTGATGCCCTTTGTTTACAACGATCAGTTGATCAGTTATTTTGCCATTGTGTTTTCATTTGTTTTAATTTCTGCAGACAAATGGTTACTTTTTTGCATAATGGCTATTTTATTGTTTCTGTTTATTAGCTGAGCGGGCCCGTAGACACGGGGGGGAATTCGGGGGCAGTGCCTCCCCAAATTTTGTCGCGCCCAGAAAAATTTGTTTCAAACATATAGTAAAAGCAAAAATCTTGCCCCCCTAAAAATGTAGCGTGCCCCACCAAATCTTGAAACCTGGCTACGGGCCTGTGGCTGAGTCATATGAAACAGTAAATAAATCAATCAAAATACAAACCTGGATCCACAGTGAAACCGTACATTTTCGTCGCATCCTCGGAGTGCCGGGGAGGAGGGGAGGTCAGAGATATTTTTTTTGCTTTCATTGGATTTGCCTCTGTTGTTGGCGGTCGACTCTGAAAAAACGTTCACAAATCTCAAAAGAACGTGAGTAGCACTGCACCATGCCAATGACAGCGATGACAAAGTGGCGAACGAATCCCAGTTGGAGACAAACCGAAAAAATGTCTGAGTGAAGTGCTGAAGCAAGTTACAGGTTTAGCTACCGCCTCCACAAACAAAGATCGAGTTACCAAAAAAAGTCCATTGGGTGAGAGTACCAGCTATCACATTTTTCCAGCTGTGATTTACCGGCAGGACAATGCGACTTAAAATTCGTTTTGGCAAATATGGCGTTTAAACAAACGGGATAGCATGGCGCAATTTTGGTTATATCAAGTTACGCAGGAGTGACGGTAGAGCATTATTTGAACAAATATTGTAGTTATTTGAACAAATATAGACTTGCATCAGCCAAGAGTGGTAAGTAGGGCAACCAAAATTCAATAAAGTCAAAAATTTTCCTGCCTTTATTAAAGTTTATGAAACGTCCACAAACCAAATTTCACGCTCATACCATGAACGACTCCCAAGTTATTAGGTAAAAAAAAGTCAAAATTTATCATTCGGCCAAAATTTATCAGTAGGTCACACTTATCTTGCAGCACAGTTTTTTCTCTTCATCGATATTTTAATATTTTAATGAAACTGCAATAACAGATATTGCCATGCTTTTGCAAGTTTATTGCAATTCTGTAATATAGTGGCTTTGTTGCGACTTCTGTCATAATAATGTTGGTTTGCCCGCTACTGCACGATTGAATATTATGTATGAAGGCTATGCGTGGTATAGGCAAGAAACGTCGTCGCCTGGTTTGGTAACTTCTCAATCAATTATGCTTAGTGTTTCAACTTTATGGTGTTCTCAGCTTTGACTCTACTGTAGTTATTAAACGTACTAATCAATATATCATCCTAAAATTAAACAACCAATTTTTTTCAATTTCAAAGTATGGTGCATGAATATGCTTCTGAGTTAACCACAACACCTAAGGCTGAATTATTTTGCAGTTGAAAACGCAGGAAGTTTATAGGTCAAAATAAAGTCAAAATTTTATGTTTTTAGGTCAAAAAATTGGTTGCCCTAGTCATAAGCAACGCTGATTTCTGCAAATGGTGTGTTTCAAATTAGGCGATACGTAATCGTGCAGCACAGTAGCATGCAAAAACAGCTCGCTCATGCACAAACCATAGGGCGAGGTGAAATTGACGACCTCTTGACCTTGCACTTCTGTCCTTGCAAACCAGCACTTCGCAGCTCTCCAACAATCTCATCAATGGTTTTTCCCTGTGTCAAAAATCAATACTTAATAAAAGGTATCGACTGACTTGGCTCTTTTGGCAGCATTCTTGTGAACATCTGCCACCAGACTGCCATCAGCAACTTGGAAAAATTAATGATGCGGCAGTTCAATATTAGAAAAAAAGCAAGACACTACACTTTCTTAAATTGTTAAAGCTGATTACAAGTTACGCCAAAAATGTACGGAAGTTCACTTCTTTTTTTGTAAAAATTGTGGCTAAAAAGTCAAGTGACGTAACGAACACTCCAACAACCAAATAAAGTTTAGGTTATACATTGTACGACATTTCTGAGAAACGGTACAACCTGTCTAAAAGTGTATCCACTGTGTCAGTGAGGTGAACTCAATACTTACAGTCGCAATGCAAGCAACTTTCGGGGGTTTCACAACATGAACCCGACCGCCAGGGTTTCTTGAATACGGACAGATGCAATGAACAATGTCACACTTTCGTGTATTTGTAGTTTCTATGCAAGTGATAGCCATCTTGCAATACCAGCTGCGGGACAATATTCTCAAAGACCATATGACATATCAGCATACCTAGGATTTTCCAAGATTGTCTAAACCAGAGGTTCTTAAACTTTTTCAGTCGCGCTCCTTTTCGGGTTAGTCACTGACGCCCGCGCCTCACCTAACCTCACAATCAAACACAAAAAAACAGAACAACAATTTATTTGCCATTATACTGCTTTTCAATATGCCGTTTCCATACTCGCTTCCCCCTTGCGAACCTTTCACGTCCCCCAGTTTAAGAACCCGAGGTCTAAACACATGCTGTAGAGAGAAGTGTGATCGGACATTTCTTGTTTTAGCTTCTGTCCTTTTCATAAAAAATAGCGACATCTCCTGTACGACCATTCTGCTTCACCTGCTGTTTTGGTCAGACAATGCTATACCTTGCATACAGTCAACAAATCGAAAACAGGTATATGTCAAACATCAAACGAAAGAAAACTGTTTCAAATGACGGGATCACTGCGCATGTATTCCTAGCAAACTCTGCTTGCTCTCTTGCCGATAATCATACAACCAGTCACAGGTCGAGGTTCGGTTAAACACTGTCAAAGCCAGCATGTTCTGACAGATACGACTGATCGGCATTTACATCGTGTAATCGACGTTGGACAAACATCTTGCTATCCTGAAATTCCAGAACCTTGTGGTGATATTGTGATCCTCCAACGACCAGTAATTTACCTTACGAAGCTGAAAAGTGGCCGTGGTTTACACTGTAAACCTAAAGCTTCAAAATCAAATAGAGTATATTTTTTTAACGGTCAACGATGGTCTCTATTAGGACAAATTTTAGAAGCAAGTTTTTTATTTCTTTTCTTCAGTCCTTGCAATAGTTTCTACAAAACTATCGGATTTATTTGATTGTTTGTCTCTTTCGATTGGAAGCCGCCTTTGCGTGTAACCGCATGAAGCGATCTTAAAAAAGTGTTGTAAGTCGCTCTTGGAAATAAGCCGCACTGCTTTAACATTTTTCAATCCTGCTTAGCACCCAACTTAAGTAACGCTATTATTAGGAGCGACAGACCCTACTGGGTCTTCACAGCTCATGATGTTTTCCAAAAACGATGAACTGGCCCGTTCACGGTATACAGCGAAGTTGGGTTAAAGGTCACTTTATGCAATCTTATGCAATTTTTCGCCAAGTAGGAAGAATTGATATTATGCAATTACTTTATGTTCGATTTAAAAATCTCTCCAAACAATATCATTATCTCCCTCACAAATCTTTTTAAAAATGTGAGTATTTCGTTTATTTCGTTACTAAAAAAGGCGAATCAGTCATAATATTGTCAAAGCACCATAAACATCACAAGTTCAATCTATAAATTTCTACTAAACACGATTTCGAAACTGCGTACTTTTTCTGTGCACACCAAAGGCAAGATATAATATACCTGAGGATTAAAGTCGCGACCGTCCTCATGTTTCCTTTCGCCAATTTCGGCGCTGACCACAGAAAATTTCATCTCCATTTCATCAAAATCGGAGCCATATACGGAAGATCTGGAATCCGACTGCAAATATGTATTTATTTTTTATCAGAGCGACTTAATTGTACTTACAATTGATCGAATGACTGACCCTGGACGGAAAGTCACTACGATGGCTCTGAAACCACCTTTTGGGTGATTTTTTTCCATAACTGACAAATCAAGGAACTATATCAATAAGATAGACATTGTTGGAAAGGTTACTGCACAACGTATATAAGAATGTAATTTATACGCATTTTTTTGATGTCATTGTGACGTATGCCAGGGAAAAAACGATTTAAACTAGTTTTAGATATACCACCAAAATTGCGTTCAGTTTACCAAATCTTAGCAACTCGGTATTTCGGTTGGTTTATTTTCCTGAACTTTTTCTAAGCTTACTTCACGATTCTTATACTGAAGTACGTAGGCTAAATGTTTCTGAAAGCAATTCTTTTTGCAATCAACAGAAAGCCTGATCAGAGACAACATACCACGTCAAACCGCTCAGGTAAAAAAATTCCCTACCCCATATATACGTTCATCGTATAACCATAGCGAAGTTATAGAACACTTACTGATAAACTGTGCAGTTGATGATTGTGACATAAAATATTGTTTTCGCTTTTTGAAGGCTTGCCTTTACCGTTGTTTTTCAAATGTATGAAGCACCTGGTTTCGGTCTCAACACCTGTTTTTCAAAGTCTCGGTCTCGAGCTTTATCGATTCGACTTGGTGAAGCTTCCGCAGTTAAACCTGTTCGCGCTGTATGTTGTGTCTTTTCGTAAACAGAAAGTAAGAAAGATCGCACAGTGCATAAAATTCGACAAAACTGAACTTCAGAAATGTCAATGATCTCTTTATTTCTTTAGAGATGCAATAAAAATTTTGCGTAGTCAACAAATTCTCACTTTGAGTGTAGAGTTTTGGTTTCGAATCTTCACGTCTATTTTTTTTGACATCAATTTCGGAGATTCTGGGTTCCGTGTAGACTACAAAGGCTTGCGCTTACTCCTCCATTTGTATCGTATGGACTTTTGAGAGTGCGATTAGGTCGCTCAAGATGACTGAATTGCATATCTAACGAAGAGGTGGGCAAACTTTCCAGTGCAAAGGTCCCATTCAGAAATACACGATTTTGAAAGGCTGCGTCGTAGATCAGATATAATTGATACGCAAAAAAGCCAACATGTATAAATTTTGAAGGAGCGATTAACAATTATTACGGCAATATTCGAAAGAAAAAACTGTCGTGTTCGGAGGCGTTCAGCATAAACACGTTTATTCTTGAAAACAGGCATGCACAAAGCAACTGACGCTCAGAAACACCACGTGTTATAGAATAACACTGGTTTTGATTGACTTAAGGCGCATGCGAGCAATCAACACTGTTCAACATCGACCACTGCGGTGAGGTAAAACTCGCTTTGACCCGCGTCAGTGACAAGATCTGGTACGGTGGTGCAGGAATCCAGTGAGGCGATTTCGCCGCACAACGAACCACTAGACGTTCGAACATTATAAGAACGAGGAATGCTCGGACCGTGAATCTACGATACCGTCCCTGTCGTTGCCAATCCACACATAGGTGCGCGGTTCTAAAGGTGGCAAATCTTTCACTCTGTGGCGGTGATTGAAATTATGCGTATTAGAGCGCTTCAGCGTAGCTTCCCTCTGCTGAAATGTCCGTAAACTCCAGTCGGGAGTCAACAAAGCTGTTGTAATCAGAACGGTTGTACGAAGCTTCCATCCATTAGAAGTTTTGCCGGACTAAATCCGGGCTGTAAACTTAAATTGCTCGGTAGGCAAGCAATGCACTATGCATATCACTAATAGTCTGGGCGTCCGATTCGCCGTTGCTCTGAGAGAACTTGGGTCTGCTGGTCGTGTGACGAAAATCGTAGGACGAGGGAAACATGCGGAAAGCATAGGCGGAATATTGTGGTCCGTTGCTTGAAACCAGCTTGTCGGGGTTCCCATGTTGAGCGAAAATTTGCTTGAGAGCTTCGATCACCTCCGACGCACTCGTATCTTTCTTTAGAGGAGCAAGTTCGACGAACATGGGAAAGTAATCAACGAGCAACGTTTGTCCTTGCCAGTAGAACAGGTCGCTGGCGAATTTCTGCCAGGGACGCTCCGGTAGGGCTGAGGCTAAGTGACTCAGGAGAAAACTCTTTCCTTCTGACAAACGTGACACTTGAAGACATAATTCTCGATATCATCGTTGATTCTCGGCCACCAGACGTATGAGAACGCTCACCTGTGGCACTTCACAATTCTTTGATGGCCACTGTGAATGTAATGATCACATCATCCCGTAATTTAGCAAGAATGATCAAACGACAGCCCCTTAACAAGAGACCTTCAGCGAAAGTAAGGTTTCAGGTAATCACTAACCTTTCCTGGCCAACCATTCGGGCAGAAATTGATAATAGCCTGGCTCACCTCATCGTCTTCGAGGGCTTGACGGGTTTCGTCGAGTCTGTGCGACGTTGCAAGAAGAGAACTGATCACTTAATGAACAAACAACTCTAAAACAATTGTGAACAGAAACTGTCAGTTGACAGGATCGGCACTCTTGATAAAGTACTGGCACTAGCAAGTCAGCTGCCTGGAACCACATCAGTCGCATGCGAAAACGTTGTATGTGTAGAGACAATGAAGACTGTGATTAAAGACTGTTGTCTGTGGCACGTCTGGACAATAACTTGCCATCTTGCAATACAAGTTGAGCTTTTCATACGTACAGGTAAAAGCTAATGCGTTTTTCTCTAACTGGGCATACTTGTGCTCAGTATTAGTCAACGACCGCGACGCATAAGCTACAGGGTACAAATTACATTCAAAGTATTGTAACAGCATAGCTCCCAATCCAGTAGAATCCGTTGACACAACCGTTTGTACGCGAGGGACGCAGTGACGTAAAACCTCTGGATTAATCTTCTCAGGGTCAGCATGGACTCCCATGTCGACCGTGGGCATGACCCAAGAACAGTACGTTCTTCAGGAAATTTGCACTTGTCAGCGTTCAAAGTATTAACTGCGCTTTGCAGGCGTTGCAGCACAGTGGTAAACCCACTGTCGTGTTCGTGCTCAGTCGCTCCATAAACGAGAATATCGTCCGTGTGACACACACCTGGAAGCGAATCCAACACCTGTGACATGCGTCGTTGAAAGTGTTGCGGTGCTGAATTTATCGTAAAGGAAAGCCTATAGAAGCAGAAACGACCTATCGTAGAAATAAGTCGTGGTTCGCTTGACAGCGATATTTGCTACTGCACGCATCAAGACATGAAAAATAACGAGCAGTCGAATGTTTAGCAAGATACGCGTCAACTGTGGGCAAATATGGCGTTCTCTGCAAAGACCCAAAAGCTTAAAAATCAGCACAAATGCGAACTGTGTTGTTGTTCTTGGGGACGACTATCATCGGAGAACACCAGTCTGTAGGTTCAGTCACTGGAGAATCAATCCCTTCTTTTTTCATCCTCTTAGCAAAGACATCAGCCGTGCTGCGTTTTTCTTCAGGTTGAGGAGGTTTCTGAGGGCACATATTTGCACTAGAAGTCAATGAGCAGTGTTTTGTTGAAACTTTCTCTTAATAAACTCGTTTCGCTGCAAATAAATCAATTCCATTTGAAGCTCTGTTGGGCCACCTTTAGCTGCAACTGAAAACGGCTGTGTAACGAAGGTTTTCTCACCAAGCAGATGGAGCAACGTGTTTAATTTCTTAGTAGCGACGTTTTCCGCATCACGCAACCCTGCAATGGAGCAATAGCCTTCAAAGCGCGTGATCCACCCTTGCCAGCTCTCGGGCTTGGAAATATCGAAATATCTTAGGCGGCGATATCTGCAAAGCCATGGATGGTGCTTCACTTCGTTGCGGTCTAGCAAATATACAACTTCTGACACCATGTCGTGTTCGGAGGCGTTCAGCATAAACAAGTTTATTCTTGAAGACACGCATGCACGAATTGGATTTATATGGTGTTATGGTGGCGCTTTATGGCTACAGTGGTCTCGTAGCGCCACGACTGAGTTTCTGCAATGTCTGTTGTCATTTGCCTCGGTTTGTTTTGTGTTCTGGTTGTGTTCCCTGCAGCTTTTCTACACACCGTGCGCCTGGTAAGAAGGCTACAGTACCAATTTATAAGGTCCTGGTAGAACCCTGCCAAGAGTCGAACTCACTCCAGACCTACCAGCACCGAAGTGGTCGCACTTACTACCAGGCCACGGGCTGGTTTGCGCAAGCACGAAGCAACTGACGGTCACTGACACCACGTATTAAAGCAGTACACTGGTTTTGACTGACGGCGAATGTGGGCAATTACAGCATTAGGCATGCACATTGATTACAAAACACAACACAAACGTTCAATCAAAAACAAGACAAAGTGACTTGCAGCAGTAAGAAATTGTCAACGGTAACGATTAACCTGACTGCCGCCATTTACTAATTAGTTAATCTCGGTGTCACGTTGCTTGTGTTGATCTTTAACACTGACTGAAGACATGAGTCAGGGGAAAGCGAGATATTTCTTGAAAAGTCTGTTCAAACGCGGTATTTGATGTAAACAACACAAACATTAGTTTTTCCTTGTTGATGTAGCTTCGAACAATTCAAGGTAATTTTGTTAGATATGTAGCAGTCACGGCTGCTACATGCGGCAGCGCCTCGACAGAAAGCATAACATCTCCAATGGCAAGGAAGCCATTGGAACGTTCCTTTGTGCCTGTTGCGAAGGACGCGGTGTGCGAAGCGCAAAAGATAGTCGCAGTCAATCTGAAATAAAAGCTTGCCTATTTTGACGGGCCTCATGCCGCCAGTAGGTCAAAACAGTTTGCCAATTCCTTGTCTAATTATAAACCGAAAATCTTTGCCAACCCCTGGTCCAATGACATGAACCCTTTCAACGGGCCACTATTCTGCCAACAAGCCGAATAGTTTGCCACCCCTGTCTAATAATATTCTCACTTTTTCCAGAGTGAAAATGAGTCCGTCAATAATTGATAAAATATACCAAATTAAACAATTAAAATGCTTAAAGCACAGAGGAACTGACCTGCAGACTCTCGCTTCCAAGTTGCACTACTCCCGCAGACGTTGAAATCGGAGGCTCTTCTACGTCAGATGTTACATCATCTTGCTTGTCATCATCTGATTCAGAATCTGAGGAACTTGAACTTGAGCTTGAGCTTGAGCTTTCCCGAAAAGCCTGAGGAGCAATTTGAACTCATATCTAACTCAGTAATTTCACAGTGGCAACACTTTTACAGAAAACTTGGTCAATCCCGCTAATTTAAAAAAGTGAAGTTTGGATAGGTTGAGAAGGAGCTTTGTGGATCAGCGCAATGGCCGTGATATGAACTTATCACAGAAGAACATATGTATCTGCAAAGCACATCGTTTGTTGTGGTGGTGTTTATTCGGAGGTCCTGCAGCCTTTTTTCTCAACACTTATACTGGACCCCTTTTCTTTTTCTTTGTAAATGATATCAAAATATCAGGTGTAACTTTAGTTATTACTAGGGCAACCAATTTTTTGACCTAAAAACTTAAAATTTTGACTTTATTATTTATGAATTTAGACTTTATTTTGACCTATATACTTCCTGCGTTTGCAACTGCAAAATAATTTAGCCTCAGGTTAGCGGTAGGCGCCTTTTCTTACAAGAGCCATTCTGCTTCGTCCTTCAGCACATATGACCGGCGAGTAGTCACAAAATGTTGATTCGGTTTTATTTTTCATGCGACTTCATAGGAGCACACGCTGAATTGCAATCAGCTTAAAATCGTCCATATTCTTGGGGAAAACAACATTATTACGTTAGAAGCGACAATAAACCCATTATTATTACAGAATTGTAACTAAACTTGCAAAAGCGCATCAATATCTGTTGTTATNGTCAGACATGGGGTAATCGTAATTGTCAATCGTAATCNATTACAATCGATTACAGTTTTTTGAGTAATCGTAATCGTAATCGAGTGAACTGACCAAAAATGAAATGTAATCGTAATCGTAATCGATTACATTGCCAATATAATCGTAATCGACGATTACTTTCGTGAATAAATTTGGAAATTTTCACCCTACATCAGGGGTTTTCAACCTTTTTTGCTCATGGCCCACTAAATTAATAAGAAATGGCGTTGGCCCATTTTGTTTGCTCATGGCCCACTAAATTAGTAAGAAATGGTGTTGGCCCAGATTTCTAGCATTGTCATTGGATTGAAAAGTTAATTTGAAACTGCTTAACAGAAATGGTTCAGATTTGAAGCATTTTACCACAATAGTGTTTAATGTACGGTTGTACGTTTCACCAAGATAAAGAAAGAAAAGTTGTAACAC
>JGI24159J19872_10012969_pt1 | contig 10851 bp, 10 predicted proteins | sample Ectturendosymbi4_FD_19872 | JGI IMG/M metagenome (IMG submission 19872)
AAGACTTGTCAAGGTGAGAGAGGGTTATTTTACATTGTTGATTCCCGGCAAGTACAAGATTTCATAAAGAATATGTACAGACCATAAGTGTCTGCTACACCTGATTGATTGCCCTCCGTTTGCGATTGTTGTAGGGAATAAGACTGCAGCCCTGTGGTGCGCGGAGTTCGTAAGGGTCAGGTTTAGGCGAAAGTTCGTCAGGCGCGCGTTTCTCTAATTAGAAGAAGATTCTATGCACTTTTCATCTAGGATAACTCTAGCGAGAACCAGGCTTTTTACTGCTTCCACCTTTTTGTCACTGGTTTGTCATCTTCCAATGACATCCAAGCAAGCCACTTCTGTCTCAGCCGATCTTTGAAGGGCTTGTTCAGAACAACATCAAGTGGATGAAGCACAGAAGTAAGGCTACCTGGAATCGTGCCTTGTGCTGTTTTCAGATGCTTCAAAGCATCTTTCACCTTGTCTGTTTTATGGGCACAAAATTGGTCTCAAATAAGAAGAGCCTTCTTTTGCAACAGGGCGCCTGGTCTGTTATTCCATACTTTTATTCCCAATCTGGCTCATTTCAAACTGGTATGCTTTTCACAGTTGAATCACATATCTGTGAAATGACAGGATTTTTTCTTCAAGATCTTCCGGCAACTTCTAAGAGATTGTGGTCTTCAACCGTAAAGCAAGACCATGTCTTGTCATGAATTTTTGTGCCCAAGCAGTTGATACTTTAAAATGGATTAGTGGACAGCTTCAAAGCCTTTTGTTGAATATGCAGCATCGTTACAGTATAACCGCTTTTTCTTTGTTCTGCAATCCACTCAACCATTTTTTTCCAAAGCAAGGTCTAGGTGTTGCTTTCCTCGTCGTGCTTTTTTCGTTTTAGGCATGACAAGCAAATTTTCTTTGGCCTTACGCCAATGGCGTGCAGAGGGGGGAGGCGAACGGGGCGACGGGCCCGGGCATCCAAGGCATGGGGGCATCCAAAGAGTGAAATTACAAAAATTTAAATGCTGTAATTAGATGATTTATCCTATTGTAAGTCTACTAATACATGCTGCATGGATTTAATTTTTCAAAACTTGTTTTGTTGTCAACACTAAATTTTACGTATTCAAATCCCAGTAATTCTCACTTCTTCATTACCAAGGACGTTTACTCTAGGTGTTCGACGCACACCAAATCAAACTGATAGTGACGTGACTTGTTCCAGCTTGTGCGATCAAGGGAAAATCACAAAAAAGGATTGAAATGTAATCAGGGTTGAGAAAAAAACGGGTTTTTAAAAAAAAACACACCTTCGTGTTCTTTTAAATACGGGTTTTTAGGTTTTTTCTTAAAGGAAACAAGTTTTCGTTCTTTTAAAAAAAACGTAAAAACTCCAGTTTCAATTCTTTTTATTGCATCATGCAATACCATCATTTGCAGAATTACACAATAATAACTTGTTATACCTATTATGGCATTCAATTTTGAGGGTAAAGAAATGCCCCCATCTTTGTTTTCGCAAAGTGTTGTTGGTAAATTCACTCCAGAGTGGTAAGGCTTGGCAAGAATGCGCACAGCAAACAGAGAAAAGCCACTTCCACACAAACTATGCAGTTTCACGTCAAGTTTATGTACATGCTCTGCTAGCTCAGCATCTATACGGTGTATTTTTTCAATATGTGGTTTGGTATGGTCGAACATCGGAAACAGCTTAGATGCAGAGAAGGCAGAAAAATTGATTTAATTATACTGATTTTACAGACCTGAAGAAGATAATCAGTACAATTAACTCAAACTGTTCGAATTTTTCTTCTATTTTTTCAAGTCGATAAAATTTAGTTGCTGTTCGTTTTGTGTGATTAAAACACAATTTACAATTAACTGTACAAGTGTGCTGCTTATTTTACTTTCTCCTCCATAGTACGTTTTTTAAAGGAAAAGTAAAGAGGGGGATTTTTGGTGGGTTTTATTTTTTTACATGGGCTTTAAAAAAAGGGGTGATTTACTTTGGTTGGGTCCAATTACATCAACACTGAAGGTAATTATGGACGTTTAATTGATTTTTTGAGCCAAATTTCAAAACTGTCCAATTTCAATTTGCTTGATTTTGCTGATTTTATGATGCATCACTAGCTTCCAGTTTCATTTTTTTGCGCTAATACAGTCGCACACCTGTGTATGCAATATGTCCTTCGTTTCGAGCTTCGTCATTCATTGGCAGTTCAGGCGGCTTGATCGTAATGGCTCACACAAGCCCGTATCTGTTCTTTCGCCTTAGTAATTGTACATATAACACCCACATATTAAAAAGCGAACATTTTCTTGCGCACTTTATGCGCATTCTCAATTTGTGTATACCGTATATACTCGCTTATTAGATGCACTTTTTTTACCTGGAATATGGCCTGTATTTTGCCTGCGGCTTATACGCACAACATACCCAGAACTGCGTGGGATTCCCTTGAAGACTGTATGATTCAAAAATCTTTCAAGAAATGTTCTATCAGCAATAGCCTTGATGGAACAGAAGATGACATTCTCTGGACAGATTTTCTCGACGACACCCATGACACAGATGAAGAAGATGAAGATGACACCTACGACGATCTATCGTACTTATAGACGATCTCTTCCTTCTTCCGACGAAGAAGATTTCTTAGGTTTTGAACAATAAAATTGACTTTCATTACAGTTGCCTGTAAAAATCAATATTTTGTGGTTGATTGATCGCGCAGGGTCTTCACCGGTGAAAACATCAATTGACCTGCGGCTTATTCGTGAATTACCCTTGATTCTCGGTACATGGCTAAAATTTATGCTGCGGCTTATCTGCGGATGCGGCTAATAACCGAATATATACGGTTGTTTACAAGTTTCAAACTGTCAACCCTGGGTGTCCGCCATCCCAGCCGCACCACCTTCTGATTTAATGCTATTCGAGGAGATATTCGCGCAGCCTTGTATTTTTGCAGTTGTGAGCTGTGCTGACGTAGAACTGAGTGCGTTCTACTACTCCCTTGTTTTAAAGGGTTGCCAGATATTTTTTGCAGTTATCAACTGTTCTGCCTTTGGATACAGGTGATAATTTATGTTCATAATAGTGACACACAGTAGCCTACAACGAGTGAAGAGAGCGCGCGTAGAATAATATGCACAGGGACGCCAGAGAATGGAGGCATGGCGGGGGCATTTCCACCTCTGTCCTTTCAAAAGTGGGGCAATGGGATCGGAGGTGCCTTTTCATCAGTGGTGTAGCAGCAGGCAATTTTTTTGGGACGCGAAGGATCTTTTACCGAATTTCCCCAAACTTGCCCGAAAAGTTTTTGTGCAACTTTTCCCTACAAAGTTTCTCCCACAAAGATCATTAAAACCTTTTTTTGGTGTGACCTCCAAAAAAGGTCTTCATGTGTTTTTCTGCAAATCATGGGCACATTTTATGAAGTCAAGCAACTTTTGGCGGCATTTTTAACCAGACTTGGGCAAATTTTCATTTAAACTACCATTTAGGGTTAGGCAATTTCACATTTGTCAAGATCTTAGAGAGAACACTAGTTGTAGGCCTAGCTACAATCAACCAGCGATGCAATTGGAGAAAGTGACCACAAATTTTGGGCTTGATTACAGAAACCTGAGCCTTCTTCCTTTTATCCTCCCCGGCCCGAGATGTACCTCCTGTACCCTCGTGAGCCCTGGGTATTACTCAGCACCGTACTCTTGCAAAGCTCTCCAAAGCTACAATCGAGCATCGGTGTAGGAGGCGGGGTTCAGGGGGTGCAAGCGCACCCCCATAAGTTTTCATTTGTTGAAAATTTGGGCAAAATCCCTGAAAATCTGTGCAAAATCCGAACAAAATTCTCAAATATCTAGGCACAATCCTCAAAAATCTGGGCAGAAATGGCGCCCAACGTTTGCAGAAAAACAAGTGAAGGCCATATTTTTGAAGGTCACACCAAAAAACGGTCGGCAAAATTTGCACGAGAACTTTTGGGCAAGTTTGGGAAAATTTGGGCAAAAATCCTTTGCACTCCCAAAAAGTTGCCTCCTACACCTATGCAATCGAGGAACCCGCCGTATGCTCTTTCGAAGTCGACAAAACAAACATCGAAATCTTTGGGATACTCCCAACATTCTCGAAACCTTTTGGGAGGTGAAAATTAGTACTCCGGCCAGGCCGAACACCGCATCTGGTATCCTCCAGCTTTGGCTCAACTATCTCGCGGCATCTCTTTTCAAGAAACTGACATACACTTTTCCCTGGAGACTAAGGGGCAATACCCCTGTAGTTTTCTGAAGGGAGACAGGAAGGAATGCATGGGATGATAACTTGAAATCGTCTAGTTAGCGAAATAACATCCCTTCTGTGTTCATGGCTTTAAACAAATCAGGTAGGATTTAATCATAACGTGAAGCCTTTAATGTTTTGACAACTAGGGATTGTCGGTCCCAGTTATGGTATTTTCCTCTCTCTTACTTTGCCACAAAACGACTCAGCAGTCATGAGCGTCGGAAAGGGGTCACGTGTGTCTTTGACCCCCTGGGTTTTGAAATTTAACTTTTTCCTATTATATTATTAACGAAAAGATTGTTTTCTTTGTTTCGAGAGGGAAAAATCAATTTTTTCCAATGTTGGCCCCCCTGAAAAAAATGTGTGGCTTCCCCTGCAAAAATCATCTGTTTCGTCCCTGGAAAGAGTCTTTCTGATGCCCATGTCTGCACTCTGCAGTTCTCATTTTATAAACACTGTGTAGTAACATGAGTTGGGATTTGCGCTGCAGCAGTAGAGGGTTAGTGCAGCGTTGCAATGCGTATCACAAAAGTAAACAGGCTGACAACGAGGCCAACAATCACTCATGCAGGAAATGGAGTTTGAGTGGACTCACGCATGAGAACGGGTGGATGGGATGACTCATGCATGGGAAAGGATGAATGGGATGACTCACGCATGGGAACGGAAATTCATATTCTGATCGGTTGATGCACAACTTGCAAGGTTTGCAACGCACCTAGAGATCAAAAATAGGCTACCCAATGCATTGTACGAAAGTCCAATGCGTAAAATATATCCCAGCATGTCGTGAACGTGTAGCGACGCGATTGGTCACCTCTGCAGTAGGATCTCTTAGAACATTGAGACTGAGTTTTACATAAGCAAGCTTCTTTATTTTCGCTGATTTTTTCTTACTCCAAAGACAAACTCAAATACATTTCAAAAAGAAGGCGCAAGCATATCAAATGAAAACTGGAGACGTCTCCAAGCCAATGCTGGTGCAAACAATAATGGTGGTCGTCGCTCTCACCCTCTCGCGCGTGTCGAGCCTCGTGTTAAAGGCGTATCGTGCACGAGGTGCGCTCGATCAACCAATCTGCGCTGCACTCCCGAAAACCACACTGCGCGAAGAAAGTCTGAAGCCGCTACAAACGCCACAAAAGGAAACTAATTAACACGAAAAGCACCGAGGGGATCATTTTGACCATTTTTGATTTTTGAATGTAAATAAAATTGTTTGTAAAAAATCTAGCGCGGTGAAATCGTTGACGTTTCCTAAACATAATTCAAACACAAAACCACAAAATTTGAAAAAAAATTTCATTAACAAATGTTTTATGACCACCATTACTCTGAACCGCCAGAAAGAGTCATTTTGACCCCTGGTAACTTTTCGAGTAAGAAACGTTCAAACGTCCTCTTCGAAGCTACGTACCTGCAACGGAGGGTTTCCACACCTGGACTAACAGCTGTGCACGAGAATAACATCTGTCCATTTCAAACGTTACTCGCACGTCAATTAGTTTAGCTTCACACTCTCGTTTTTCACTTCCTATTTGAAACTTACATTGACGTGAAAGTGAAGATTGCTCCATTTGTGGACAGTTAGTGCGCAAGACGTATGTAATAGCAAATATAGCCATCATGTCGATAAGACTTGCATTGATTACCACAATAAATGAAGATGATTCAGGTGATGATATCGATGGTGAGGTAAAATGTCAAGAACCTTTGGTATGATTGACGTCAGAAGATGAACATGTTGAAAGATAGGAGAGTGGATGAGAGGACATGTCTTCTGAACCTGCACCAGTAATAACCAGCGCTGATGTCGAAGTGCAGGAAGAAACTGCTAAAGATGTAACAAAATGGAATCTAATCGATTTCAGCTCTAACGAGACAGGAAGGCGATCTATTCAAAATGTTTTGACAGAGCAACCTGGCCTAACTCACTATGCAATACGGATGATAAAATCTCCACTCAGTGCCTTTCAAGAAGATGCTCCCTCATATCCAAAAGTGTACAGAAACGAAAGCTTGAAAAGTTTTGAAAAATGACTCTGGGTAGTTCGTTGATTGAGCTGCAGGCATTTATTGCATTGCTTTATGGTCGTGGTGTGTATGGTGGTAGGAATGTTTATGCTGAAATGTTCTGGGGTAAACAGTGGGGCATTTCTTTTTTTCAACGGATCATGTCTAGAAATCATTTTCGAGATATTATCAGATCTTTGTGATTTGACGTGCGCTCAACCAGACCAATTCGCCTTCAAACTGACAAATTTGCATTGATATCCAGAGGTTTTGAATACTTTCGTTTCTAATAGCATAGCTTGTTACAAACCTGGCGCCAATATCACCATAGATCAGCAATATTTGCAACAAAAGCTCATTGTGGATTTACTCAGTAGCTTGCAAGCAAGCCAGACAAATTCGGAATTAAATTTTGTATGAGACGAAGTACATTGTAAATGCTCTGCCTTACCTCGGAAATTATGAACTGCGCCCGTCTTCCCAAAGATTGTTTGATAGAGTTACTTTACAACGAATGCTAGTGTAAGGATATTCCATTATTTCATACGACCGTGCTCCAAATATAGAACGCAGTTGCGCTTCGCATCAAGACACGGACGACGACGCGCTGGAGACGTCGGAATATTATAAGGACCATGCGTCGGAAGGGGGGACAGCCTTGTACCCCTGGATTTTGAAAATCTAAGCAAAAAGAGGTTATTTTCTTGGTTTTGAGTGGGAAAAAACAAATTCATTACTTTAGGCTCCCTTGGAAAAAATCCTTCCGACACCCATCATAGGGACCCTCAACTTTTCCGAGCACAGAAAAGAGAAAATCGAAACACGATTCAGCTGATGTTTCTGGTGAAAGACTGAAAGTTCCAGCAAGCAAAACAAAGCCATGGAATTGCTACCGGTTGTTTTAGAAATAAGTCACACAGAGAGTTAAAAGCTAATGGCCCCGTTTTCATCCATAACTGCCTTGAAAAGTGTATGGCTTCGTACAAGGTTTGCTCTCCTTCGAGAACTGGAAATCTGATTGCAAATTGTTGCAGTGCACAGCAGATGAGAACACTTCTGAAATTTACGAAACTGACAGATGGTGCCATTACAGTCGAGGTAGCAGCTGGTTCGCTACAACCCTTAGACGCACGGGGCGTTATCTACAGCGTACTTCTGGATATCTCTACAGACGATATCTTAACATGCCTTGCAGGTCAAGGGGTTCATTCATTGAATCGTTTTAGTTTCAAATGTAAAGATTCCCTGAGTTAACAGATACCAAATCTGCATTTTTACAGTTTAATATTGCTGATCTCCTTGGTTAGATACAACTTGGTTACTTGCTTTTTCGTGGTAAGCAGTATATTCCAAGGCCATTGCAGTGCTTTAAGTGTAACCGCTATCGACATGAAGCAAGCCATTTCCGACGTAAACAACGTTGCTCAATCTGCGGCGGCGAACATAAATATAGCGAGTGCAGCACGTCTCCTCTAAAACGTCCCAACTGCGGAGGTAGTCACTCCGAAAATGAAAAAATCTGCCCAAGATACCAACGGGAAACTGGAATGCTTAAACAGAGGCCAAACTGTCCTACGCCGAAGCCTGTAAAACGCTTAGAACTGCCAGAAATCCTCCTGTCCCGAATGTGGCTTCACAGTCCGCTTTTCCTCCTCTTCCAAAATCGACGGTGGATCGTCCTCCTCACGCAAAACCTTCTATTAGTGCCGCTCCACTTCCGCTTGCAACTGGTGTCCCACTGGAACAAGACGAGCTCATTGTTACTGAGAAAATTGATTTTGCCAGCCTCTTGTTTGGCAACCCAGTGACCTTTCTCACCTTCTTGGTGGAGGTAAACAAGCAAACCATCCTGGCAAAAGACATACGAGAATATTGACGCATGTCAAATTATCATTGAGGCAGCTGCAGCTGGTGGCTGCATGGGCTACCAGTAGATGCCAAGCAGCTAAAACTTTTTACTAGATAACGATGGGTTTTACAATGGAATTACCGCTCTATATTTAAAAAATGGCATGAGTAAAAAAATTACCTTTCTATGCTAGACGACCTACCTGATGTCCTCTGCATTTAAGAGACACCAAAATACCAGCCATCTCACACTATCATGTAATTCGTAAAGACCAGCATCCTTCCAAAGGAAAAGGTGGTGGCCTAATGGTTTGCGTAAAGACATCTTTAGCTTTTTAAAATTCCATGTAACTCTTCCAGGCGGCAGCAATCTTGAAGTCCTAGGACTTACTGTACACTGTTTACCCATATTTAACCTTTATAACACCCCTCCTACCCCTGCACCTCCCTTGCTTTCTTTTCCAACTATGCAAAAGTGCTTCTCTGTGGTGATTTCAATGCTCACCACGGAGTATGGGGAAGCGAGTACACAAAACTGTAGTGGCAGGCCTTGGGTAGAAGCCCTCGACGTACACGATTGAGTTGTTATAAATACTACTACCACTACGCTTACCCATTTCTCGATCACCGGAGGTAACTCATACATGGAGTTTGTTGGACTTGACCCTTTCTCTAGCTCATGTGCTTCCCTCTGCACATCCACGGGTACAAGCGAATTCTTGGGTAGCGACCACTCTGTTGTTTCAACGGCTGTCAGTGTGAACACCACGTCGGAAGACCATGGTGTCCAAAAATGGAACTTCTACAAAGCAGACAGACAGCATTTCAGCGCCGTCTGTGATCAAACCTTAAGTTCATTCTCTATCTCACTGGACTATGCATACTGCCTCTTTGAAACCAGTGTTCGCGAAGCTGTTCTGGAAGCAGGGCCGGATTAAGGGGGGATGGGGGGCAACGGGGGCAATTGCCCTGATCCATGCTCCAAGGGGGTCCCTGTGATGACAATTATTTGTTGTAAATAAAATACTCGTTTGAAAAATTGTCATTCAGAAGCGATACAAGAATACAAATCTGTATTCCGATGTTGCATTAAGTATATCTATTCATTTCTCTACAAGTTTGACATTCTGCCAGTTTGAGTAATCACTGCTGAATGTAAATATTTTCGGTTTTGTTCAATGCAAATATATTTGAATTTTGCTTGAAACTTTTTCCTAATAATCGTTCTTTTGGCATGGGTATGATTATCTACTCGTGCATCACGCCTACTGCATAAATGTCGCGAACACGATACTATTGGCGTGCTAAAACAAGTCATGCTGTGGTTGTTGCATTATTGGTAAATTTGTTGATAAAACTTTCCATGTTGTAGGGCGCATAAGAGCTTGCGCCCCCCTGGAAATTATTGACGCCTCCAGGGGTGTAACGAGGTTTAGATAATGCCCGGGGCAAGAAACAAGTTTGGCGCCCCATGTTCGAATCTGAGTTCTTTCGGAAGAAAATGTGCTGTTGAAGAAAGTAGTTTGTGTCATTGTTGTGACTTCTCGGCGATCCCGCAGTGATTCGGTGCCCGGGGAATTGTGCCCCCTTGCCCCCCCCCTTATGCCTCTGGTAGGGGCGTAACGAGGTGAGATGGCGCCCGTGGCAAGAAGCAAGTTTGGCTCCCCCATGTTCGAACCTGAGGTCTTTCGGAAGCAAACATACTACACTGAAGTACTTATGACATTGTTAGGACTTTTCGGCGCCACGCTGTCATTCGGCGCCCGGGGAATTGTGCTCCTTGCCCCCGTCGTTACGCCCGTGATTACTGCGCGCAACGACGCGCCTCAACAAAACCATGGTACACAGCTCTAACCAAAGGCATACGACAAACCTTGGGTTTCAGGGAGGGAGAATTTTTCAATTTACCCGAATTTTTGCGTCACTTTGAGGAAAACGAATAGAAAAGTTTTGGGGGGCGATGGTTCTGCTTAAGCAACTTCCTCAAACATATCGGGAAGTTTTTCCTGAATTTTTTAAATCTTGTCCAAATCTACCCTCCACTTCGTACGCCTATAGCTCTAACGCAGAAATTTTGGCAAAATACTAGGTATCTACAGCTTGGTGAATTGATCAATTGGTTTTACGTGGTCATAACAATTTTTGCTCAACATTTGAATATTTGCAGACCAAAATTGGGAGAATGGCAGCGACGTTTGCCCCCACCTGGCTACACATCAGGCAACAGTTACTGATGGCTGCGTGGTTTTCATCCTTCTGTTGCAATTGGAAACCCGTAGACAATGCATGCTGGCCACGAAGACAAATTTGGCATGGTTAGCGAAATCTGCAACCGACAGAAAAATTCTTCGCTTATTCGTTGTTATAGATCTGTCCTATTTGGGGTTATTTTGTTTTCTTGTAGTGTCACGCGCGCGAGTGCATTTTTGTTCCGCGCCGTTAATTGTTTGGCTTGCGTTGATTGTTTGCGACGTGGCGTTGGTTCTTTGCGCTTCCAGCTTTGTTCAGAAGTCGCTGTTCGGTTGACAACGCTCATGTTGTTTCATTCACTGTATGTCACTAGCTCGTGGTCTAGTGGTAAGTGCGTCCGCTTCGGTGCTGGTAGGTCGAGAGTTCGACCGGGTCTTACCAAGACCTTGTAAATTGGTACTGCAGCCTTCTTACCAGACGCGCGGTGTACGGAAGAGCTGCAGGGAACTCACCCAGAACAACAACAAAAAAAACAA
>JGI24159J19872_10012970_pt1 | contig 10850 bp, 6 predicted proteins | sample Ectturendosymbi4_FD_19872 | JGI IMG/M metagenome (IMG submission 19872)
CCCCCGAATTCCCCCCCCCCCCGTGGCTACGGACCTGAGTAGAACCGATTAGTTGTACGCGAAGACGTATCAAAATACTTATTTCAGTGTGTGCTGGACGGAAATTCTTTTCCGTGAAAATTTTGCCCCTGACCCGATTTCGGAGGATTTCGGAGGCTTTCGGAGGATTTCGGAGGCTTGCTTCTTTGTGCAAACTGTATCTCTGTTGAAATTTGACTGGATATCCCGTCAATTTTTTCCAAAAAAACAACGAACAGCAAAAAAGAGAATGGTTTTACATCATTTTCAAAGTTCGTCCTGGATCTTTAATTTTTTTTTCCCAGAAAATTCTCAAGGACCTGTCTGATTCGCCTGATTTCGCAAAATTTGCAACAGCTAGGCAAGCGGTCGTTCTTCTGAACTTCTAGCTTCGTGCTCCTTTGGCTGCTCTCATAAACGTTTTCTTTCTTCGATTTCAAGAGCTTTCCTTTAGCACTCTGTTCTATGAAACAAGACTACACACATAAATTGAAAAGATTATCATCAACAAAAACGAATTTTTGCTTTCCATTTTCGGTGCGTACATTGTTTTCACTTTGCAGCTCGTCTAAACTTTTGAAACAACACTTGACAACCTACTGACATCTGAGAAGATAGTGCATGTCGTCAAAATGACAGACGGGTTTTTTCTGCACCACGCTTTGCCAGTATTGTACCATGAAGGTTCGTAAAAACCCTACACCAGAGGGACACAGCCTTGCAATATAAAACCAGTGAATTTGGCGGGGTTGCTCGGATAGCAGCGTTTGACCTTATAATTCTAACTGAAAGAAAGGCAGCACTGGCAGTTTTGCATCGCTATCTTTAGCCATCCTGTTCTCATAATAGCGACTGTCTTCATCCACTGCTGTATCTTCACCTGAGCGGCCCGTTGCCTTCGCGAAATACGAGGAGCCCCTTGCAACAACAAGTCGCAATGCAAGCGAATTTGCTAACAATAGCGAATCCACCGACAGTTGCTGCCGCAAACGACTGACCCGGCCCTGATGGGAAATTTCGATTTTCCAGGTTTCTCAACCAACGGCACATTGCGTATTGCGTACCTCGTAGCGTACATAAGACACTGCATGCTGTAATATGTGATTGATACACACATTACTTCTCTCGCACTGACGCGTGCTGCGCCCTGGGAAATTTTGTGCTGTTACGACCGACGTGCTATTACGACCGATATATTTCTTTATTTCAAGGAAATATATATTTCCTTATGTGATCTCTCGGGGACCCAGTGAATTACTTCCCGGTTGAATGAATTACGTCGCTTAACTGCAACGTACTGCTATCTGCCTTGCAAATAAGTAGAAAGAACTGTGGGAGGTGAGCCTCTCAGTCTAATCTCTTAAAACGGATCCAGTTTCCACAGAAGAGTATCATGATAAAAGGTATCAAAATTAACGAAAAGGATATCTAACTAACTACGAAATAATCAAATTAATGTGGAGTTTTTACTGGAGCAGACTTCCTGTCAATTTTGATCAATTATTTACTTCGTAAGTCAGGTCCCCTCCGATGCTAGCGTATGTGCTGCCGGAGGTGGGGATATCATCGGGTAATCAATCCTCAACAGATGCAAAAGGTTTCTAAAACACCTTAACCAAATTTCTCGGTAATCATCATCAATCCTCCTTGTGCGACATTTCTTCATTCACATTGAAAACACAGTATAACCACAAACTTGTTTCTGCATATGGTGACTGACTGCAAGTTGTAGCGGAATGGTTGGGATTATGGTTGCACAACTTAGGTTTGTGTGTTGATTTCTGCTTGCGTGTAGCATATTGCTTGTTTTACTTGTTTTGCGTATGTATATTGTTGTTCTTCGCGCACATCCCGTTCGTGGTGAATCACACAATCAGCGCAACGCCACCGAAGAGGTTGCAACAATATATATACTGCATATTTTATAGATTACGGAGTATTTGCGTGTGTTTGAACTGATGGCTTTGCTCTTTTTTTGTTGCTGCCGGGGTGTGCTTGTTTTGCAGGAATGTTGCAAGGAATGACTTTTCCCATCAATCTCAGCAGGGCAACGCCCGTCGAAGACCCTTGCGCCAGACTTGTTCTCTCAGCAACGAACGCCAGCTGCTGTGTTATTCCACTCAACGTTATTATATACCCGAAGGCTGGCCAAAGGAAGTGGAAAGTTCGCTCTTTACGGCGTCACGCTGCAGAGCGCTACAGATCGAAATCGTCTGCTTAGTTGTTAAAAGGGGTTTTGACAACCCCGGGCAGGGCTCCGTTCTTACTGGATTTTTCACTTTGTTTGTCATGGAGAGCTCTTTACCGGTCTGAGCAATGCCAGCACGATAAAGATCTCTTGTGATCCAGCAATCGTTGCACAGTTGTGTTGATCGTCTAGCAGACTTCAACCTCATTCAAAATTGGCCTCATCTAACGTCATCACGAAAGACGAATCCACGTTCAACTACGATTGTGCCATCAAGTTTAAATCTTACGAAGAAAAATAACTGTAAAAGGTGGTCGATGAGGCAACCTGGCCAACAGTTTTTTTCGGTATTTCGGGAATTTGACCAGGCCTTGAAAATAACTGTCTAATTCTTGAGCCAATAAATTCATCTCATTTGCAAATATCAAGCTTCTTTGAACAAGCCGCGAGGTGCTGATGATGAACAAGCAAGTGAACAAATAATGCAGTAGAGTGCACGACATGGAGGATATAGGTTGGCACTGCAAATTTACTTGTTAGTAGAAAAAGGCTCTTAGGGTGTAGTATGCATTTGAAAAACTTAAACAGCGTCTCTCATTTGATTTGTTTTCGGGCCGCACCTCTTTCGGAAATATTTTGACGGATGACATGTTGTCTTTATCTGCTGATATTGCAACATTTCGCAGCTACATCTGTTGCGGACATTATTCTCTAAAGTTTCGTTTAGTAGGCTATACATGGTTGAGGAAACCCGTTTTTCAACGTTCGAACTATACCGAGTTATTAAAGTACTTATAATCGCCGACCTAATCAACAAAGTGCTCGAACATGGTATTAAATCCGCATGCTGCAAAAAAACATTCATGTAAGTATACCCTTGAAATGTCCTTATATCTCATAATTCAATGTTTTGCTAAACGTTCAGAACCAAGTGAAAACATCCTTGACAACTTTGGGTCTGCCCAGGTGACGACAAGTTCCCTGAAGACATGGCATGATAAAAACCGCTAGACAGCTTAAAGTAGCATCACTGGATTGAAAATATTTTTTAATATGTTTTCATTCTTTATGTGAATATGACTTTCACATGCAGTGATATGCATCATTTTAATTTTTATTTTCGACAATCTCACGCGACGAACAGCAAATCGATTCTTGTTCCAAAGCATTCTTTCTGTAAATTCCAACGTCACGTTTGACCAATTTAAGTTTGAAAGAGCATTTTGGTCAGCAAAAAGTGCAAAAACCCCAAACAAAACAGTTTTAATTTTATTCTTATTGCTGACCGAAACTATTTGTTCACTAAAATTGCGCTAATTCGTGGCAAGCTATCTATTTCTGTGGCCGTGTCATGGAAGGTCACCGACCTTTGCGCACGAGGGATGATCAGATACATTCTAGATTTTTATTAAAGAATGATGAATAATTAACAAGAACACGAGATTGATCAGCTGTTGGTTATCATTTGGGACGCTCTATCTCACTTCTGCCGCATCTGCTGGCGTTTTGCTTCTCACGGTCGTCAACCAATTTAAGAAAGCCATTTCCGCACAAAACCGGCACGCACTTCATTGCATAGCATACAAGCCTATAAAGAGCTCAGGTTGCCCGTAGAAATGTCCCGCTTGTTAATCAAGAGGCCTTTCAAGATAAAAGATTAGGTAATCCTCTTGGTGCACGAGCCCTGATGTCATCCGACCCTTTGCAGGGCGAAGATTTCGTCTTAGCCCACTGTATGTCGTAAACTGCACGACGGAAAATTTTTCAGTGAACTACAGAAGCAATGCAAGCAAATCTTAAACTCCGCTTGACAGCTTGTTGCTGGAACTCGTCGTTCCAACTTTCAAAGGTCTCGCTAGTCCGTACCAGCAAAGAAAAAGATCCCCAACTCGAAGCTGACGATTAATCGGCTCAGTGTGGTATAACGGTTTTGGTCCAGAAGCAAAGTGCTCTGTTGATTTATTATAGAACAGAGAAGACACACGATTGCGGTTTACCCTTTTGCTGGCCAGTGCTTTTTTACATTGGCCTTGATCGCCTTCCTGGGGAAGCGCGTTAGACTAAGCGTGAAGAATTTTTTTTTAGACTTGTCGTCTTGCTAACATCATTACGTACTCGAAAATACGACAGAGGCATTTGCAGCCCACTAATCAAGAAAACAGTGAAAATACTGCGGAAAGGGGATTCCCAACGGGAGAAATGTTGAAAACACTTCAATAATTACTTGTATGTGTTTGATTTTAGAGGTGAGATATTCTCAGCGGCTTGGGAATTTGATGACAGCAAATTTTTTGAGGAGTTGATGTTACATTTTGTCAGGATTGAAATCGTTTCAGCAAGTTCTGAATTCACAAGCACCTAAACGCTTAACCTCAGCCAACTTGTGATGAGATCGCGAATGAAAATATTGACAACTTGTGATTACGCCTGGCTGTACTTAAAGTTGTTATTTTGTACACAACTTGCATACATCAACAAGGTGGGTTACGCGGATCATACAGAACGGTTCAATATCTGTATCAAAGCTACTCACACGCAATCTCAAGTTCAACACAACTATCGAAGTCAGATAAAATGTGGCTACTGAAACCAAAGCTTCAAAACAAGATAAACGTTCTGTCGAAAACCACCTGAGCGGAACCTCTGGGCTATTTTCGTTGTTCTGGTTTTTGGGCTTATCGGTGGTACTGCAGTGACATTTTTTTAACTTGCCGCAATGAATTCCAACTCAGTGCCTACTATATGTTTACTAGCATGCATAACCACGACTATTCCCATTAAGAATCTCAGAATGGTTCTCGGTCTGGCGAGGATTCATCCGCTGAAGGACACAGGATAATCATAAATATCAAATGAGGCTTGTTGCCCTCTGCTGCGCGCCGACCAAGTAAGAGGAGTTGAGGCAAGGTGAAAGCAGGGACTGCATAACTTAACTCATGTGTGCAACCAGTGGCGGATCCAGGGGGGACAGTTTGGGGCAACACCACCCTCCAAACGTCTGTGGCGCCCCGTTAAAATGGCGTCCCTCTGATAAAAATGCGCTCCTTTCTGGGACCTATCGAACAAACAGAGATGTAAAAAACACTCTAAACTAAGCAATGCTTTGCACTTCGTTGAACATCAGGATTTACGTGACAGACTTTGACCCAGCCTCTTATTGATTAGAATCAACAATGCCATTGTTTTGTAATAAAACTCCTGTTCCCTTGTTTCCTTTCCGCGTGAAAACTGGCCAGCAATCAGGATCGCCAAGTTGGCCCTTTCGGGGCCAAATTTCAGAAATTTGGTACTAAATAACACCTGCTGACCCCAAAATTTTCGTTTGGCCTTTTGGCTCTTTTTTGGCCCTTTTCCAGGATAGACTGGCCCCTTGCAAGAATTAGATCTGACCACCCTGGGTCCTGTCTGAGAGACCAAATTTTTTCACTTTTTTGACTAATTGATTGTAGATTTTAACCAAATTCCTATATGTTGAAGGTTTTTGATTGTTTTTGATTACAAACTATTGTTAGGATCCTTAGAGTTTCTGAGTTAATGTGAAAGTAAGTTCATGAGAATATTTGCTGCAGTTGTAGAGGTAGCAGTGAGAACTGTTACGTTACCTAACTTACGTTACTGTTATTCATGTGGTGCACAGGTTATGTTGGTTTTGTTCAGATTGATGTTGATCGCTTTAGCACTTATCGAGGATGATAAATTCATCTCTGTTTATGGCAACACATGGAAATTAAGTTGTTCTCTTACGGTCTTTCATCACGTACTTGTTTTGCTGTTGCGCTACAATTATAGTTGAAGAACATTGCCATTTGATGAATTGCTAAGTATGCGTTCATATGACTTTGTAACTACTGATAAATTTGAAAAAATGGTTCACCCTTTTTGGCCCCTTGTCTTAGAATTTGGCTCTTTTTGGCTCTTTTCTGGACTACATTTGGCCCCTTGGCAAAAAGTAGATCTGGCAACCCTGCCAGCAATCACAAACGCGATCGTTTTCGCTAGCACAGTTCTGGACTTGCCGCTTGGCTGTGCAAAATTGGTCTGTTTTTATTGCAAGTTTATATTTAATGCCTGATGACAGGTTTGAAAGGAAAAGCAGTAGTGTAGACGCAGTGCGTCTGCATCTTAGTCCTGCAACACCAAGGTAAGTGGATGAGTTTCTTGTCGGAACTAATGCCCCTGATTGAACGGTAATGCAGCGTGTGAAAAGCTATAGCAACATACGCACGTTAGCAAACAACTTGCCGGTATCTGACAAAAGTGCATTGAGAGTGCCTGTTTTTTGGGGGGTCATAAACCGAATATTTTTTAATGACCGAAAAAAATTAAGTCAATTCGGTCACAATGTCCGAAAAGCCAGGCTAGTAAATACTGTTACGGCGAGTTTTAACTATTACATTACCGACTACCGTAATAGTTTGTGCCGGTAAGTATTTATTCAGCTACACTTGATGCAGGGTCAGAATCAAAAATTTCAAAATAAGAGGGTAACTAGTTTCCACAAAGGTGACACAAGCGAATCAATCGAGCAAAAAGTTTTCAAGGAAATCGATTTCACGCAACACTACACATCCTCTGTCATAAAATCTGCAAGCAATGCTTATGGGTGAAACGTTGCAAGGCTAAAGCAAGAGCAGAAAAAGCAAACACACTGAAGATTAAAATTAATAAATCCGAACACGAGCTAGTACAAGCACAAACTGAAACTTACGCCTTTCCGAAATTACTGGAACTTCAAAGTTATTCAACGCCCCTTACTGAACAACGCAGCAGACTCACACTGATGGAAACAAACCGTTATGAGTCAAACAGAGCGTTCGTAGAATGGGTAAGTAGGATTGCGTTTGTAACAATTTTCCCAAAACTTGTGTTGTGAGTTTCTTTCAGAGAGTGGCCGTAACAGTAGCAGATCCTACTTACCCATTCTACAAATAGTAGCATTCCACCATACAGAGGTAGACAGACAATTAATTAATTATACTTACATGGTCAAAAAAAGAACCCGCAGGTTGTCAACTCAGCTGATAGTGGATTAGTTACTTCGTTTATTCAATTCAACAACTACAGTAATGAAGAACAAACAACGGTGGCTAAATAAGATAAATAGGAAAGGCACGAGAAAGCAATGAAGTAATAATAATAAGCTAATAATTTGAGCGAAAAACAATTCGCAAGAAGAAGAACAAAGAATGCACAGAGCATACAGCAAACACATAGAATTTGTGACACGATAATGCGGATCAAAATTATTCACCATAAAAAAGTTGTTGTCCGACTTGACAGTGGAAACCCCTGGACCCATAAGCTTGAGATACAGATGAAAAAGCAACCATGTTTCTCCATTGGACTGAACAGATTTTTTTACAGAAATAGGTGTATACTGATGCTACGATCGTCTAATCACATGATCCCTCGACTGTGTATAAGACACGAGTGTAATACAACAATATTGTGCAAGTATGTATTGAATATTACCGTTCCACTACAATTTCGAAGCAAGGCTCGAGCTTAAATCTAGAAAAGAAGCCGCGTTTAAATATTCGACCCAGAAAAACACATCTACATTCAATGATAACCTATGCTAAATTAGCGAATCAAAAAGTACGCCACGTAAGAAAATCATTTGTTATCGAAATGACGTTTAAGTTGTTGGTGTTTGATGACCTAAAGCAAAAGATTATACTCAACAGTGTAGACGCATTACATTTTCAAAATGTATTAATTTCCATCATTTGAAGCACTTTAAAATTTTGAAAGTGTTATACGCTTTGAAACAGATGCTTAAATGCAAAATTATCTGAAGTAACAAAACAACATTTTAGCAATTAGTAACGTTTTGTGTGCAGTACACGACACAATGATAACGATTTAGAATATGTCGCATCTGTTGGGCAAACTATTTGGCTACCACACGGCATCTTCTCAAGTTTCGACAACCATAAGAAAGCACCTTCAATCCTTCACCAGATTCTCGAATAGCAATCGCGATCACTCGCCCAGATCACCTTGTGGACACGTGGTCAACCTGCGCTTATATATGTCGAGATCAGAACAAGTTTCCTGTTTGCAGAAGCCTCAGCGAAGATATTGCGCGTGCGCACATTCAGCACCGGCACAAGAATCTGAAGTGCACGATACCTTTCCATGACTTGTTTCGCTTTGCCACAGGACAAAAGACACTCTCGTAAACTTGTATGAAGTAATGCTTCTGGTTTTGCGTTCGTTTGAGATATTCGGTTGTAAGCCAAACAGGCACGTTTAACAAAAACGTATGAAACACCCAACACAGCTCATAAAACTATTTCTTGCTTTCACCGAAACACAATCCTCTCGGGCTTTTGCGAAGAGCGCCATTTCCTTGACGCAAGATAAAAAGCATTAAAACCGTTGCCCAAACCTGTACGTGATACCTGTGAAAACAGTTCCTATTTCCCTCAGTTACAGCAGGGTTTAAAACAGAAAACAGGAAACTTTGTAAAGAAAAATTTGAAACATCAGGTTGAAGGTTCAAGGAAATGAATCTCATCATAAACCTGTTTTTGAATGGGTTGACACCATGGCAAAAGTTATAGTATTTAAATGCAATCAAGGTTTGTGCTTCAGATTTTTACTAATTACAGGGAATGATCAATTGCAGAAAGCGCAAAAACCAAGGAAGAAAGTGTTTTTTTGATTGGTACGCTGTGTCACTTTAGTATAGAAATTGCTCCTATTTTCAGGTCACAGTGAGTGATTCATCACTTATAGAAGTTTGACTTGCAGAAGCAATTGAAGCACGCAGAAAAATATCCTGCTTACGACCTGAATGTAGAAATATTGAATACACGTTTAAGTCGCACCGAATACGCTTAACAAGTGCTAAGCAAATTGCGTTGAATCCATCTGGGACTAATAAATCGCCCTCCTTTCAATTACACGAAGAATTTATGCATGGTAACTGTCAAATTAATTATAGAGTGAATATTTTTGCGTGTTAATCACAAAAGCTATCCTGGTTGAAAATTGTCTCGAAGCCACAAACTGAGCAAGAAAAACTTTGCAAACTCGACCATACCAAAAAGAAGACTGGCAAAAAATTGGCGTAGCAATGACGCGTCATCAAAAACAATGAAAGAAATTAAGTATATTTTGGAGTAAGACAAAAAATGCTCAAGTAAGTGTCCTTGAACAATCCTGATGAATTTGTAAAGAAACAGGCTACGTTGCTTGTACAGAATGTGTATATACAAAATATTTTATGGTTTTATAGCATGCTAGCAGTATGTTTTCAAATGTAAATGCAGATAGAGAAAGTTTAAACCATAAATTTGCTCTTTGTAGTCACATTTCCTCATAAGCAGAGGGGTGCTATCTCACTAAACGAAATCTAAATTAAACTGCGTAAACCCACATCCTGTTTGATTTATTGCTGTGAAAGGATTGCTTTCGATGGATACTGTAAAAAGATGGGATCAAGTGTTGACCCATTGATTTATTCTTCTTAATCAAATTTCCTAGTCAACGAAGTGTCATTTTTACGCAAATAATGGGGACAATCGTTAGCGCAATGATTTGCTCTTCCTGGTCAAATTTCGTCCAAGTACAATTCGAAACCAATTCTTTACTGATTAAATAAGAAAACATTGGAAGTTTTGATAGGCAATCATGAGAAATATTAAATATTTTACGGAAGAATGAAAATCTTAAACTGCGTTTTTCATTCGTACAAGACCACTGATTTTTTGTATTCTTGCGGCTTGGGAAAAACTTTGAGTACGTTGAATTTTTTGAAATTTGTTCAAGTTGTTTCTTAACATCATTCCAAATTGTTGAAGATAAACTACTCAGCTTACTCCTTATTCATTCAAAGTTTTTTATTAAAACCAAAATGTGTGATTTTTTCATGCCAAAGGAAAAGCTCAAGATACTCAGGTTTTTCCTTACTCTTACTCTCCAGATACCTGTGAAGATAAATGGTTTGGCAAACTTAGTTCACAAATTAATTTTCAAAGCAGGATACTCCCTCGAGTGAAATAATTTCTTGCATCCCAATGCGTTGTTCATTGCGAATTTCAATCGGCTTTGCTCACTTGTAAGACCTTTTTCACCACCCATGCAGTTTAGTTATCGTTGTTGGCACCTCATTTCGCAAAGTTTAGCGCTTATATTTAAAGGCACTCCCTACGTCTGCCAAACATACGAACACAATTGCGTTGCTCTGTAATTGGTTGTAAAAATTGGTAATTGGTCGGTAATTGGTTGCGCGGCTATGAAATTGGTAAAGCTCTGAATGTTGAGCCACCTCTCCAAATCCAGAGATCCCAGTTATGCTGTGTCCAGAATGTCCCGGGAAAGATCGGCGAGGAAAGTTCTGCTGTCTATACACACAGGAAAGCGGCCCGAAGTTCGACCAAGGACCAGGTGGAGTGATCACATCTCCGACCTTGCTTGGTCTCGTCTTATTGTGTAACCAGCAGAACTATCTGCGATTGTTGTTCACCGCGAGGTATTTGGAGTCCTCCTAGGGCTGCTGCTGCCTCCACGACCATCTCCTGAGGAATACGGACATGAATGAATGAATGAATGAATGAATGAATGAATGAATGAATGAATGAATGAGAATGAATGAATGAATGAATGAATGAGAATGAATGAATGAATGAATGAA
>JGI24159J19872_10012972_pt1 | contig 10848 bp, 5 predicted proteins | sample Ectturendosymbi4_FD_19872 | JGI IMG/M metagenome (IMG submission 19872)
TTCACTGGGCCAGTCTTCTTGTAATTTGTTGGAATCAGTCAACCATATCAGTATTATGCATTGGTTGCCGTTTCCGAACGCATTGGGTGCTTCCTTCAAATTCGATTGTTCTGGGGGTTTGAAATCTATCAACGTAGGTAGTTTTGACTTGGACGAACGATCTTGCACCTGGTTCTGATGTTCCGCCAAATCCACCACTTCGTATTTGTTGATTTGAGACAAGCTGACAACCAGCAGCAAGCAAAACAGAAAACAGACCACCAAGGCAAAAAGGACCGTGGTCAGGCGACTGAGCCTACGTGTCGAGCAGATAGAGGACAACAATGTCATGTACGTTTTGGCATGAATACTGGATGTAGTAACTTTTCTTCGACTATTTGCTGTTAATAAATCAACATAATTAAAAGCTTTCTTTCGTTTTCCTGACCCATGTGCTATTGTCAAGCTCGGCGAAAAAATACTGCGCATGTCTTAGCTTGGTTAATGATAACTGAAGTATTGCATGACCTTTCTGTGCAAGGTATTGATTACATTAGAAATACCATTGCTAGGTTCACATTCAAGCTCACTGCCTCCTAGGGCAGTTTGCACCAGTTAACCATTATAACATCAACACACTCTTTGGTAAATCTTTTGCATAAATTTTAAAATTAGCATCCTAGTGAAAAGTATAGAAAATGAACAAATTTGCTAGTGGCGAAAGATGTTTCGGCTACTTTGTTTTCTTTCACAAAGTGAATTGTATACACTACAGCATTTGTTAGTACGTCGGTGGTGAGCTAGTCATCGTTTGTACCTATTCGACCGACCATACCTGGCTGTGTTCCCAGTTCTATGTAGCGTGACCAAAACCTTCATGAATAAGCCTTTCCTGGAACACGTCCGTCATACGGTAAAACAACACACATTTACATCCGGCAGTATTGTATAGGTGATTCAAAAGCACCATAATCTGGGGTACAAAACACCAAGAAATTAATTCGGCAAGGATTTTTAAAGGGATGCGTTGACCGGAACTTTCTGCGAATTGACCTGCAAGTAAGTTGCTAAGGACATTAAAAATATTTTGGTAAATCTAATTGGTTTTTGCTCGCGGTAACTTTTTTATAATTCTGTCGACAAGCACCTGCTGTAACTTTCCACTGTTAAACTGTTTCTAGATTAACTTTTAGTGGGAGTAACAGCAGCGTCGCTCCATGTTGAATCAATAATTGTCGTGGTGTTGATCGATTCGTGCACTGCCACTTTGTCGCAAAAACAAGGGATTCAATGTAAAGGCGTGGAGAAACAAGCATTGATTCACTGCTGGTTTGGGCCGTAAGAAATCATGTTGGTAGCTGAGCAGCCGCTGCTTTTTCAGAGAAATGATTAGGTCTGCTATATGTAAGAATTTTTAAAAATCTTATGAACGCTGAGTGAAAACCGCATAGTCGTGCTTGAAGCCTTCTGAGACAATGAGTTAGAAACGTTATCATAACATGTGCCTGAAATCTAGAGTTTTCAGGACAAACCTTCGCAACCCCTGTACAGCATTACCACCATGTTGCAATGCGCGTATGAATGGACTTACAGTTTCTCTGATGTTGCCATATTTTATTGGAATTTTGAAAAATTGGTAACCTTGGTCTTGAGCTTCATTTTTTTAAACTCCTTCTGCAAGCTTTGGAAGTACGTGCTAGCTGATTTTCTGTTTCTGGCAAAGAAGGAAAAATGTCTTACAAACATTAGCTATGAATACTTCGGACAAATTCGAAAAACATTTCTCTTCACACAGCCTGAAAGTTTCTTCAGCCGTCAACCTCGAAAACTGTAAAGCTTTGGGCACATCTTAGACGTTATGCACCGATTCCATTCAATTCTCATTTTAGACAATAGTTTAAAACTAGTTTTGTGAGTTTGCTAGTTTTCAAGCTTAAACCTGTCAGATACAGTTGAGATCACGTCTTTGTATGGGTCCTTAACAGTGAGGAAGTAAAATAATACTTTTACCAAGTAGTACTGATACAAGGGCTTTCCACACATCCAACTTTCACCGACTAAACGCCTTCACTAAAATGTAGACCAAGCTGCTGAAAGTTGCTGTGAACGTGGCATACGTTATTGTTACGCTTATAACTTGATAATAAAGGAAAGCTATACTTCTTCTGCACATGAAAGTCTGCAACTGTCAAAACTTGGCGAAATTTCAGATAGATTCACTTTGCGTGCAACTGAACCGATCTGCCTGGATACAAGCAGCGCTACGCCGAAATCTACCCGCGGGCTGTTATGATTTCCGTACCACACTTCCAGCTGCTCCTTCACGCTAAAAGCATTCATGATTGCTTGCTTCACTGGTCCATTGCACTTGCCAAAGCACTTTTCGCAGCGGCGCAACATAGCGGCAACAGTCGCTGATGCTTCTTTCCGGCAGTTTGACATGGTTGAGAAGCAATGGGTTACTATGCCGCATTGACAGTCACTCTTTCAAAAATGAACCAGATTTAATTGCAATATTTGATCGTGTACTTTTTCACATTCTGAACTTTGCTCCATGCAGTTAACATTTGTGAAACATATGATGACGTTTCAGGCGTAACTTTGAGGTTTCTAGATGTGCCAATTGTGGCCTTGTACCACTGGTTGCCGCAGTCAATAAAATGGAAGCAACACTCCGTATGTGAAAAAACAAAGACATGGCAATAGTGGACAGATAAATAACTCCGCATTTTCGTGTAACGAATCCGTTGCATTTTTCCGCTTTGTATTTGCTCTGAATACGCATGCTGGTTTGTTTGTTTCAATTGAAGAAGCCTGGGCAATAGCGTGAGATTTTTAATTGAGAAGTCTGTACAGAAATTTTTGACAGTGCACATCTGCTTGAAACTGCTAATTTATGAATATAACGCGGATTTTCGAAACAATGAATCCACTATTTCTTCCAGACAAAGAAAAACACGCTCAACTACGTGAGGTAATGCTAACAAACGTTATGTTGCGCCTTTTACACATGGTTAACCATGCGGTGATGTTTCTTATGCTCAACAAAGTTACCGTTCGCACTGGACGGCAGTGTGCAATGGTTGTTTTTCCCCAGATCTGGGGTTTCTTCTGAAGATTTGGGTTAGATTTAACAGCGTAGCGGTGATTTAATTAAAACATTTTTTCTAGCCCCGTCTTTCTCTGTCTTATTTTTATCTAAATGCCTTAGTCTTCAGCGTAACTGATGAATAAGCAAATGATACCATATAAGCTATAAATCGGTGGTTCTTAATCTTTTCTTTATAGCGCCTCCCTTAAAAAATGTTCCTTTGTTTCAAGCCCCCTAACTTCAAATCGGTTGTAAAAGCAAATGTATTTCTTCGTAACTTTATTGATCAAACTTTCCATGTTGTAGAGTGGGTAAAGACTCGCGCCCCTGAAAATTTATTAACTCCCCTCTGGGGAGACATGTCCTAGGTGCAATGAGTTCAAGTGACAAAGACACTGATGAAGCAAGCCCAAAGAGTAAAATGAAGTGGTACACACAGCAATTTAAAGTAGAGTTGATTGAAGGGTCCAGATCTCAAAGATTGGCTAGAGCAGGACAGTGGGGAGACATTGTTTATTGTATATGCTACCAGGTCGCCATTAGAGATGCAAGCAAGTCCGTGTTACTGAGACATAAAAATTCAGACAGTTACAAAAGTTCTCAACAATGTTATATTCATTAGCACGTTTTGTGATTTATTGATGCCCAGATAGTAGAAAGATTCATCTAGTTTTGTGTATCTTCCTACATGGGGTTTTCTGTTCAAATCTGTTTTTATGAGTCTCTAAGGGTTTTTTTCAAAACATCTTATCTGCTGCCCTGATAGTTTTGTAACGAAAAAAAGATTAGCTGCAGACCATAATGAGACTGAAAACAGCCTGTTTTGATGGACACGTTTTTCAGTGAATGAAAAAATGTCAAAATTTGCAAGTCGGTCGAAGGAAAGCAACGTATGATAGATATCGCCAGCGCCATAAGTATAAATGTTTGTTCGGATCAGATGATCTCTCGTCATAGCTTTTATGTGTACAAATTATTATTCTATCTATACCCCGTTTACCAAAACCATGTTAGATGAACGTTTCTTGTAATCAATCCTGATTGTGCAAGACATTGAGAAGTATATTAACATCTGTCGACCCTGACATTCAAACATTGGTTCAGAAATTCTGGTAAAAATTCTCTGTTCAACTGTCGCCACGATTCTTCTTTCCACAAACAATTACTCATCATTTCTCACCAAATACAGTTTTTCGCAACACTCCCTTTTCAAGAATTTGTATTTTGCTTTCAAATTGGGCCTACACCAAAAATTCGATTTTCTTTAGACTTTTTACCGATTTATTTTTGCATTCAGTAGTGTAACGTGGGGTTAAATGGAATGAGTTTAATTCATTTGCAAACGGGCATGCTGTGCTTTTACAGAGAGTCTTTCCTGTACAAACGGGTTTGTTGAAACTGCTGGTGGGGTTTGTTGAAACAACACTAAACTAAGCTTGATCAACGTTAAATGTATTTGTGAGTTTCTTATCATTGCGATGCATGCTCATACCTCGCGCGTTGCGTGTGGGAGTGAAAACGTTATACACAATTCACACTCGGGTTTGAAGAACAAAATACTACATCATTTGAAACAAACTTTTGTTGCGAGCATTTATGCTTACGTCATGTTGAACCAAGTTTCCCTAGTGTTACAAAAGTTATACCAGCGATACCAATGCATTGTGTAACTTCTAAGTTTTGCACAGAGAGAAACGTCTCAGCAGGAAATTTAAGGTTTGAAAAATTGAAATTACAGTACAGGTTCACATGCAAACAATCTTGAAGCGGGACCCTCACCGATTAAATAACAAAAGCTTTTATGAAAACGATTTTCTTGAACATCTGTATTAATATTTACCGATGTCTTTTTTAGCTGTTTTGCATTTAATGATAAATTTTGGATGCTAAATAATCTTAAATTCAATCACTTTTACTGTAATAAAAGTCCCTTTGGTTACTTTAAGCAAGGTATTGTAAAAAGTAGGGACTGTTATGGTGTAAGATGCTACATTTTTGAATCATTTTTTCTTAAGATCGACATCACCTCTTTAATGGCGATTTCATCATAGTTTTGTTTGAGTCAGTCGTATTGATTAGCGTTCGATTTCACACCGTGTTTTTTCGGCGCAAGACTTTGTCTTAAATATAAATACACATGGCAGCACTCATTCTTGGTTGTGAGATATTGACTCATTTCTGTAGAGTACATCTCTATAGGCTGTGTGACATCAAACAAAGAAGCACGAAGCTTAGAGTTACTTAATAAAAATATTTTTTTGACAACGCAGCAAAAATAACTTTAACTCATACAGTTGATGAAAGCGACGCAGTCAGAATTCTACTGTCAAAAGATGTCACAAGATAAGTAGAAGAGCTATTACATTTTCTGTTTGGTTTTGTTGAAGGAAACCATTCACCACATCCTCACTTTTATTCACCATGGTTCTGCTGTTAAAACACTGTAAACTTACAAGGCATAGACTTATCCAGGGGACTTTCGCTATTAAAAAATAATGTGATAAACTTCGATAGGATTAGCAGATTTTCCGTAACCGCCGACGTATTTAGGTGAAATTTTGTATTAAAAAACAGTGAATGACCTTTCTTGCTCTTCATATTTTTCAAGAAAATATTGCGAAATGTTTAAATTTTTGCCGTTGGTGAAGTACCGCTTGTCCCCAAATTGTGCCACCCTCCGCATCAAACATAATGGTTGCGGCGCTGCAACAGGAACAGCACCAAAGCAGTTTTAATCTTCAGCAATTATTAGACTATATTTTTGTGGAAGTCAACGTTCACGAAATGTAGTCAGAACTCGAATTCAAGCTCGGCCTGTATGGTAGTCACGGTATAGCTGCCTGTTAATAACGCTGTTTACACTTTGCACTTTGTTACGTCCGCGTACGTGGTAAAGTTCAGTTAACAGAACTACTGTCGCATCGACATTCTACATAAGGTTGAAAGTTCTTATCCGACTTTTATATCCTCATCTGGAGAGCCACCATCGAATGTGGAAAGTTAACATATTACAGGAATTACGTACACAGTACACACATAAATCAAACGTCGCAAAATTTCAAACGAAATTCCTAAACGTATAGTTTGTGTTGCATGTGATTGCGCTAAAGGTCTTTATTTCAGTACAATCACAATTGCGCACCTGCTTTTGCTAGGATTTGTTTGACATTTCATTCACTGTTATCATCTTTACTGGTTGTGAGTAATGCGTTGTAGTTAACAATTCCACAGGTATCCTTACTCCCTACTACCGTAGGTCACTCCCACCATAGGTCAACCTATGGTTGTTGCACGGGCACGGGTCAGTCTCCAAACTAAGCAACCTGACATCTTGAGATTGCCAAGTCAAAGCAAGGGGAAATAAAAGCTCTCACCACTTTGTCCGTCAATAACTCTCCAGTAGCACTCTAAGCTTGATTGCCTCCTTTGATTATATTCAGATATACAACAAACTCCTCACTACACTTGAATGTTAAGTCCGAACAACGTAACGTTAAAACGGCTCGTCATAGAATAATGGTGAACAATAGCGCAAACGTTTGGTAGAGCGACCGGAAACCGCGACCAATTGCTCTGATCTGTGTTAACAGGTTATCATGTCAACTGTTAAAATGTTCGCAAACAAGTATTGTGTTGAATCATAAACAGAATATTGCTTGAAAAAACTTTGCGTTGAATCACACACGGAATTATGCCTGAAACCACGCAGTATACACTGCCTGAAATCACGCAGTAAGAGTGCACAAAACATTCAAGCATAAATGTTCTACTATATAAGAATGCCGCCCATCGAGAAAGAGAGCTGACACGCAAAGCATAAATCGACTGATGTAGGTTGTGTCTTATTGTTTGTGGAGACGGTATGTTTTGATGAACTTTTGACAGAGCACATACAGTAACACACACGAAATATCTGAGTTCGCCAGGCAGCCGCGAATAAGGTCTAATGTTCTGCGGCAGCAAAAAACTCTGCATTGTGACAGAAAATAACANGAAAAAACAACGAGGTTGGTCTCTCAACTAGAAGGGATTGCAACACGTTCCTCACAACCTGCAATGACCTTACAATGGTTCCCAGACTATTTCTTTGGTTTCTGGTATAAGTTTCAAGCAGGCTCTCCAGTTTTTCAGTGTGCCTTATTGCAAACGTGCGCGGATTACTTCGCAAATCTGTTCTACGTGTCTGCGGGACATTAGCATTGTTTCAAAAGTAAAGCTTTAAGGGATTAATTCTTGCTTCCGTCCTTGAACGTCCCTGATGTTTTTTTTCTACGTTCCATATATAGATTCCTTTGCGGGCATACGGCTCTGATTGCAGTTCCCTTACATGAGCACCATGTCACGACTCGTAGCTAAAGCTACTTTTAAGAAACGGGTTGGTAAGACCGAGTTAGACCCATCACAGCGCACTACAGGTTGCTCATACGCTCGGGTAAACCTTAAAGCTCCCCTGTTAGTTTTGCTTCGACTCCATCTAACCCTTTATTCACTACTTCATCCTGTTGTTTTACTCCATCCATCATGTCTGCTAACTGCAGTATCCACTATATTGTTAACCCCGATTTTATTCCGAAAATGGTTTGTATGAACGTCAAACATGACTTGAATTGGCCGAGATTCCACAACTTTCGCAATTTTTTTAATCTGTCAATTGGGTCTTGGCCTTTGGAATCAATCAAGACTGATTGCGGTATTTTCTCGAACATCATCGCATTTCTTTAATCTGTTTAACAGCTTTTCTTTTTCAGACCAAAAAAAGATTGTTGAAGAGTTTTAATATATTTACTATGCAGGGAGCTGACCGTTCGGTTGTTTAACTTTCAACAAAAGATTTAACTAAATATATAATTTTGTAGCATGCATTACTTATGTTCTTCTCTGTCTGCCAGTTTGCACCTGGCTAAACACTGATGCTACAGCGGCTCACCTGAAATTCAGCTCTGTTCACTTCACCCCTTTGGCTGCTATTGAACCCCGTGTTCAGTCATGCGATCCACGATTTGAAAGCTTGAACAGAGACAAGCACGCATGGATCGACCTCATAAAATCGAACCTTTTAACTAAACGTACTGTGTGCTGAGTGAAGGCCAGCTTTTTGGCTTTGTTGGGAACAAGATAAAATGAATAGGCTCGAGTTCACTGGAACAAAGAGCGACTTCTCATCTGCCTTCTCTTTTGTTGAACGTAACAGGGAAACGACGTTACCGTTACTTGCCTTGCAGTTTGAAATGCGCGTGGATCAATCCTTTGAAACAGAAGAATATCTCAAACGTTTTTCAAATAATCTTGTTGTACACTATAGTGTTTTAAATAATCTTGTACTCTAAACAACTGTACTATATTCTAAGCACATACTGTCATTTACCAATTTCATGTACTCTTTTCATAATGGTGAATTAGCTATAATCACTTTGACAACTACTTTTCTGAGATTGCATCAGTCCACAAATATCAAACAAGGCTTACTTCTTTGCAAAAATATCATCTACCCAGAATGAAAACGTCTCTGGGTCAGCTTTCTGTAAAGTATGTTGGTTCCAAATTTTGGTCTGATATTCCTGAAAATATGAAATCTCTCTGGCCTTATTCAATGGGAAAACAATATAAAAACGTCCTGTTATCTTGCCCAAATTTCTGTTGATTTTTGTTTCATATGCTTGTCACTTTCCTGTAATATTGTTTTGATGACCTTCTTTTCTCTTATATCTTTTACCTCTACAGTTGCTCACCCCACCCTGTATATAGGCATGCTTTACTCCCATTGTTTTTTTGTTGTTGTTTAGTTTACTTATCTTTTCTTACGTTGATTCAATGCATTTTGTTACTTTTCTTTCACTTCTTGTGAAGCGTCTTCAATTAAAAATTGATTTGTTCTTGCAACAAGGCTGCCTGAGAACTTGACCCAGATGGTCTTTCGCCAACCGTTTGTGATTCAAGAACATCATCATTAATTTGCGAAACCTGACGTTTGTGATGTTTTTATATTCTCACCAACATGAAATTAATTTCTGATCTTTGATGTTGTTTTTCCTCTTGCTGCATTCTTGATGTGTTACTTCGTGATTTGGGTTACAAAAATGCATGAATAAACCATTACCATCTCCATGGGTGTCCGCAGAAATTTTTCCAGGGGGGCAACGTCAACATTTTGCTGATCTTTGTAAGGTTGCTGACGATGCAATGCAAATGTATATTCACGAATCGCTTCACCGTTTGCTAAACGTGCTAAACAGTCATTATTTTATTGAGGACCCGTCCGCAAAATAATGCCAAGTAGAAACTGATCCACAGTACGAAGAAATTTGCCGACTTTTGGTACAACTAACGCGGGCCGAGAGGCAAATCGCCCCCCTTGGCAAGCTAAATGCAAAGACTGGGGCCCCACTTACCTTATATTCGGTTTTGGTATTCTTTTGGTTTTCTGAAGATTATTGTTTTTTGAGTATTTTCCGGTGTTGTAGGGTTAGTATTGTATAGCCATCTACATCCGGATTCACCATCATTTCTCAAGCTTTTTCTGAGTGTTGGCTAGTGGGTTACCTCAGGGGCGAATTTTCATTTTCAGAGCCCTAGGCTATTTTAAATTGGGGTCCCTCTTGAAGGTTTGCGACGACTGATGTCATACAAATCAGCACTACAAGTGCTCGCTACATTCACTGAACAAGTTGTTCCAATTCGTAAACACATTACTTTATTCTGAATTCCCTCGATATCAGGAACCAGGGCCGTGTCAGCTTCCATCCATGCCCCCAATTGGGGCCCACGCTGTCACAAGGGACCCAAAATTCAGAGCTTACCCCCAAACAAAATTTCAACCCACTAAATTTAAATATGCAACACTAGAAATCTGTTCTGTCCTGCAATTTATAGACCAGGGGTTCCCATACTTACTCTGGCCATCTACCCTTTCAGCATTTCGATAGATGAGCATGTAGGCTACCCCTAAAATTTCTTATGACAAGAAAGCTGAGGAAAATAACAAAAACATATGTACCAACAAGGATAAAATTATATTTCAACAATAATATTCACTATTCACCGTGGGCGTCCACACAGGGGCAAAACGTGCATTTGCCCCCTTGGAAATTCGGACTAAGGATCAAAAGTTTCTAGAAAATATGAAGTCAGCATCTTAATTCCGATGAATTGATGTAATTCTTGATTGACAGTTTTTTTGTCGGTATGACACTCGCACTGCACAAGAGCCAGAGGCAGGTTGCGAAACTTGCGAGGGATTGTTCTATCGTTGGTCTCTATTGTGTAACAATAACATGGCAATAAATCTTCAAAGATTCAGTTTAAGTAACTGCAGGTGTTTAGCCCGCATGTGACAGTTGAATGCAGACATCTGTGGCAGGTGATGCAGCGAGACAGTGACCGCTGATAGCCGAAAGCACGTAGTTACACTGTGTGAAAAAAAGGTGAATCTGTAGCAATGCTTCCACAAGGAGACTTTGAGTGTGAACCTGGGTTTATTTTTTAAGTCATAGACCAAATTTGTTTTAAATAATTAAAAAATCATGTCCATTCGGTTATAAAGCCTGAACAGAAAGGCCAGTGAACACTGTTGCGGAGAGTTTTAATACGATGGAATAAATAACCGAAATGTCTCAGCGAAAAAATTACAGGTGTGGACAATTTGCCTTGAGTGAATAGCTTACTCAAACCCTGCTTATGCAGGCTTCTTTTCACACAGTATGAAACTGCGTGACTTGTTAGAATACGTCTATGCAGGTTTGTGGGAATACATCTTAATCGTTAAGGTTTATTTCTGACTT
>JGI24159J19872_10012975_pt1 | contig 10847 bp, 6 predicted proteins | sample Ectturendosymbi4_FD_19872 | JGI IMG/M metagenome (IMG submission 19872)
TCTTCAAAAACCGTCACGTTTCCGCTTTCTCTTCAGATTCACAAGCACTGCAAAAATGCTCTAACTGTTTCTTTTCGTTGTTCCCGCGTACATTCATTTCACGTAAAATGGGAAAATCAAGAAAGAGGATTAATGTAATTGCGGGATAGAATACGCTCGTATCGAACATTTTTTGGAATAGGAGGACTAGGCAAGACATGATAAAAAAATCCATGCTTTTGTGAAAAAACATATTTAATCAAAACATATCAGTGGTCACATCACGTAATTGTGATTTTTTGGAAAACTGTTGTGTCTAAATTGAAGTTGCGGCTAAAATTGTCTAAATTGAAAATTTTCAGTCTACTAGTTTGAAATCCTCGACAAAAACCTTAAAAAGGTTCGTTTGCCGGGCATATGTGGCCATTTGCAAGGGTCGTGCTCGTTTTGCTTCAAAAAGTATTTTCTCTGTTAAATATGCATTATGAGAACTGCAGGTAAAACTTTTACACACGAATGAATCGTGCTTCTTGGAGCATTGCTTCACATAAGGAATGGCGAAAAGTAATCAGGTTTTATCATGGTGTTATAAGGCAGGACTGCCGGAGTTGGTATATACGCCACATATATATCCTCGTGTACTTTCATGTATTTGTGTGCTCTTTGTTAGTGCGATGCATGTTTGAAATCTAGCGCGTTGTCTGTGGGAATGAAGACCTTACGACTTACACAATAAGCATTGTCAGCTGGTAGTTTAATACCAGTTCTGGTACTATTTACTTCCAAATGCAAGTTTCGACATTTTGGTACATACTACTTTTTTGTGAATAGCCATTATTTGGTACAATTCTTGGTAACTGACTTAAAACAGAATAAACGCAATAACAAAAAGAAAAGTCGGCAGATATCGAGTTACTTAAAACGTTAACTGATAACAGGAATTAAACCGTATCAAGCACGTCTTAGTTCTGTTGACATTTCGTTCAAGTAACTCTAAGCTTGCTCACGCTAAACTCAATGACTCATTCGATTTACGACTTTAGCAAGTCGTAAGATGTGCTCTTAGTTAAGAATTTTGTTGAACGCCATTTTATGTTCTAAGTGCAGTAGAAAAATGAAAACAATTCAGTAGTGTTATGTCTTATGAATGAACGTAAAACCGTACGTAATAAGTGAAAGTGCTAGTAAGTGAAAGTGAGTTTCACAACAGTTATTGATAAGTAAGTGCATGCCCTTGTTCTTACTAATAGTCTTACTGATTTGTTCTTGATTGTGAACAGAAAAATGAAATACTGACTGGCAATGACTACAATTATTATTTGTAACATATCAATTTAGGACATATCACAACTGGGGTATTATGATAGGTAAGGTTAGATTTTGGTTAGGTTAGTTTTAAGATTAGGCTAGTGCTACTTTGGTCGGGAATCTGGTATGGAAAGGTGATGTTTTTGAATATAATTTTTAACGAAAATTTTATCTACCTTCAAAATGTCATCTGGATTCATATATACAGTGGAACTCCGCTGGCACGGCCACCCACTGACGGCACTCATTTGGTCGTGTTAGCGGGGCTTGGGTGGTCGCGTCACACATGCATTCCTACAGGGTTTTATGTATCATCGTGATCACAGATCACTTCGTAATTCTTTACTTGATTAAAAGTTATTTAGCTTTGTCTTACGTGCTGCCATACGCTATCGTTACTGTACTATAAAATCCCACTACGGAAAAAGTCGATGTCGGCAGTACAAATTCCAGAAGACTTTACAATATGAGTTTGTTACGTCACATTGGCACTTGCTGCGCTTGCACGCACGCTACGGCACGCCTACATCCCTGCATCCACGATGCTTCAGGACAACGTGATGCAGCTGAGGAAATTGTTGCTGGCAGGTTAGCAGTTTTCCAGCGTAATGATACCAATAGAATATGTGGTCGTGTTACACGGTGCTCGATTAGCAGTTTTGAAACAGCAGGACTGTGGCCGTGGTCTGGATACCGGGGAGGTCGCGTTAGTGAAACAAAAAGCAATGCATTAATTAACATAGGGAAGACCTCGTTAAAGTGGTCGTAATAGCGGGGTGGTCGTCGACGGGGTGCCACTGTATATTCAAAGCATTCCACCGGTGTTTTGTGAACATTTATCAATATGGTTTCAAGTCTCCAGCAAGAATGGAGACTTAAAATCAATGAGTTTCATTCATATTGTGACGTCCATATTAGTTAACAATTCGTTTTTTTTGCTCAAGCTTTTTTTGGTTCAATAATATAAATACTTTACTTCGTTCATATATTTTTTTCCTTATTAACGACAGTTTTATATATATAGAAAGGACCCCTTTCTAAGTTTTAGCCCGGGGCCCCACACAACCTTAATCCGCCCCTGCGAGTGGGTAAACCTCCAACACCTAAGGCTGAACTAATTTGCAGTTGCAAACCCAGACAATTTATAGATCAAAATAAAGTCAAAATTTGTATACTATAAAGTCAAAATTTTGAGTTTTTAGGTCAAAAAATTGGTTGCCCTAGTTATTACATCTATGCTAAAAATGCTATGAAACATCCGTAATAATTTTTTCTAATGCCAGACAGCTGTCAAAGCAAAAATGCTAAGGTTTGAAGACCTAATAGTGGACGTTCTAGGCCAATATGGATTCAAACTTGCATACTCGTGTTTAGAGAAGTCTTCCAGACCGCAATGCTTGCAGTATTTCCACTTGCAACTAAATTCTGTATTTCAAGAACAGAGCACGTAGTAATGAACATTAGTGCTCCGCAAAGTTTGCAAATCCCTTCTGCACGTCTGCCCAACGTGGCCTCGGTAGAAGGTTCGCAATTGAGGTGCGGCAGAATGTTAAGCATCGGGTGCAATTTCCGTTTCTTTGTGGTCTCCTGACGCTCTTGAAGCACCATCAGCCCGAGGTATAAAAAGTTGTTGTCNCCTTGAGAGAGTGCCGCCGAGGCTCAGGCACGTGAAGTTTTCTGACCGATATTAATCGACGAAGCCCAAGGCTACTTGCCGCTCGCGAGCAAGGCATGTGCGCTTTTAGCGAGTTGCAGGTTTCTATCTATCAATACATGGACGACCTGTGGGAAAAAGGCGAACTCTCACGCATCCTCGAAAAGGAGCTTACTGACAAAACCAGTCAACTGCTCTGCCATTTAGAAAAGTGCAAGTCAATTGACAGCACACGCCAGAGACCCTGTTTGGAATGCGAGATAACAGTGAGTCGGCTGCCAGAGATAATGCAGTTGCTTCTCTTTCTCTGAGCCGGACAGGTTGGTCAGGTACAGAGTGTTGCGTTGCGAACGAAAGTTTGTTGCCTGATGATGCTGGTCCAGGATCTCAGGGGCAAGTCGTTGAAGAAGATAACGATCATAACATTGCTCTAGATTCAGCGTGCTCACCAAGTTTGCCCGGTTGGTCGCAAAGCTTGTCCGACAGTTCTCGTCATGAAGGCTATTCAGATGAAACGAAGCAACCAAATGTACAACAAAACAAGATAAACTTCTACCAGGATTTGCAACCACAAATCGTTTTTCCGTCGCTGGCTACCTGCTCAAGAGACACAGAAATCTCCTCTGCCTGTGGAGTCGCAAGCTACGAAAAATTTGAACAGCCAATCGTTGAGCAATTTCACAGAAAAATGACAGAAGGAACGAGCCACCAGGATGCCTTCAGCTCATTGCGAAACTCCATGTCAAATCTTATGAAATCTACAAGTTCGTTAACAGCGGGTATTGCGCAGTCAACAGAGAGCATCGACTCGTCGAAAACGAAGCAGCGAAAACGCTCCAGTGTCCACAACTGGTTTAAAAAGCACGGTTTATGGAAAACGTGTAAAACACAGAATCAAACCGAAGAAGATCTGTCTTCTTCACCTGCCCCAGTGATGCTGGACAATAACTGCAACATGCACACCAAACAAGAAAAGCGAGGAATGAGCTTTTGGAAACGTGGTCTGTCCTATGTCAAGTCGCACAAGGCGCCATCGGCCAAGGCAAACGGTTCCCACCGCTTGCCGAGCGGCAGCGGCGTATCGGCGTCAAGCCATGCAGGTCCACATCCTTACAATCGCCAAGTCAGTCACAATCACACCACCGCGCAGGCTCAAGCCGCAGCGGATGCCTATCAGAGGGAGGTCAGAAATTTGTACGATCCTCTTATACTGGCGCAAACGTACTTCCAGAGGTGGAGGGAAAGGACATTGTTTTTGCAGAGTCTCAACGCTCAGCAGGTAATGATTGCTAATTTGCAGCAAGCAGCTTTAGTGGCTGAACAACAAAAAGCCGCTGCCCGGGCTGCTCTAGGAGTTGATCAGCCCTTCCAACCATGGCAACCACCAACAGAAAGGTCTGCTGTGGAAGGGATGGAATTCCAATCGATGCCCGGAGTACAAAACCTCGACGTTGACTTGCCTCACGCCTCATCCCTTCAGCAAAGTGCTGTCCCCGCGGTAGGCCTGCAACACCCATTCCCAAGCAGTATGGGTTCGAATCCGAATCAGCACTACCAAACGAACTTCATGGGTCACATGGCAATTCCTGGCTGCTCGTCTACCGTTCACTCTCACCCTTTCGGAATGACCACACAGGCGCCGCAGGCGATCCTCAACCCTGCCCTTACCTGTGCCCCTTCTGTTTCTACGGGTCACGTGACTTTTGGAACTGCTCCAGATCCTGGGATAACAACAGAACATTTGAGATCAGCTTTCAACAGTTGCACAGTCGGTCCCACATTAGCTGTGACTTCTCCTCAGCCAGCAGCCATGTTCATCTCACCAGCGACCACAGTTTCGGCCCCATCGAAGAGATCGAAGCGTAACGCGATTTCCGCAGAGCCGAGCTCTCTGAAAGTTACCACCGATTTTCTGTCAAAAATGTTGCACTTTGTGCCCAAGTCACAAAAGTAAGGAAGTGTGAGTTGCTTGTCGCTCTGCCGTAGCTTTCGTAATGTGGCGAGCAGACTCAGCAATGTTCGCTGCGTGTTTTCTGATTATAGGTTAGTTTTTTAAACGCGACTGCAAGTCTATTATGGTAAGAGTTTGTTTTCTTAACTTATGCGTGTGCTAAATTTACAATTGTGCTAAACAGAACCTTTCAAAGTGCCGATGCGTAGTATATTTTGGATACGAAACCTTTGTCTTGTTTACACGAGCTTGATCTGTTGCTTTTTCGGGGAGGCTAGCATATGCCTTAGGCTTAGGGGAAGAGAACTTGAAAAGTCGGGTGGACAAGACGGCCTGTTTGACAATTTTCAACAAATTTTTATATAAGCGATGTTTGAATTTGTCTCTCAAATAATAAAAGTGCGCACAAAGATGCGTAACTAAACACAATGAAAGAGTAGATTGTAATTTACGGCAAGAAAACACCAGGTTAAACTTTCCCCTCACGTAAGCTCTTGTGGTTTGTCAGCAAACTATAACCAACAATCATTTATTTCACAAGTATGTAAGAATTGGTTTGTGCAACCAATTGTATTGTAATTCTTACAAAAAAAGAAACAACTTAACCGATCAGATGTCATGAGATACATGTTGATGCAAAAGCACCACCATCAATTTTGCGAAAGAGAATGGCGCGCAATGTAAAATCCTCATCCAGCAAATGATCCGCAAGTTGGTACATGCACCGTGCTATCTGTCAAGCTTCAAACTACGCCGCCTCAACGCACAATACACCACCACTTTCCATCGTAACAGTTAGAATCCGATGAAATAGTTCGCAACTCTGGGAACTCTGTTGAAGGGGATTCAAGCGTTGAGAGTGAAAATGCAACGAAACGTTTGTGACTGTTCAGTGGCTGTACTGTTAAAATTCACCAGAAAAATTAACTACTCATAATGTACAATGCACCCGTACCAAACATGCTGAAAAACGCTTAAACTGTTTTTTCAAGATAAAGAAACCTGCAATCATTTCATGTGCCCTACGCAAATCACATCTTGCTACATTTGCTCGTCCCAGTAGGTATAGAGTTTCGTGGCGTTTTTGCGAAATGCGTTGGCGTTGCGTGATATCCTGATCAAAACTAAAATCAAAGAACATCTCTTCCGAAATTAAAACATCACAAATTTTGTTTTTCCTGTGGAACTTTGTTGAAGCAACGCGGGTGTTAAGCTTCACAACAGTTGTAACTTGTAACAATTCCCGAAATATGAATTTGTGCAAATGACAGATGCATGCAAATTAAAACTGTGAAAATTAAATTTTGAAGCCCTAGAAAAAAGTAAATGATCGTTGCTTTACAAAAATCTTTGATAGTCTTTTGACGAATTTTCCCTCAAAATGGTGAGTAAGCGCAAAATTTGAAGTTTTCAATTTTCAACTGTAATTTCTTTCGTTTTATTACCTATGATGTGTGTTCCACATTTGCGCGTGGTGAAACCAATTTTAAAATGTTTGTTTCTCGTTTTTCAAGACTTGCGAAATAATTTTAGCATTTGTGGGTCTCTCTCAAAATTCCTCGCAAATATTGATAGATTCACATATTTTTGTTTTTGTTCTCTTACTTCTGTAACAAAGTAGAACTGTAGGTCCCATTTGAACAGCAGTATGTCCTTTGGAACCTTTCACCTGACGTGTCAGTGCAAAACCTAATCTATTCAGGTCTGCTGTAACTGGTCTTCCCTGACCGGTTCTTCGGTTCTACGAGCTCGATTTCGTGCACGAGGTATCGAAAGCTATGGGTTGGGGCTGCGGTTCGCCTGAGGTTGAGGTTACAACCTCTTAATTACAAAAAAAGCATCGCCAAAGGTCTTCCAGAAATAGCAAATCTTGGGCATATCGTTTCAAATACTTTCTTAGAAATCGCAGTCAATCTAAACACCATTTCATTTTTAACGCATTTCAGGAGGAATACTACTGCTAATAAAAGCAAGAAATCCTCCAATCGCTTGATCTTAGTTCTCCACAAGAGTAAAATTTTTCTGAGAGCTAGTCTGACGGCAATGAAATACGCATCGTTTGCTTCAACCAACGACTTGTGCTTGCAACAGCAAAGTTTCTTCTTTAGCTTTGATGAGTGTCTTGACCACAACAAGCTGGTTTGCTGTTGATCATAAAAAACGTGTTGTTTTTTATTTACGTAAAAATAATTACTTAGAACAAAGAAGTGGCTTCGCGACGCGATCTTCGAGAACGATTTCATGAGACACCTCGGCGAAGCACAGATCGGCGAGATCGTCGAGTGCATGTATCCGGTGGAGTTCACTAGCGGAAGTTGCATCATAAAGGAAGGCGACGTCGGGTCCCTTGTTTACGTGATTGAAGGTGAAATCCAAGGCACTCCTTTTTTTCACGACCAGGTTCTTATTTACAGATAGCAAAGCATTGACTCAGTCTCTATTAGCCGGAAGGATTACAGCTTCTGGTACGTTAGCTTTTCCTGCAATGAAAAGATAATTCGCACCGTCGGGTTCTTCACAATAAGTTGCATGACGTCTTGATCGACATTAGTTTTTAAACTCGTTATAATCGGAACAATCCAGAGCAGATTCTCATAAATGGTTTTGGACTCAGTCCCTCCCGCCTTGGGTTAGAAAGCCTTTTTTCACGGTGTACGGGGTGTAATATGCCTTAGCATTGTGCCAAATCAGTTACATCTCAGTGTCAGCTGAAAGTGCTTTACTTCTCCAATTAGTTGAACATCCAGTCAAAAACAAGTACCATAAAAAGATTGCCGTGAATATGCTTGTAGATGCGCTGCTGTGTGGTTGTGGTGATTTTTGTTGATTACATAAGTTCGCGCATGTGTAAAGATACAATTGGTATAAATACGGTTGCCGTGGAATTTTATGAAGTTGTTTGCAGGGTAGTGCAAAATTCAATGCAAGATTGGATGCCACTGTTTTCAACGTGGGCTATATTTTGTAGGTGATGAACCATGGGTGTCTGAAGGGGGGACAGGGTGGGCCTTGCCCTCCTGAATTTTGAAATAATACATTTTTATACTGATTTTTTAGCAAAAAAAAACATTTTCTGTTAGTTTTGAGTTGGTAAAATGAAATTTCACCGTTGTTGGGCCCCTTGGAAAATTCTTTAGAACACCACCTGGAAAAATCACTGTTGCCCCCTCTGCAAAAATCCTTCCGACGCCCATGCGTAGAGCTTGTGTTGATGAAAAGCGCTGCTTTAAAAACTGAGCAAACCTTATTGTGTGGCCCTGATATGATTATATGGAGATGTGCAATCAATATTCTCAACTGTGTGACAAATAGCAAGGTTCCGCTCGTGCGTATTGTTCTGTTAACATGTATTGCAAGTAATTTGCTTTTTGCATTAACGCTGCTTCAAAAAAATAACTGAACACCTAAAATAATGTAATTCCAGAGAGACCCTACACGCGGCCGTGACCTTTTCATATCGTCCAATTTCCAATTCCCAAGCTTCTAGCGGTAGACCTACCATACGTCCCGGTTTAAACGTTTGTCCCGGTGTCCCGTCCCGGTTAGCAAAATGTCCCGGAATTTCACTTCAGTGAAATTTTCAAAATGAACTCCAGCCTGATGATACATTGTTATGAAATAATTCCGCTCAACGGCCATTTGTAAAATTGGGTGCTTATTTGCGTCATTTTTCTATTGTCTTCATTTGTGAAATTGGGGGCTTATTTGCGTCATTTTTCTATTGTCTTCAATGTAACTACAACAACTGCTGTAGTTAGAAGCCGTTTCGTGTGTCGCGAGATTGCTTCCAATTTCAATAAAACTTTAAAACAAAGTAACAAAAATTTTTCCTTATCTAAGTACAATACTTTATATGTGTTCTCAGACAATCTTAAAACAAATAAAGAAGGTATAAAATTTGCCAAGCTCAGGCCTTCAGCCGCTTATCAGGTTATTTCATTCATGGTTTTGAATTTGTCCCGGCTTAAGCCTAAGAAAATATGTTAAGTCTATCTAGCGGTATATCAAGATGGGGTGTCTTCGGTACGCTGGTTGTGCTTGACAGCTCTTGACTCGAACTTGCCGCAACATTCGTGCGTTGATACGCCGCGTTTCGAAAAGACAAAGCAAATTAATCAGCAATACAGCGAGGCCGAAAACGTGCCGCGTGAAACCTTTGCAAACGGCCTATCACATAAACAATAAACAGCTCTGCGTGAAGAAATGCCGTCTCGCTTCGAAATGGCATGACTTAGCCAGCGGCCTGGAGCGTAGAACAGAACGAGATTCAAGGAATGAGTGCGCGAACTTGCGTTTTTTCGTGTCTTGACTGGTGTACATGCTGTTCTACGATCACGTGCTCAACTCACTGTCTTCGTATAGTCGTCAAACAGAAAACGAGGCAAGGAAACCGATCCGTTCTCCTGACGTAAACAGCCGGTGCTAATGCAAGAGCCAACACAAAAGCTTCACCTTATACACATTATAACTTAACCCTTGCCACGATGGTGTCCCAATAAACAAACCGTTTGAAAGTTTGACTAGCCGGTTTGATCAAAAACATACTGCGCATACCGACTATACTTAGTAAATGTCGCGACAGGTGAAGGCTAAAACGTTGTTGCAAGCTGTTCTTTCACTTTGTTTTTGCACAGCAAAGCAAGAGTTTGTGCGAAAACGACCCATTTTCTGCATTACAACACCAATATTTCGAAAAATCATTGATTTTTCCGATTCGTTTGTAGAGTTAGGGAGCATCAGCCAATAGTAACAATGTGTGAATGTAGTTTCGTTGGATTCAATATTTGCAGAATGAAGGCAGCAGGGTTGTGGCTAATTAGGTGTCGCCTCTGGTGGATTAGTTTCCGCTGACAAAATGCCTCTAGCGCGCAAATATTAATCTATGAAGAAGTAAAGCGAAATTAATTTTATTTTGATTACTGGTAACTCGCTTGTGAAAAAGTTGCCTCCGAATAACAGTACACGGGCAGCATTCAGGTCAGGAAAGCGTGAAATGCCCCCCATAGTCATTCAAATAGGTCTTCGTAGTTATTACACCAGGACCTTTTGGACAGTGGCTTTATTGTCCGATTTCCTTACTTTTTGGTAAATGCAAACATTTTTCATACAAAAAAATTGAACTGCAGGTGTGCTGTTTACACCCCAAAATATTGCTTGTGGCTCCTGGCTTCTAAACTTTAAAATCCTACCTGAAAATTTTCAGACACAAACAACCATAGCTTGCGCTCGATTTTTCCACAGTATTCTATTTTTATGTAGTTCCAGAAAGATTTATAAAAACAGCACTTTTTATCGTGTTTCGATTTGAAGCTTTGCGCGTTTTTAGAACAACCCATTACTCAGAACAAACGTTAGCAGGCAAGCTTTGCGAAATGTTTGCTATCCCGGCAGCCTTCCCTGCGACGCTGAGGCACCACAATAACTGCAAAGTACCTTCCCGCTCTGGTGATGAGTGACAGCGTGAGTGCTTCCGCTTTTAGCAAAGGTCAGGCTTTGCCTAAACTGAGCTCGCACAACAAAAAACAGGCTATCCCCGTTAAAGTTATAGGTTTTTGGCGAGCTCCCCTTTTACCTGCAATGTTTTTGCACACCTGAAAAAGCACAACAGAAATTCCAGACCGTTCATGAGTCCTGGGCTATGCCGCAGCGAGGTCTATGGCTGTTTCGTTGCTCTGCAAGGTTTATTTGTTCTAACCCTGCTTCAGTTCATCAGTCGCATGATTGTCTGCTGGCGGCAAGCCACGGCAACCGATCCGTTTATATTTGTGACAGAGGGCTGTCTTGCGCGCTTGGTTGTATAGCCTGACACTTGAGTCACAGACACTTAAAAGCACTAATGTTTCTGTATGCTTTCGAGAAATCAGTCGACTGCCATCTGCTTTCGTTTTTTTGCGATGATTCAAACTTGCACATATCTCTATTCAAGTATGTACTTTCCACGATGGGTGTAAGCAA